>Ga0315336_1005861_pt1 | contig 13061 bp, 10 predicted proteins | sample ASW5metaG_FD_204512 | JGI IMG/M metagenome (GOLD analysis project Ga0315336, IMG submission 204512) | Ammonia-oxidizing marine archaeal communities from Monterey Bay, California, United States - ASW #5 | ecosystem: Environmental > Aquatic > Marine > Intertidal zone | place: USA: California...
CAAGGCGGCGCGCGCCAAGAAGCCCAAATCCAAATGGCCGCTCTACCGCGACCGGAAGAACGTGGTTCAGATTCCCTATCGCGGCGTCAGCGTGCAGCCCCATGAGGGCGAGCTGACCGAGGAAGCGATCACCGAGCACTTCATGGGCCGCGAAGCCTATCGCCGCACCAACTTCATCGTGCTCGAGGGCAAAAATGACGAACGCGCGGTGGTGTCGATCAACGCCTCCGACCGCGAGTCCCTGTTCGCGCCCATCGAGCATGTCGAAGTGATCGCACTGCCCGACACCTGCTTCTTTGCCAAGGATCCCGAGACCGATTGCGCCAACCGCTCAGCGCTCGCCAAATTGGCCAAGCGCGTCGGCGTTGGCCCGGACCAAACCCTGGTCTGCGAAGGACTCTACGATCACATCAACTTCATCCACCATCCCGACCCGCTGGTGATCCGGGTGGTCGAGGTTGCGCCGCCGGAGCCGCCGAAGCTCTATCACCTGGTGGAGCACGTGCTCTCCTATGCGGACTTGCCTCCCATTCTGCTGGAGCTGGAGCGCATCGAGGTGCGTGATCTATGCGCCCAGGTGAAGCCTAAGGCCTATCTAGTGCCCTGCCGTTCCGGCGGCCTGGATGATCTTGGCGCACCAGTCTACTTCCTGGATGAGCGTCCGCCAGAGCGCGAGGATTGGGTTCTGATCGGCTGCGAGCGGTCGCTGCAATTTCACCGGCACTATTATGGCGACGAGCCGCCCCGGGTGGAGATGTGCCCACGCAAGATCGCGGGCGAGCGAGACGAGCTCACAATCCTGAAATGCTGCTTGCTGGAATTTGGCATCGAGCAGGACGGCAATGTCGCCGTCGTACCCTGGGGCACGGACTTGGCCATGGTCGAGGAATCATTGAGAGAACTGACCAAAGATGTGGAATTTGTTTGAGAGCCCCTGGCGGGGCGTCTGGGGTTTAGACAAGGCGGTAAACCGGCGTTACCGGCGGCCGCGGCGAACCGGCGTCACCATGGTGATCGACACCGGCACCGGCGCGCATTGGACTGAGGACCTTCTCGAACTCGCCGGCGGCCACATCGATCATTGGAAATTCGGCTTCGGCACCTCGGCGCTGACGCCGGGCAAGGTCTTGGCGCGCAAGATCGAGGCCTTGAACGCTTGCGATATTCTGACCTATCCGGGCGGCACGCTGCTGGAGGCGGCCATCATTCAGGAGCATTGCCGCGTCTATATGCGCCGCGCCCGCGATTTGGGCTTCAAGGCGGTGGAGATTTCCGAAGGCACCATCGATTTGGAAGGCGACCGCAGGCGGCGCGTCATCGATTGCGCGCGGGACGCCGGCCTGATCGCCATTACCGAGGTTGGCCGCAAGGACCCGAAGAATCAGCCCTCCGCTGCCGAAATGGCCGAGCAGGCGCTGCTCGATCTCGAATGGGGCTCGACTTGGGTTGTCGTGGAGGGCCGCGAATCCGGCCGCAGCATCGGCATTTATGACGAAGACGGCAACATTCGCTCGGACCTATTCGATGAGATCGTGAATACCGTCGGCTCCAAGCTCGAATGGTTGGTTTGGGAGGCACCCAACAAGCCGCAGCAAGCCGATCTGATCAAACGGCTCGGCGTCAACGTCAATCTGGGCAATATCGGGCCCAACGATTGTCTGGCGCTCGAAGCCCTACGATCCGGCCTGCGGTTCGAGTCCTTCGCGCCGATCGCCAGACAGTCAGTCAAGACCGGCGAGTGGGATCCGGCCAAGGTCGAGCCCGTTGACAACAAGAAAAAAGAGGGCGCCGACGAGGAGGATGTCCTCGATGCGCGCGCCTGACGCGCCGGGGCCGCGTGCTTCGGACAACGTTCTCGAGATTGGCGGCCGGCTAGAGGACTCTCCCTCCCAGCAGCTTGTGGCAACTGCATTCAGTGACGAGCTGGAGAACCAGCGCGAGCTGTTCGGGGCAATTGGTCTGGCAGACCTCGCTCACACCTTGGTTATGCAGGAAGCTGGCGTGATTCCTGATGGGGCTGCCCGCGACCTGCTCCACGCCCTACTTATCCTGAACAAACCCGCCGAGACCTTCGACGCGGAGGCGGCCAAGGGGGATATCTACACCAACCGCGAGGCTTGGCTGCAAGCCCACACCCGCGCCGCCGGCTGGCTCGGCGTCAGCCGCGCGCGGCGCGAGGCCGTCACAACCGGTTATCACATCGCCGTCCGCGCCAATCTGTTGGATTTGACCGACGCGCTCTGCGGCCTGGCGGGAAAGATGGCCGAACTGGGCAGCAAGCATAGCTCGACGCTGTTTCCCGATTACACCTATCTGCAGGCGGCGCAACCCACCACATTCGGCCATTATCTGCTTGGGTTCGCCCATCCGATTCTGCGGCATTTGGACCGCGCGGCAGCGCTTTACGAACGCTTCAACCTTTCGCCCGCCGGTGGCGGCAGCGCCAATGGCTCGATCGCCCCTCAAGACCGGATCAAGCTCGCGCGGGCCATGGGATTCGAGCGCCCGGTCGCTAACACCCGAGATGCCATGTGGCAGGCGGACCTGGCGATTGAGGCAGCTGGCCTGGTCGCTGGAATCCTGATCACGCTCGATCGTCTCGGCGAAGACTTGATGGTGTACGCCACCCAGGAATTCGGCCTGGTGCAGCTCGGCGACCGGCACAGCCGGGCCAGCAAGATCATGCCGCAAAAGAAAAATCCCCTTGCACTCAGCTACTTGCGAGGAATAGCGAATCAAGCGATCGGCCTGCAAGCGGCGACGGCGGCGGCGATGCGGACGCCGAGCGGCCAGATGGACAATCGCATGGCGGCCTATGGCGAAATCCCCGGCGCGCTTCGCCAGGCGGCTGAAGCAGCAGGGTTGATGAAAGAGGTGTTGGCCGATTTGAAGATCGACAAGGTGCGTGCCCGCGAAATCGTCGAAGGCAAGTTTCTGGCCGCGAGCGACTTGGCCGAGCACGTCATGCTGGCGACCGGGCTCGATTTCCGCCAGGCGCACAAGCTCGTCGGCGCACTGGTCCGCGAACTCGAGGCGCGGGGGAAATCCTTGGCCGATGCGGAGGTACAAGACCTAGACCGGATCGCCATCCAGCAACTGGGCCGCAGCCTCGGATTGGACCAAGAGGTGATCGCCCGCGCGCTGGATCCAATTCGAGCGATTCAAGCCCGCAGCTGCCTGGGCGGAGCCGCGCCCAAGCGGGTCAAGGAGTCCGCGGGAGAATTGAAGACGGCCCTGGCAGAGCACCGGCGGGCGGCTCGAAAGCGCCGCGGCAAGGTCGAGGCCGCCGAGCGAAAGCTGGTGGATCGGGCCGAGAAGCTGGCGAGGCCGGCCTGATGTCGGCCCTCACCTTCAACTCCGCGATTTACGGCAACGCCTGGTCGAGCCAAGCCATTCGCGAGATTTTCGACGACGTACCGCGTACCCGAGCCTGGCTTGAAATTCTGGCAACCCTGGCTGAAGTCCAGGCCGAATTCGGACTGATCCCGGCGGCAGAAGCCAAGAAGATCGCCGCGATTTGCCGCAAGCTCGATATCGATGACGGCTTCTTGGCTGAGGTCGCCGCCGGCTACCGGGAGACCGGCCATTCGACCATGGGTCTGATCAAGGCGGTGCAGGCCCGCGCGCCTGGCGAGAGCGGCGAGTGGTTCTATTACGGCACCACGGTGCAGGATTTGACGGACACCTGGCTGATGCGGGCGCTCAAGGCAGCGCGCGGCCTGCTGGTGGCCGACCTCGCCGAAATCGAAACGGCGCTGTTTCGCCTGAGCAAAGATCACCGCGACACGGTGATGCCGGGGCGTACCCATGGCCAACAGGGCCTACCGATCACCTTCGGCTTCAAGGCTGCGGGGTGGCTCTGCGAGGTTCGCCGCCATCTTCAGCGTTTCGCCGAAATCGCGCCGCGTATGGATGTGGGCCAACTCTGCGGCGGCGTCGGCAGCCTGTCTTCGCTGGGACCGAAGGCGTTGGAAATCCAGGCCGCGTTCTGCGAGCGGCTCGGCTTGCAGGCGTCCGCCATTTCCTGGACCACCAGCCGGGACATTCTCGCCGAGTGGGGAAACCTGTTAGTGCTGGTGACGGGTACCGCCGACCGGATCGGGCACGAAGTCTACAATCTGCAGCGCAGCGAGCTCGGCGAAGTCAGCGAAGGCTTTGTGGCTGGCACGGTGGGCAGCATTACCATGCCCCATAAGCGCAATCCCGAAATTGCAGAGCATTTGGGATCGCTCGCCCGCGTGGTGCGGGCCAATGCGCAGCTCTTGAATGAGGGCCTGGTGCACGACCATGAGCGCGACGGTCGCTCCTGGAAGACCGAGTGGCATGCGGTGCCAGAGCTCACCATGGCTGCCAGCAAGTCGTTGGATTTGCTGAGAGAAATGTTGAGCGGCCTTGTCGTTCATCCTGAGCGGATGCGCGCGAATCTGGAGGCCAGCAAGGGATACACGCTGTCCGAGGCCGTGATGTTGGCGCTTGCCGAGCGGGTGGGCAAGCAAACCGCCCACCGGCTGGTCTACGAGACCGCGATGCGCGCCGCCGAGCAGGGCGCGCCACTCAAAGAGGCGATCGCGGAAGACCGCGCGATCATGAAGCATTTCTCGACCCAGGAGATAGACGCCCTGTTCGATTATGCAGCCCATACCGGCATGTGCGGCGCCTTGGTCGACCAAGTTCTGCAGGCGCGGGAGCGATGACCGTGTTGACCCAAACCGAATCGCCGCTCCGCGCCTTCGATACGATCCCCCGCCACGGGCTGATCGGCGGGCCGACGCCATTGCGCCCGGCTTCGAGCTTGACCAAGGCGTTCGGCGGACCGGCACTCTGGCTAAAGCGCGACGATCTAATTCCGTTTGGATTCGGCGGCAACAAGGTTCGCGGGCTCGAATTCATCGTGGCCGACGCGCTCGCCAAGGGCGCCGATACGCTGGTGACGGGCGCGGGCTCGCTTTCAAACCACGTCCGCGCGACAGCTGCCGCGGCCCGCGAGGCAGGGCTTGCCATGGAAGCGGTCTATTGGGGCAATCCGCCGGACGAGGTTCAGGGCAATTACCGGCTGACCCGGTTGCTGGGCGCCGAAGTGAATTTCACCGGGGATCTCGACCGCAATTCCGTCGATGGCGGCATCGCCGGTGTTACGGAGAAGCTGCAGGCGGCGGGGTGCAAGCCATACCCGATCCCTCGGGGCGGGGCCTGCCCGCTGGGCGTGGTGGGCCACGCGCTGGCGGTCGAAGAGCTGATGATCCAATGCCGCGAGGCCGGAGTTGCGCCGGACCTGATATTTCTGGCTGTCGGTTCGGGTGCGACGCTCGCGGGTTGGCTGCTGGGTTCGAAGCTCTTGGGCGCGCCCTGGCGGATTGAAGGCGTCACCGTGAGCCGTCCGGCCGAGGAGGCTCGCGCCCGCGCCGCCAATTTCGCGCGGGAAGCGGCAGCGCTCGCCGGCATCAGCTTCGAGATTGATCCGGGCGAGATCACGATCCATGACGGCTTCATTGGCGAGGGATATGGAATCGCATCGCCCGAGGGCAGCTCGGCAATCGAGAAGGTCGCGCGCACGGCAGGCATTTTTCTCGATCCCGTCTACACGGGCAAGACCTTCGCCGCCTATCTGCACCTCCTCGCCCAAGGCCATTTTCAAGGCGTGGGCGATGCGGTCTTCATGCATACCGGCGGCGAGCCGAGCCTGTTTGTGGGCAAGGGAGACTACAGTTGAGCGCCTGGGCCAAAGCACTGTTCAACCCGGCGCGCCTGGCGCTGGTCGGAGCTTCGTCGAAGCCGGGCAAGGCCGGTCATTTGCTGATGACGAACCTGACCAGCGAGGATTCAGGCTTCAAGGGTGAGGTGCTGCCGATCCATCCAAAAGAGACAGAGATTTTCGGGCTGCAAGCCTATCCCCGCATTCAAGATGCCCCGGGGGCGATAGATCTCGCCGTGATCATAACTCCGCCCGCAAGCCTCCCCGGCGTGATGGAAGACTGCGCCGCTGCAAAGATTGCAGCCGCCCTCGTCATAACCGGCGGCTTTGCCGAAACGGGCGATGAGGGCCGCGCCTTGCAGGACCAGTTCTCCGCGATTGCCGCAGAGGCCGGGATCCGCGTGATCGGACCCAATTGCTTCGGCGTCATCAACGTCCATGGGGCCCTCAACGCGTCACTGGGAATGGACCTGCCGAGTCCGGGCGGCATTTCGCTGATCACCCAGAGTGGCGCCTATGGCATGGCGGCCTTCACCCGCTCCAAGGAAGCCGGCGTCGGCTTCGCCAAGGTCGCCTCGCCCGGCAACAAGAGCGACGTGGACGAGGTCGATTTGCTGCGGGTGCTCGGCGAAGACGACGAGACCCGGGTGATCGCCATGCTGATCGAGTCCTTCTCCGATGGCCGCGCGTTTTTCGACGCCGCCCGCGAGATCACGCCGAATAAGCCGATTGTCGTATTGAAGACCGGCCGCAGCGAGGCCGCCAAGCGGGCGGCTGCGAGCCATACCGCGGCACTTGCCGGCGATACCGCGATCGCAATGGCGGCCCTGAAGCAAGCCGGAATCCGCGTGGTGCGCGATGGTCTCGCTTTGCTGGACACCGCCTCGGCGCTGGACCGCCAGCCCAGCCTTTACGGCAACAGGATCGGGATAATCACCAATTCCGGCGGCACCGGCGTCGAGCTTGCCGATCTGCTGGAGGAGGACGGCCTGACGGTGCCGCAATTCTCGGGCGCGCTGCAGCGCAAGATTGACAAGCTGCTGCCGGCGCAGGGCAGCGCCCGGAACCCGGTGGACGTCACCACGGATTGGTCGCGCTTTCCCGAAATGTATGGCGGCGTGCTCCGCCTCATGCTCGCAAGCGACGAAGTGGACGCGGTGATGCCGGTCTTGCTGCAACGCTCGGCCCTGATGGGAGAAGTCGCCGATCGGGTGATCGAGGAAGTGAATCACGCCAGGCGCCAGGGCAACCGCAAGCCGGTCCATATCTGTTGGGTGGCGCCCCGCGAAGCGGATCAGAACCTGCAGAAGCTGCTGGCGGCGGGCATTCCCTGCGAGCCTTGGACCGACCGGGCGGCCCGCACCCTCGCCGCCGCCATGGCGCTCAAGCCCCATGCCGTTCCCGCGATAGCCAAGCCTGCCCCCGCTCCAAAGAGTTCGGCGAGCGACGGTTGGCTAGAATCCGCCGAAGTCTTTGGAATTCTTGAGAAATCCAAGCTGCCATTGACGTCCTGGCAAATCGCCAAATCGAATGATGAAGCGATCAAGGCCGCCAACAAAATCGGCTTTCCGGTGGTGCTTAAGGCCGAGCGCGCGGGGTTAGTACACAAGAGCGAAGCCGATGCAGTCCGCTTGAATCTGCGAGATGCGAGCGCCGTCGAAACAGCCTTGCAAGACTTCGAATCCCGTTTGGGTCCAGGTCCCGTGCTGGTGCAGGCACAAGCGGAACCTGGCTTGGAATTGATCGTGGGCGGCGTGCGCGATTCACAATTTGGACCTGTCATCATGTTTGGGCTCGGCGGCGTTTGGGTCGAGGCCATGGAGGACGTGGCGCTTCGCCTCGCCCCCTTCGGTCAGGCCGAGGCCATCAGCATGTTCGACGACCTGAAGGCCCGGGCGGTCCTTGAAGGTTTGCGTGGGCGCCCGGGTGTGGATTTGACTGCGCTGGCTGGCCTTCTGACGCGGATTTCCAAATGGTTCGCCCAAGCCCCATGGGCAAAGGAATTCGACATTAATCCGCTGATTGCCAGAGATAAGGAGTTCACCATCGTGGACGCCAGAATAAGGCTTCACGACAGCATCGGAGGTGCCCCCAGCGGACACCATGCCGCGTCAGCTTCGGAGACCCACAACAGTTCAGTTCAAGCCGCCCAATCGGGCGCAACCTCAACCCTATTGATGTAACAGCCAAGAAGTCAGGAGTGGAACCAATGTCCCTACAAACCGCAGAACAAAAACCGGCAAGGAAGAAGCCGGATCCCGAAGAGGTAAAGGCCGAAATTGGGGCCTATATGGCCCGCGCGCGAGCCGCCCAGGAGGCGATCGCCGAGTATACCCAGGAGCAAGCTGACGCCCTGGTCACCTCGGTCGGATGGCATGTCTTCAAGGACCGAGAGGCGCTTGCCCAGCTTGCCGTGGATGAGGGCGGGTTCGGCAATGTCCAGGACAAGATCGCCAAGTTCGAGAACCGGATTCTTGGGACATTGGTCGACATGGCTTCGGTGAAGACCTGCGGCATCGTCGAGGTCAATGACGAAAAGGGGTTGGTGAAGATTGCCAAGCCCGTGGGCGTGGTCGCCGCGCTGATCCCGACCACCGGTCCCGACGCAACGCCACCCGTCAAGGGTGTCTCGGCGCTCAAGGCCCGCAACGCTATCGTCATGGCGCCGCACCCCCGCACAAAGGGGACGTCAATCGCCGTGGTTGAGGCCATGCGCAAGGGCTGCGAAGCGGTTGGCGCGCCTGCCGACCTGATTCAGGTGATCGACACGCCTTCTGTGGCCAAGACCCAAGAGCTGATGCAGCAAGCCGATTTGATCGTCGCCACTGGAGGCGCCGGCATGGTGAAGGCGGCCTACAGTTCGGGCACGCCCGCCTATGGCGTCGGCGTCGGAAACTCGGTGCATGTGGTGGATGAGACTGGCGACATCGACGATGCCGCCACCATGATCGCGCGCGCCAAAACCTTCGATTATGCGACCAGCTGCCTGGCGGATAATTCAGTTGTTGCCCATGAGAGCATTTACGACGAGTTGCGCGAGAAACTCGAGGCAGCGGGCGGTTACTTCTGCACGGAAGACGAAAAGGCCAAATTGCAGACCACCATGTGGCCCGATGGCGGTCACATCCCGGCTATTTCGGTGATCGCCAAGTCTGCCTCCGCGGTGGCAGAGCTGGCCGGAATCGACCTGCCCGAAGGCAAAAGCTTCCTGGTCGTCGACGAGGACGGCACCGGGCACGACCACCCGTTCTCCGGCGAGAAACTGTCGGTGGTGCTGAGTTACTACAAGTATGGCGGTGGCATCGATAACGCGGTGGATCTGGTGAACGACATCACCAGCTATCAAGGCTGGGGCCACACCTGCGGTATTCACACCAGCAGCGATGACCATGTGGACGCGCTTGCTTTCGGCACCAAGACCGCGCGCGTCGTGGTGAACCAGAACCTGAACGAGGCAGCCGGCAGCCCGCGCAATGGCATGCCCTATACGTTGTCGCTCGCTTGCGGCACCTGGGGCGGCAACATCACGACCGAAAACGTGAATGTGCGGCATTACATGAACCTGACCTGGATCACCCGGCCTGTGACACCGCGCCAGATCACGCCGGAAAGCGTGTTCGCCGATCATTGGGACAAGCACGGGCAAGAATAACGAAGCGGTCCCGCCAAGGCTTGGGAACGCGGCAATCGCTAGCCGCGATCCCGAGCGTTCGGCGCGTAGAAAGACTGAAGGGAAAACACGTTGGGTGATCGCGTTGTCATAATCGGAGGCACCGCGGCTGGCTCAAAGGCCGCCGCCACCGCCCGCCGGCGAAATCCGGACCTTGATATCCTGGTCCTGCAATCGGGCGCGGAAGTCTCTTATTCCGCCTGCGGCATGCCCTATTACCTCTCGGACGAGGAGCATGTGCCGCGCAAATTGCTTGTCGCCCGCACACCTGATCAGTTCGCGCGCGACGGCATCGATGTGCGGATCAGGCACAAGGTCGAAGGCGTCGATCCGAAAAAGGGCACGGTCGAGATCACCAATCTGGAATCCGGCAAGACCTGGTCCGAATCCTTCGACCAGCTGCTGATCGCCACCGGTGCGGACCCGATTGAGCCGCCAATTCCGGTCGCCGACGACGCGCCACCTGTGGTCACCCTGCGATCCTTCAAGGACATGGACCGGATCCGGCAGATGGCGGGCGAGTATCAGCGTGTCGTGATCGTGGGTGGGGGCTATATCGGCCTTGAAATGGCCGATACCTTTCACGCACTCGGAAAGCAGATTGCGTTGGCCGAGTTAGCACCGCGTCTGCTTCCCAATTTCGAGCCCAGCGTTGCCGAGATCGTAAAGAGCCATCTCGAAGGCCATGGCGTCGATCTGCATCTGGGCACCGGCGTGGCCGAACTCATATCGAATGGCGTGCGCCTGAACTCCGGCGAAGAAATCCAAGCCGATCTGGTATTGATGGCGGTGGGCTTGCGGCCCAGCACGGGATTGGCGCAGCAGGCGGGCGTGAAGCTCGGTGCCACTGGCGCCATTACGACCGATGCCGGCATGCACACCAATGTCGAGCGAATCTATGCCGCCGGCGATTGCACCGAGGTGCACCACTTCGTTTCCGATCAGCCGATCTGGCTTCCACTCGGCGATGTGGCGAACCGGCAAGGAAGGGTCGCCGGGGAAAATATCGCGGGCGGAAAGGCCGCTTTTTCCGGCGTGCTGGGCACAGCGATCTTCAAGGTGTTCGATCTGGCTGTCGCCACCACCGGTCTCAACGAGAGCCAAGCCCGCGAAGCCGGGTTCGACCCGGCTACCTGCCAGATCACGACAATGAGCCGGGCACGCTATATGCCGACCTGCCGCAATCTCGAGCTGCTGATGGTGGGCGACAAAAAGAGCGGCCGTTTGCTTGGTTGTCAGGCGGTCGGCGAAGACGGCGCCGACAAGGCGATCGACACCATCGCGGCCGGACTTTGGGGCGAGCTAACCGCCGACGACATGGCGGAGATCGATCTCGCTTACGCACCTCCCTATTCGCCGGTGATGTCGCCGGTCCAAGTCGCGGCAGAAGTGTTGCGCAAGAAGCTGAGAAGCTAGTCGACGAGCGGCGTCTCGCTGGTGCTGGACCTACTTGGCGAGCGGCCAGTATTTACCGAAGAGCGCTTCCGACCCCCACCACAGAGCTGCGAATCCAAGGCCGATCACAAAGGCCAGAACGAACCAGCCGTTGGACCCGAGCCACAGAATTCCGGTGCCGTAGAACACCGTGACGCAGGCCATGACGAGAAAGAATGGGCCAGTGAAGCGGCAATGGGTGCGCCCGCAACGTTTGGCATTCATCAGGCACGCAGTGCCCGCCCAGAGCAGCGCACCGGTCCAAAGAACGGTTCGGATCGGAGGGGGCAAAAGGGCGCCGGCGATTAGGACGCCCGTCGGGAGTCCCCATGCCAGCCCAATGGTCCAGGCGTCACCGACCCAGTCACGCTCTGGCTCTTGCGTCATTTGGCGCGGCTATCCCGCACAGCATGAGAGCTTGCTGACATCCTTGCCGAAGGTCTGGGCCGCCAGCTTCAGACCTTCCACGGTGGTGAGATAGGGAAACACCATGTCGCCGAGCTCTTCATAGGTTAGTCCCTGTTTGATCGCGAGCGCGGCGGTCTGGATTGAGTCCGCGCCTTCGGGTGCCAGGATATGAGCACCGAGCAAGCGTTTGGTCTGCTTTTCCGCCACCAACTTGATCAGGCCGCGGATATCGCGCGCGGCGAGCGCGCGAGGCACGTTGCCGAGATCGAGTACCGTGGTGACCACGTCGAGCCCTTGCGCCTGGGCTTCGGCCTCTGTCAAACCGACGCTTGCCACCTGCGGATCCGTGAAGACCACTTCAGGTATGGCGCTATCGTCATAGCGGCGGTTGTCGCCATTGAGCGCGTTGAGGGCGGCGATCTTGGCGCCGTGGGCTGCCATATAGACGAACATATCCCGGCCCGTGACGTCTCCCGCGGCATAGACGCCAGCGCGGGTAGTCCGCATCCGGTCATCGACCTTGATGCCGCCTTTTGCGAGTAGCTCCACGCCGCGCTCGCCGAGGCCGAGTCCGGCGCTATTGGGACGTCGTCCCGTCGCCAGCAAGACCTGATCAGCTATCAGCGTCTCAGGCCGGCCATTCAGCTCGTAATTCAGACGCATGCCGCCTAGCTGCTCGATCGCCCGGTACTTGGCGCCCGCGATCACCTTCACGCCTTCGGCAGCCAGCGAGAGCTTCAAAACCTCGCTGATTTCGGGCTCCCCATCGGGGAGCAGGCGCGATCGGCACAGGATCGTGACCTCGCTGCCAAGCCGCGCAAACATTTGACCGAGCTCGCAGCCGATCACGCCGCCGCCGATCACCATTAGCGAGGCGGGCAAATGCTGCAGCTCCAACGCGGTCGTACTGGTGAGAAATGGGATCCGATTGATGCCGGGAATCGGCGGTAGCGAGGCCGCGCTGCCGGTCGCGATGATCGTCTTCGGCGCCTTGACCAGTTCGCCATTCATCGCGACGCCATTCTCGGCGAGCCGTGCCGGTCCCTCGAAATACGCGACCGAATTGTAGCTCGGCAGCAGATCGAGATATTTCGCCTGCCGCAACTCCGTAACCAGCTCTTCCTTCTGCGCCATCAGGGCGTCCCAGTCGGTAACCTGGCCTTTCGCCCCGATTCCGTGAAAGCGCCGCGCGGCCTTGGCCTGATGCAGAGTCTCGGCTGCCCGGATTAGGGTCTTCGAGGGCACGCAGCCGACATTGACGCAGGTGCCGCCGATCATGCCGTGGCCAATGAGTGCGACCTGCGCGCCCTGTTCGGCCGCAGTGATCGCCGCGGAGAAGCCCGCGGAGCCTGCACCGATTACGGCAAGGTCATAGGCGCCGTTCGCCGGCCGGGTGATTGCGTCGGAGTGATGCTGGCTTTTGCTACCGGTCATGGGATTGCCAACCTTGGCATGGGAGCCCGCACTACTGGACCGGACTCGATGGGAAGCCCGCGCCCGCCGTTGCCGCGGTCAGCGCCGCGATATCGGTCTTCTCATTGTCGAACGTGACGGTGGCGAGCTTGGTGTCCAGCGATACCTCCGCCGCCTTGACGCCATCAACGCCGGTCAACGACTTTTTCACTTGATAGGGGCAACTGGCGCAGGTCATGCCCTCGACCTTCAGCGTCGTTGTCTGTTCGCCGGCAAGGGCTGGGGTTGCAATCAAGAAGGCGATCACCAGCGGGCCTAATATCTTGAAAATGCTCATTTTTTCTCCTTGTAGCGTCACGGAAGATAGGGTTCGGCAAGCGGAAACCAGTAGGGGAATGAGATCACCATCGCGACGATCGCCGTTGCCAGCCAGAGCCCCGACCT
>Ga0315336_1005862_pt1 | contig 13060 bp, 6 predicted proteins | sample ASW5metaG_FD_204512 | JGI IMG/M metagenome (GOLD analysis project Ga0315336, IMG submission 204512) | Ammonia-oxidizing marine archaeal communities from Monterey Bay, California, United States - ASW #5 | ecosystem: Environmental > Aquatic > Marine > Intertidal zone | place: USA: California...
GCAAGCGCGCATATTTTTTCGTTCCTCGAGCGACACCTCGCTCCACGCACAGAAAGTCCTCGAGTCGGCGCTCGAGGATTACCGAAAGGGACAGCTTCTCCGAGCAGCGCAGGATGTCGGCGAGGATGGCACCTTTCTAGAGGTGCTGGAAGTCGAAGCGCAGGACCTGTCGACCCGCCGCGAGGTCACGAACTACATCGTCTCCCTCATCCTGCCGCTGTTGATGATCGTGATGACGGCAATGGGAGCGCTGTATCCTGCCCTCGACTCGTCGGTCGGGGAGAAAGAAAGAGGCACCCTCGAGAGCACGCTGTCTTCTCCGATTGGACGCTTCTCGATGATCGCGGGGAAGTACGGCGCAGTCGTGACGTTTTCTCTTCTCGCGTTCACGCTCAACTTCGCCAGCATGGGCTTCACCCTGTCCCACTTGCGATCGCAGGTGAATCTCGAGGAGATGAGCCTGGGGTGGGGCTCGGTTCTGATCATTCTGCTCGCGGCCGTGCTGCTCGCGGCGCTTTTGAGCGCCTTGATGATGTTTCTGGGATTCCTGGCGCGCAGCTTCAAGGAGGGGCAGGCGTACGTCACGCCCGTTTACGTCCTCTCGATCATTCCGGCAGTGGCGAGCGCCTCCCCGGAGACGACCCTTACCCCGACTCTGGCGTGTATACCTGTCGTGAACATCTCACTCCTTTTTCGTGAAGCGCTCAACGGCCGTTTCCCGGTAGCGAGCATAAGCCTCACCCTCGCGTTTTCCACGATCTACGTCCTGCTGGCGCTCCTATGTGCCACCCGGCTTTTGCGGCAAGAGAGCTTCACGATCGGCGAAGGTCTCCCGCTGAGGAAGGCTTTGCGGGCCGCGTTTGACTGGAGTTCAAAGACATGAAGGAGCCTGAACGGTTGTCCAGCGAAGATCGAGAACAGGAAAGACGAACCTCTCTGGCCTCGCAGGAGGCCCCCGCCGTGCCCGCCATCGAGGCTTGCGCTTTGACCAAGGTCTTTCACGATCCGCGCCAGGGTGACGTGACGGCTGCGAGCGGGATCCGCTTTTCCTGCTATCCCGGTGAGATTTTTGGTCTTCTGGGTCCCAACGGAGCCGGTAAGACGACGGCCCTGCGGATGCTCTCGACCGTATTGAGACCCACTTCCGGGACGGCCCGGATCGCTGGGCACGACGTCCTCGAAAATCCTCTCGGTGTCCGCAAGGCCATTGGCTATCTGTCTGCAAACACCGGGCTCTATCCCCGCTTGACGGCGCGCGAAACACTCGAGTACTTCGGCAGCCTTCATGGTATCCGCGGCTCGGTTCTCAAGGACCGCGTCGCACATCTGGTCGAACTTTTTACCATGAAGGACTTCTGCGACGTGCGTTGCGAAAAGCTCTCGACAGGCATGAAGCAAAAGGTGTCGATAGCCCGGACGATCGTGCACGACCCTCCCGTGCTGATCCTGGATGAGCCCACCCTGGGTCTCGACATCCTCGTAGCCAGCACCATGATCCGTTTCGTGGAGGAGTGCCGGCAGCGCGGAAAGTGTATTCTCTTCTCTACCCACATCATGAGCGAGGTGGAGAAACTGTGTGACCGGGTGGCGATCATCCATCGCGGCACTCTGCGGGCCGTGGGATCGCTGCCGGAGTTGCGGGAGCTCACCGGACGGACGTACATGGACGACATCTTCATGAGCCTGGTGGAAGAGTAATGCGTGCGGAAGTGAAGGGCCCTGATCCCGAGCAGAATTTCGGGGCCATGAAGGTGGTCTTCAGAAAAGAGTTCGTGGAGATCCTGCGGGATCGCCGCGCGATCTTTTTCGCCTTCGTAGCGCCGCTGCTCCTCTACCCTGTTCTCTTCGTCTCCATGTCCGCGGTGTCAGGGACGGCAGATGAAGCGGCCAGCTTGAAGGTGGGCTTTTCCGGGGACCCTGGGGCTCTCGTTCCGTACCTTGACGGGAAGCACCTTCTGCTCAAGGAGCTGGCCTTCGACCCAAAGGCGGTACGCCGAGGAGATTTTGACCTCTTTGTGAGCGTGATCCCTGGAGAAGGAGAAGGGGTGGATTCTCTGACCCTTTATCACGTCGCGACATCGCCCAGTTCTCAGGAGGCGCTCAGGAGAGTCGAGGCGGCAGTGGATAGGTATCGGGAAGACCTCCTCAAGGGGCGCTTTGCAAAGAAGGGAGTCTCCATGGATCCGGCGCGGGCGGTTTCCGTCGAGCCCCTGGATCTGTCCACGGACTCTGAACGAAGCGACAGCCGCCTTGGCCGACTCCTACCGCTCTTGCTCGTCATTCTGCTTCTTTCAGGAGGCTCTTTTGCCGCTCTCGACGTCGTGGCCGGCGAGAAGGAGCGCGGTACGCTCGAGACCCTCTACATTCACCCTATTCCTCGGATGAGCATCGTTCGGGGCAAGTTTCTCGTGGTCCTCACGATTTCCCTCATCGCTCTTGTCTTCAACTTCGTCGGGTTTCTGATTGGCTCCACGCTCGCATCCCACATGGGATTCGAGGTGAAGGCTCTGGGCAGTGCCCCAGTTATCCTGCCTCCCGCATACAAGCTCGCCGTGATTCTTCTTTTGACGCTGCCGCTTGCGGTGCTGACCAGCTCGATCCTGCTGGTGATCTCCGCCTTCTCCCGCTCCTTCCGCGAGGCCCAGGCCTACCTGCTTCCCGTGACTCTGGTGGCGCTGGCCATAGGCCTCCTGTCCGTCTCTCCACACGTAACCCTTGCGAGCGTGGTGGCCGTGGTCCCGATTGCCAATGTGGCGCTGGCGATCCGGGAAACACTGCAGGGGACGCTCTCCGTCCTGCCGTTCGCCGTGGCTCTCGGGTCGAGCACTCTTTATGCCTGGCTCACCCTTCGCAAGGCATATGGCCTGCTCCAGCGGGAGGACCTCGTCCTGGGGATCGAGCCGCCACCCCTCCTGGGAACCGCGAGCGCGGAGACGCGGAAGCGTCGGGCTCTTTTCTCGGCCTCGGCGCTCATCCTTTTTCTCTACTTCGCAGCAAGCTGGATCCAGGCGATCCACCTGGTCTATGGCCTTTTCGTAACGCTTTGGGGGTTCGTCTTGGTCCCGGCGTTGCTCTACCCGGCGGCCGTCAAAGTGCCGTTTCGTGAGACCCTCGGGCTGCACGCCTCTCCGTTCTCGAGCTACCTCCTGGCACCCCTGATCGCGGTCTCCGCGGTGATTCTCGTAAACGCTTATGCGATGCTGCAAAACGAATTTCTCCCCGTGCCGCCCGGGATGGAAGAGGCCATCAAGGACCTTCTGACCCAGCAGGAGATCTCGACGGTCACTGCGTTCCTTCTCTTCGCCGTCTCTCCGGGAATCTGTGAAGAGTTGCTCTGGCGCGGCGCCTTCCAGGGGGAGCTCGAGCCCGGCAGGAGGCCCTGGTACACCGTCCTTACGGTAGGGCTCTTTTTCGGGGTCTTCCACCTGAGCATCTACCGCTTGATTCCGACCGCTCTCGTCGGTGTGGCGCTCGCCGTCCTGAGGCACCGGTGTGGCTCCATCTTTCCCTGCATGCTGGTTCACGCCATCTACAACGGCGTCATTCTTTTCCTCGCTACGTACCACGCCGAGGACCCGGACGTGCAGAGTTTCCTCGTGAACCCCCTGGTGCTTATCGTTGCCGGCGGAGTGCTCGCGCTGTGCCTGGGCGCGCAAAGACGGCGGGTGAGGAACCCGGATTAACCAGGTCCCTCCGCGGTGACCTCCGCCAAAAAGTAAGCAGGGTTCAATTCCTCCCCCGTGGCCCGTTTCACGAGGTCATTCCACGGGACCGTGCGGCCGGGGAAGAATACGTTCTCTTGAAGGTACTTTCCGACTTTCGGTCGGTTGACCAAGGAAGAAGCACCGTTCAGAACGGACTCGAGCAGGTGCCGGGAGAGCTGGGAGGCCATGAGCTCGCCGAGGATGTAGTTCTGATAGTAGGCTGGGGCCGTGGCGATGTGGATTTTCGCTGCCCAATCGGGATGGCGACGAAGGGGGCCGCCCCCGCCACCTGGTGAGGAAGTCGGTTGGGGAAGATGTTGAAGATCCGCTACCAGTTTCCACCAGAGGGCATCGAGGTCCTGCTCCGGATCACGATAGAGCTCCTTCTCAAAGTAGACGACTACGAGGCCCCAACGGACGAAGATCAGCTGGTTCTGACAGAAAAGCTCTCTGGCTTCCCGCACGACACCGGAGGTGGCCTCCTCACTTTTTCCAACGATTGCAGTGAGAAATTCCACCGACTGGGAGAGCCGACCGAACAGCATGGCGATGGCTTCCGTCGTGAAAATGTGGGTCGGGCCCCTGAGTGCGTGGGGTAATTTCACGTCGGTGTACTTGTCGTAGACCGCGTGACCGAATTCGTGGAGCATGGTCCCCATCCAGTGCTCGTTTGCCTTGAGGTTACAAAGCACTCGCACGTCACCGTTACGGTCAATATCCGTGCAGAAGGCGTGCTGGCACTTTCCCTCACGCTCGTGAAGGTCGCTGCGGGCCAGAACGTCCCGGACGTCGAGCCCTATGCCGTTGAAGAATTTGACGGTGAGGGCTTCCAGGTCCTCGTCTGCGTAAAAGCGGTCCAGATCGAACGCGCTGGTAACGGGGGCCGATTGGAAGAACGGGTCGCCGTAGTGCCAAGGGCACAGCTCTTCGGGCGTGACGCGAAACTTCTCCGCCAGGCTGCAGTCAAGCTTTGCCTTTATGGCCCCGTATGGTTTTTCGGTGATCTTCGCCAGGTGCTCGAGGAGCGGAAAGAGGGTGTCGGGCTCGAGCTCGTTCAGCCTCAGGGACATGACGTAAAAGTTTTCGTAGCCGTTATCGCGTGCGACCTTGTTTCTCAAACGCACCAGGTCCAGAACTTTCGCCGCGACCTCGACTCCGATTTGCTTGGACGCTTCCCACGCCTCACGCACGAGGTTGCTGTCATCGCTTGTGCGCAGAATCTCTTTCAAATGGTTGTCCGAAACCTGTTCGCCGCGTAGCTTGGATCGAAAGTTGTTGAAGCGGCTTTCGATCTCGACCGCTCGGCGGACGAGCTCGCGCACAGTCTTCGCAGACATACGGTTCATCTCGAACTCGTTGCGAAAGATGAGGAGCTGTCGGGACAGGTGGTTCCTATGGGGCGCGACAAGAGGGTCGTTCTGTAACGCTTTCTGGAGAGTCTTCAGCTCACTGTAGCGGCGCGCGTCTGTAAACAATCGCCGGTACTCTTCCTCACGCTCGGCCGCCGCGTCTTCATCTTCCTTGCGTCCCGTGGTGTTGGCTCTCCACCAAGCTTCCGAGAGGGCCTTTTCACGGGGAATGACGTCCGCGGCGAGTTTCTTGACCCAGGTGTCGATTTCAGCGACATTCATCTTCTATTTCTATCCCAGTAGACGCCGCAGTCGGCGGCAGCTTCTTACCACCTGTGTAACGTCGCGCTTTTCGACGGGGCCGCCTGCGTAAAGCAAACGGTACAGTACACGGTGGAGCTCCCGAAAGGGTTTCTCGACATCGTCTCGCTGCCGCAGGACCCAGCGAGCATGTTCCGCCGGGGTCTGATGCGGCCGGCGGTGGTTCCGTGTGCGCTCCAGCGCTTCCTGTAGGCGAAGGTACTCACTCAGAACCTTGTCCCGCGGAATCCTCTCATCTAGAGCCGCGAGAATTCTTGCAAGGGGATCGAGAGCCGTCGACGTTTCCGCTTCGTCCCCTTCCTCCTTCTCCTCGTCTTGATCTGCCTTCGGACGCAAAAACGCGCGGATAAGTAAGCTGATGATCACGAGCCCCACGGTCGCAAGCGCTATGCGCAACGCCAGCGCGAGCTTTTTCATCGAGGCGCTCCGCTTCTCCCCTCTGGCCGGCTCCGCCGTGTCGTCGGGCGCCGCACCCGCCTCCACGCGCGCACCCAGCTCCAGCTTCGAGAGGTCGCCGGCGTAGGGCTCCTGCATCGACACGAGAGCCAGTTCCCGCGCCTCCTCGGAGTCGAAGGTTCCCATGTACTGGATCCAGCTGCCGCGGTCTGCGTTCTCATCGAGGTCAAGGGGCCTCTCCGCCGCCATCCGTATCTTCTGTTTGGGCGCGGTCTCGTCGTCCAGCGGCCGCCTGGGGTCAGCGAACTCCATCTCTTCAAACGGTATGTAATGCGGGGCACGGGAATCGTCCCCGGTCGTCGTCCCGAATGGGTTTCCCCCGGCCCTGAGCCTACGCTTCAGCTCCTCGAGCGCGTCGGGAGGCGGCTGGTAAGACGAGTCCAGCGGCACCCAGGAGGTCGCATCGATCGGGTACCAGCCCGCGCTCGGCAGGAAAACTTCCGTCCAGGCATGGGCCTCCCGATTTCTCACCACGGCCTCTTGTTTCTCGTCGTCCCAGTACCCGCCCAAAAAGCCCACAGCGAGCCGAGCGGAAACGCCACCGGCGCGTAGAATGAGGGTTGTGGCGGTGGCAAAGTAGGTGCAGTCGCCCACTTTTTCTTGGTGGAGAAACTTCTGGAGCGGCTGCCTCCCGGCTAGCCACAGAGCGTTGTTCGAGTAGCGAAAGCTTTCCCGGAAGTGATCGCGAAGACGGTGGACCTTCTGTTGAACGGTCTTCTGTTGGGCACCGCCGCCTGTTCCCTGGAACAGGTCCCTCGCCAACGAGGGCAGATCCACTCCTAGCAGCCGTCCGTCGGGCAAGTCGAGGTGACGCCCGTCCGGAGCCGCGCCCTTCGCCCCCCTCACCGGCAGGTCATTGCCGACGTGCGGCAAAGCTGCCGTCACGTAGACAGTCCCCGCGGTGACGCGTGGGTAAGGAAAGATATCGCCCATGGAGTTCTGGCGGTATTCGCGGAACTCTTCAGAGCGCACCTCCGTCGTGAAGTAGGGCAAAATAACATTTCTGCAGACCGGTGTGATGACCTGCTGCCGAAGGAGCATGGGTGTCGCCGTTGCCCCAGCCCCCCGGTGAAGAGCCACCGGAAGAGGCACCGGAAGTGGCGTCGGGATGGGGCGAGCCACCCCCCCCTCCGACGGCCACTTGTCGAGATGGTAGTCACTCTCCTCGACCCAGCTCTCGAGCTCTGCGTCGTACTGGGAAAAGGAGACTCCTTTCCAGAGCATGCTGGGGTGCGGCCGCCAGTCCTTGGAGGAGGCACCTTCACCGATCGCCGTGACGCGGAGCACCTCCCTCGTGTCGAAGCGGGCGAGGGTGAGGTCGCGAAGGCCGATGCTGTAGGTGAATGCGACCTTGCGGCGGAGGCGTTTCACGTTTTCAGCCAGGGTCTCAGGCTTTGCGGGATCGAGAAGCCGAGGCTCGGTTCCTTTTTGGTGCCGTAGAACGTCCCCTCGATGGACATTGCTCGCGAAGTGCGACGAGTCGCTCGTGCGGGTCCTTTTCGTTAGCGCGGGGGGGAAGTCGAGCCCGCCGTGCGCCGTAAGGTAGACTCCAGAGAACAAAAGGGAAGCGGCGCAGGCTCCGAGCACCGCAACCGCCCTGGCGTTCTGGAGATTCAAGCGCGGCCGACTCGCCTTCAGGAAGGAATCGTGGAGCAGGTGTCGCACGGCACACGACAGAAAGAAACAGACGAAGAAAACCGGCATCCACACAAAGGGGTGGGGTCTTCCGTCCAGGATTCCAATGAGGACAACCGACCAGAGGAAGAAGTCGTGCAGGCGGTACGCGCGGGCGTGAAAAAGCAGGAAACCTGAGGCCCACGCAAGGAAGATGACGAGGAAGCTGGCCGGCTTCATCGGATGCGCGTGTGGCGTGGCGCTCGTGATGAGCTCCCACCCTGCCACGAGGAGGAACGTGGTGACGAGCACGAGAGCGAGAGATGCGGTAAACGCCTGGCTTCCCAGGCCGGACCTACCCAGTTGCCCGACGATTTTCGCGAGTGCGCGCGGAAGGCAGGCCCACAGGCTCACGAGCAGTATGTCTTCGATCCTGCTGCCTTCGTGAAGTGCTCCGGTGGCATAGAGGACTGCTGTGGTGATCGCCAGAGCATCGGCAAAGAGGAGGAGGATTTCGCCGCGCAGGCGGGTCGAGTATTGGTCGTAGAACACCCTCACGGTGTCGCTCCAGCGTGAGCCGCGAAGATGGCCGGCAAGTTGCCACCACACGGGACGCGGTAAGCGTCCATTCCGAGTGCCTGGGCTCTTGCTATGTACTTCTCGATGGGGGAGTCAGCCCGTGGTAGCTCGTAAAGACTGTGAAATGTGGAATCGTCGAAGACGACCAGGACCACGCGTGCACCATTTCGTCTCAACGAGGCGAGGTGCCCTTCGAATTTTTCGGAGTGCCGTAGATACGGGCTTACCATGAAGATGACAGTGGCTCCGGGCAGGACGTTACGGACAGCCTGGTCGAGAAGATCGTCGAGCCGTACACGCCCGTCGGGCTTGATCGCGACCAGCGCATCGAGGATCGCCATCAGGTGACTCTTGTTCGTCCCGGGCGGCACACGAACGTCCGTTGCGCCGCGCGCGGCCAGCTGTACGCGGTAGCCCAGGCGCAGAGCGTGCGCGGAGAGAGCCGCAGCAATCTTCACCGATTGCTCGAGGCTCGATCCGCGACCTGTGCCCAGAAAAGCATAGCGAAAGAGATCCAGAAAGATGCAAAGATCACCCACGGTATTGGGCGCGTATTCGCGCACCACTGGATAGCCTCGGTGTGCGGTCAAGCCCCAATGCACGCGGCGCAAGGGGTCGCCGATTCTATATTCCCGCACGGAGAAGAATTCGTTCGATTCTCCTCTTCCGAAGCGCGTGATGCTTTCAAGGATGAGAGTCAGACACTCTCCGAGCTTTTCCCCGACACCGAATTCTTCAAACTTCGGATAGACCTTGATGGGTTGTCGCTTGATGATCACCTTGCGCAGCTGGAACCAGCCGAACGGGTCCGACACGGACACGGCAATCGGGCCGACGGAATAGATCCCGCGCGGTAAAACACAGTTGGCCTTGTAACTCCGCTCGACCTCCTCGCCGGGGAGAACTCGGAAGGGGAAAAGGACGTCCTTCTGCGCGTGCACTTCGGGTGAAAAAATTTCGCTCACCTGCGGCAGGAAAACGGGTAGGCGTGACCCGTTGTGCAGGTGGACGTTCACCTCCACGGACTCGCCTTCGAAAACACTCTCGGGGACCACGCTGGTTACGCGCACTTGACGCACTGTGCGCCGCAACAGGAAGAAGACGATGGCGGGCACCGCCAGCAGGACGAGACCCAACGCCCCGCACAGAGGGTTCTTGTGGTAGACCGCTGCTCCGCCCGCGATCAAGCCGAGGGCGAAGAGCGGCACCCCGGAGCCACAGTTACTTCTGAACTTGATGGACGACCTTGTCATGCGGCAGAGTCGGGACGGGGATCTCTTTCAAGATGTCTCCGATGAGCTTTTTCCTGGAGAGGCCCGTGTATTCACGTTGTGGCTCGAGAAGGATCCGGTGCGCCAGCACGTGCGGGGCGACCGTCTTGACCGAGTCTGGGGTCGCGAAGCTGAATCCCAGGAGGAAAGCGTGCGCCTGTGCTGCCCGCATGAGCGCCAGGGCGCCGCGGGGACTGGCCCCGAGCCGGGTCTCGGGACTTGCGCGCGTCGCCCCGACAAGGCTCACGATGTAACGCATGACCTCCGGACCGACGCGGACCTGGCGTACTTCCGCCTGGAGCTCGAGGAGGTTTTCGACCTCCATCACAGGTTGCAGCTGGTGAATGGGGTGCTCGTGCACCTGCTCAGCGAGGATCCGCATCTCTTCATCGGCTTGGGGGTAGCCGAGCTCGAGGCGGAGGAGAAACCGGTCCAGCTGGGCTTCGGGAAGCGGATAGGTCCCTTCGAGCTCGATGGGATTCTGCGTGGCCACCACGAAGAAGGGCTCCGGCAACAGGTGCGTTTTTCCGTCGACGGAGACTTGCCTCTCCTCCATGCCCTCCAGAAGGCTCGACTGGGTCCGGGGTGAGGTGCGATTGATCTCGTCGGCAAGGATGACCTGGGCGAAAACCGGTCCCGGAAAAAACTCGAAACGCTGGTGGGACGGATCGAACACGGTCACTCCTGTCACGTCGGAGGGCAACAGATCCGGAGTGAACTGTATCCGCTTGAAGGTGGCGCGCAGGGACTGCGCGATGGCGCGCGCGAGCATGGTCTTGCCCAGGCCGGGCGCGTCCTCGATCAACAGATGGCCGCGCGCAAGGAGTGCCGTAACCGCCAGCTTGACGACTTCGTCCTTCCCGATGATGACTTTGCGGACGTTCTGGTAGAGCGCTTCGAGTCGTGGTTCCAAGTGGAGGCCCGGGGACTTGTTCTTACGTGAGCAGGATCAACGACTCAATTATAAGCAAGACACAGCAGCCCGTCGAGACATTGTGGTGCAGGCGTCCCGCCTGCCGGCTAGAAGCTTGGTTGCCAGGAATGCAGGCGAGACGCCCGCACCACAATGCGTTTACCTCTGCAACAGCTCCTCCAGCTGCTGCCGGAGGGCTGCGTTCTGCCGCAGGATGTCATCCAGCCGGGTGCGGTTCGTATCGCGTCGGGTCGCGAGCTGATCCTGGACGCGGGCGCGGAGATGGTAGTTCTCCTTGAGGGCATCCACCGTGCGCGCGACTTCGTCCGCCTGGGCTGCGCGCTGGCGTACGAGGGCGTCAGCCCTTTTGACGAGGGCCACGAGCTCGACAACGTCCCTATCCTCGCCGAGCTTCGGGCCGCCTTCGGTCTGCGGCGCGTCGAGGAGATCCGTGAGCATCCCGCTGACGCGTTCGAGGGAACTGCCACGGGCCCAGTAGCTGTCGCGCAGGACTTCCGCAACCTCCGCCACGCACGCCGTCAAGCGGAAGTGCGGCGGAGCGTCGGCGAAGGAGCCGTGCGCGTCGGTCGAGCTGATAGCCCTTTCGATTTCCTGCGCCTCGCCGTGCTCCACCGTGAGGTGCCGCACGCGCACGGTGGCGATCTTGCCTTGGGCCTCAGGTTTCAGCTTGACCTCGTAGAGTGCGGTGACCTCGTGGCCCGCGCCGACCTCGCCGGCGTCCACCGTGTTGTCCCGGAAGGCGCTGTCGGCGATGGCGCGGTTCTCGTAGCCGAGGAGACGGTAGCGGAGGACGATTGCGGGGTCGAACTCGACCTGGATCTTGACGTCGCGAGCGATGGTCTCGAGGGTCCCGGTGAGGTTCTCGACGAAAACTTTCCGTGCCTCGTCCAGCCGATCCACGTATACGCACTGGCCGTTGCCGCGGTCGGCGAGCTGCTCGAGAAGCGCATCGTTGTGGTTGCCCATGCCGACCCCGGCGCACGTCAGGTAGACGCCCTTTTGCCGTTCTTCGCTGACTGCGCCGAGCATCGTCTGGACGTCGACGGCTCCGGTGTTGGCGACGCCGTCGGAAAGGAGCAGGACACGGTTCGAGCCATCCTTCAGCAGGCTCGCCGCGGCCATGGCGTAGCCCAGCTCGAGACCCGCCGCGGCGTTCGTGCTCCCTTCCGGTTGCAGGGTCGCGATCGCATCGAGGATGCGCTCCTTCTCTGACGCGGGCGTGGGGTCGAGGACCTTGCGGGCGGCGGTGCTGAAGGCGACGATGCCGATCGAGTCGCCTTCGTCGAGCTCAGCGACGAGAAGGCGCAACGCCTCCTTCACCAGCTCGAGGCGGTTCTCCTGGCGCATGGAGCCCGAGGTGTCCACGACGAAGACCAGCGAGCAGGCTTTGCGCTCCTTGCGCGCGACCTCGCGCCCCTTGATCCCGACCTCGAGAAGCTTGTACTCGGGCTCGTGTGCAAAGGGGCTCGGCGCCATCCGGGTATGGATGGCGAAGGTGTGTCCTTCCTTTGTGGGAGGGGCGTAGTGGCTCTTGAAGTAGTTGATGAACTCCTCGGTGCGGATCGCTTCGGTGGGCGGCAGGCTGCCCTGCTTGTAGAGGTAGCTCCGCGCCAGGGCGTAGCTCGCCGTATCCACATCCACCCCGAAGGTCGACAGCGGGTCGGCCGCGGCTTCCGCGAACGGGTTGTCGCCCCAGTAGCGAAAGAACATCATGCCCGGCGTCTCGCCCGGCCTGCGATCGAGGCGCGTGAGGAAGTCGTCGACCTGGGTTTTCCATCCGGGGGTGGGGCGACCTGAGCTTCGCCCCATCTTTTCCTTGCGTACCTCCTCGAAGTCGTCCTCCTCTGCGAGGTCGCAATCCAGGACGCCGGCCAATTCGACCCGCCGAGCGACCCGCTGGCCAGGCCGGGGCGGAGCCTCTGTTTCCGCGAAGCCGACTTCGAAGCGACGGGCCAGGTCTGCTCCGAGATCCGGTTTGCTCTGGCCGTTGAAGGTGTTGGGGCGCTTCGGTCGTGAGGGGGCTTGGCCGGCGTTCTTCGCGATCGCGCCTCTCTGGAACTCATCCATGTATACTCCACTGAGACCGAAGGAGTTGGAGCGGGGTGCCCCAGAGCCCTCAACCGACGCAGGCGCAGCGCCCCTGCGTCGGTAGATGCGCTGGGGGTCCTCTGCTGCATCCGACGCCCTGGGAAGCACGCTGAAATATTGGCCCTGCACCAGCCGAGTCGCCACCTCATTTTTCTTCTGCGCGCGCTCGACCTTCTTCAGGTTGTCTACCTGGGCACCCCCCTGCTCCAGTGTGAGGAAAGGTGTCCCGCCCTGGACTTCGCTCGGCAGCGTGCTACGGATCGTGGGGGCAGGGACCTTCCCTTTCACGAGCTTCGGGGTTCTCGTGACATCTTGCTTTGTCGTGGAGCGGTACTGGTACGTCTCGAGACGTACCCCCACTTCCTCCGGAACAACCGCCTTGCCGCCAGCACCGCTGCCCCACACGGACATCGAGGGTCGCTCCGTTCTCATCGCCAGCTGCTCCCCCTGCGACCCCCAGTCGCCCTGGATGACCACGACGGCCACGACCAGCACCGCGGCGGCAGCCAGGCCGCCGACCCAGTACAACCCTCGTCTGCGCGAGGTCGGTCCCACATTCCCACCGCCGGCGGCCGCGAGGATCCTTGTCCGCGCGAACGGACTCAGCTCGCTCTCCACAGGCGCGCTCTTCGCGACCAGCGCCGCTGTCGAGGAGAGGAGCTCGAGGTCTCTCTGGCACGACCCGCAACCCTCCACGTGCGCCGCCACCTTTTCCTGCTCCTTTCCCGAAAGCTCACCGAGCAG
>Ga0315336_1005863_pt1 | contig 13059 bp, 9 predicted proteins | sample ASW5metaG_FD_204512 | JGI IMG/M metagenome (GOLD analysis project Ga0315336, IMG submission 204512) | Ammonia-oxidizing marine archaeal communities from Monterey Bay, California, United States - ASW #5 | ecosystem: Environmental > Aquatic > Marine > Intertidal zone | place: USA: California...
GCGCCTCTCCTGCTCGAACGTCGGTGAGTTCCGGTACCGCAGTATCGGTGAACGGATCGACTGGGGTCGCTGTGTCAACATGCATACGCCTACATCCTATCCCGCGCTCATTTCGGATGCCATCGAATACAACGTCAGCTGATCACGCCTGATTCCGAAAGGGCTTAAATATGGCTCCGCCTGCTGGGCTCAACGGGCCGTCCCACGGCAGCGACCGGCTGAATAACAGACGAGTCAACGGATAGACAAATCTATATCAATCGCACTCAAGCAGAAATAAAGCTCACGACAGAGTGAAAAACCGAATGCGACCCGTCCATCCAGGCGAAATTCTACGCGAAATGGCGAATAAGCGACTCGCGCGTGATTGATCAGGAGGACCTTTTCCAGTTTGGTTCAATTTACCACACGACGGCTGAGGCAGCCTGGTGTCACCATCAAGATCTGGCTATTTGTGGTGTGTTTGTCTAGTCAGGGTTATCAGCCGTCAACGTAGTGGCTGCCCTTGTTCTGATAGCAGAACCCTTCACAGGCGGACTTGAATGCTGTTGCACGACAGCTGAACGAGCGACCCAGAATGACGTTAGACTTCGAAACACCGGCAGAGCGGTTTAACCAATGTGTTGCACCGACCGGTTGAGGCCACAACCCAAAGAGGTATTTGATGAGTGTCACGCAAACTACTGGAAACAAATGGATGGACCGACGATGAAATCTCTCACCAAAATAGTTTTACTTTTCGCCGCTGGTATCATCACGGCAACCTCCTTGGCCCGGGACGCACTCCCGGTACAAACTTTGTTTACGAGTGTCAACGTATTCAATGGCACCGAAAACAAACTGTATGAGAATCACAGCGTACTGATAGAGGGAAACCTCATTAAGACGATTTCTGCTGACCAGATCACAGCCAACGTTGATGCCACAGTTATCGATGGTCAGAGCAAGACCTTAATGCCGGGGCTGATCGAGAGTCACGTGCACATGAATTTGCAGCATATGGTTGGTGGCTACGACACGATCGAACAACGCGATTGGCAGGAAATCGGCGCCATGGGCACAGCAACAGCACGCAGTTTGCTGATGGATGGCTGGACCACCGTTCGCGATCCCGGTGGCACTCTTCCTGGTCTCAAGCGCGCGGTCGACAAGGGCCTGACCAGCGGTCCCCGTATGTATTTGTCCGGAGCCGTTCTGTCACAGACGGCAGGACATGGGGACTGGCGGCTTGCTGGTCAACGAACGCTTGATAGCCGTGCTACTCACAAGGCGGGTGAGTTGGGCATAGCATCGATTGCAGATGGCCATGACGCAAACCTATCAGCGGCTCGTCAAAATCTTGCAAATGGCGCAGTGTTCAACAAATTTATGTTCTCGGGTGGCGTTTTTTCTTCAAAGGATCCGTTACATGTCAGCCAGTACACGGATGACGAGGTCAAAGCGATTCTCAAAGCATCAGCGGACTGGGGCACCTATGCCACGGCCCATACGTTCCTGGCTGAACATGCACAGCGCGGCATCAAGATGGGCATGAAAGAACTCATGCACGTTCCATTCATGGATGAAGAGACCGCAAAGATGTTCGTGAAGAATGGCGTCTATTTGAACGTGACCTTAGGGTCATCGTCCCCGGAAAACCTGGACGTAGTCTTCGGCCCTGGAGAGTCTGTGAACAAGACCAAGGCACGCGCCGTTGTCGACGCCATGGCTAACCTGACGCGAATTCTCAAAGAAATGCCAAAGTTGTTGGAGCTCACAACGTTTGGCGCCGATGTTGTTACCGTTAGTCCGGTCGAGGCGCTGCGCCAACGCGATTTCGAAATGTTTTTCTGGGCAGATAATTTCGGCACCTTCGCGACGCTGCGCTCAATGACCTCCATCGGTGGTGAGGTTGCTGCACTCACCGGGAAACTGAATCCCTACCCGCACAAGCTGGGAGTTATTGAAGAGGGCGCATATGCAGACTTGCTACTTGTTGACGGCAACCCACTCGAGGACATCGCTTTGCTGGGTGCAAATTCTGATCAATTCAATGCACCGAATCGCGAAGCGGGGGAAATTCCAGGTATGGTTCTCATCATGAAAGACGGCAGGATTTACAAGAACACTCTCTAGGGACATACCGATGAAGAAGACGCTAACAATACTTTTGGTTTTGTTAACAACGGAGGCGTTTGCGCAAGATGTGCTGCCTGTGCAAACACTTTTTACCAACGTGAATGTGTTCAACGGCACTGAAAACAAACTGTATGAAAATTACAGTGTGCTCGTTGAGATGAACACGATTACGAAGATATCGGCGTCCAATACCGAGGTCCGTGATAACGCAACGATTATCGACGGCGGCGGACGTACTCTGATGCCGGGGCTGATCGATGCACACGTGCATCTCAACCTGCAACTGCTGGAAAATCCATCCGCGATTGACGGCGTCAACAATATGACTTGGGAAGAAGTGGGAGCACTGGCCTATGAGTCGGCCCAGGAATATCTGTTCTCGGGATTCACGACAGTGCGGGACCTGTGCGGATCCCACGATGGCCTGCGGAAGCACATTGAAGCCGGTACGCTGACCGGGCCACGCATTTACCTTTCCGGTGCCTGTATTTCCCAGACGTCAGGTCATGGCGACTGGCGCCCGCCGTCCGGGGTCGTCCGCAGGAATCAGAACGAGACCTCGCAAGTCGAAGACCTGGGCATCGTGATCCTGGCTGACGGCGGCGACGAGGTGTTGAAAGCCTGTCGCAATAACCTGGCCGGAGGCGCCGATTTCTGCAAGATGATGGCAGGCGGTGGAGTCACGTCGACCCGTGATCCGCTGCACTCGGTGCAAGGCACGATGGACGAATTGCGCGCCATGGTTCAGGCCACAGGCCAATGGGACACCGTCGGTGCGGTGCATGCCTATCACGACGAGTCGGTGCGCCGCGCGCTTGAAGCCGGCGTGATGTCTATCGAGCATGGCAACCTAATGAGTCAGCGAGAGACGTTCGATCTGGTGAAGAATATGGACGCCTTTGTCGTTCCGGCCATGGCTGGATTCTCCGATCAGCTGCTCAAGCACCCGGTTTACGGTAACCCGGATCTCCCATTACGCGGCAAGGTAATGCAGATTATTGAAAACTATGACAACTGGGTTGAGCTGGCCAACAAGTCTGAGATAAACATTGGCTTCGGATCTGACGTAGTGGTGTCGAACAAGTCGGCTTCGCGTGGCATCCGGGATTTCCAGATGGGCCAGTTTGACGAGTCTTTCGGCACGTTCCGCACGATCAAAGCGTTGACTGGCGACAACGGCCGGCTGATGGCGCAAACGGGCAAGAATAATCCGTATCCCGGGAAGCTTGGAGTAATCGAGGTTGGCGCTTACGCCGATATCATACTCGTTGACGGTAATCCGCTCGAAGATCTCTCCGCGTTGGGCGCTACTTATGATATGTGGGCTGCACCGCGCGCGACGCAAGCCGTTAGCACTATACCGTTGGTGATGAAAGGCGGAAAAATTTATAGAAATGAACTGCTAAAGTAGGAACACCCAACGATGCGAAAGTTGACATTACTGATAGGCACGGTTTCTTACATACTGGCGGTTTCTGCAGTTGCGCAGGAAGCGTCAAGAACTGAATTCGAAATGAAACCACGTCCTATCGACGAGGCCGAATTCCCTGAGTACATCGAGTACCTGGTGAAGGTAGCGGAGCCTCGTACTGCTGAAGAACGCAAAGCTGATGATGAGATCAAGGCGAAATATAAGGACGCTCTTATCGGCGACAGCCTGTTCGTCGGTGCCCCCGGTTTTCCAGCTGGCTTCTCTGCGGAAATGTATGAAGACGCCATACAACATTCTATCGATAATCGTTTCAACCTGGTCTCAGCCACAGTAACCAACGGTGCGCCCGAAGACCTTCCCGAGGTTGTTCAGAAGCGAATGGCTGATACAAACGCCTACTGGAAAAAACACAGCGATCGGTATGTCCAGGTTTTCACGGTCGACGATATCCGCCGCGCACAAGAGGAAGGCAAGGTCGGCATCCTGCATAACTCCCAGAGCATGATTCCACTCGGTGAGGATTTGTCCAATATCGAAAAATATTACGATCTTGGGCTGCGACAGATGAACTTCACATACAATATTGATACGCCGTACGCGGACGGCGGGGTCTCAAACGACGACGATACCGATGAAGGCGTTCACGACCTCGGTGAGGCGGTGATCAAAGAGATGAATCGCGTTGGCATGGTCGTCGATTGCTCTCACTCCAGCAATCAAACGTGCATCGAGGCCGCCGAAATGACCCGCAAGCCAATGATGATGTCACACTCCAATCTGATGGTGTTTCAGCCTATCGGTCGCAACGTATCGGATGAAGCTGTTAGAGCTGTGGCGGCGACCGGTGGCGTCATCTGCGTCAACTTCATCGGTGGCTTCCTCAACCCTCATGGCATCGCACGTCCTTACGATATTGCAAAACATGTGGAGTACATCAAGAACCTGGTTGGCGCTAAAGCAACCTGCTCCGGCTCTGACTACGTGTTCAACTATGCAGATACGCTGTTGTGGATTCTCAAGAACCCGAAAAATTTCCCGATCGAGATGGGCTATGCAACGCCATCACATATGGGTAAACCCGGCGAGGTCTGGGGTGTGGTGCGCGAACTGCAAGAGACCTATGGCTGGACCGACGATGAAATCGTCGGATTTCTGGGCGGCAACTTACTACGAGTCTACGAAGCCAACTGGAATTGAGGAAAAATTCGATGAGATCTCTCACTAAAATAGTTGTCTTGTTCGCCGCCGGCGTGTTTACGGCAACCTCCATGGCCCAGGACGCACTCCCGGTTCAAACGTTGTTTACGAACGTCGACGTATTCAATGGCACCGAAAACAAACTGTATGAGAATCACAGCGTGCTGGTAGAGGGTAACCTCATTAAGGCGATCTCCGCCGATCAGATCACAGCCAACGCTGATGCCACAGTTATCGACGGTCAGGGCAAGACCTTAATGCCTGGCTTGATCGATTCCCACGTCCACTTTTACCTGTCGATGGATGGTGGCAGGCCGGGAATGGAAACGTCCCGCTGGGACTATTTCGCCGCCATGGGTGCGGCCGCCGCACAGGAGTGGCTGGCGGATGGATTTACCACGGTCAGGGACATGGGCGGCATGCACGACGGCTTGCGAACAGTCATCGATGCGGGCTTGCTCGACGGTCCGCGCATGTATCTGTCGGGCGGTATGCTGACACAATCTTCGGGGCATGGGGACATGCTGCCGGATGGACAAAATAATCCTGAGCACAGCAACCTGGTGAAGCTGGGTATTACGTTGATTGCCGACGGTGAGGACGAAGTTCGCAAGGCCGTACGGCAAAATTTTTCAAGCGGAGCGAACATAACCAAGATCATGATTGGCGGTGGCGTTGCCGGGGCCAAAGGGCCCATGTGGGCTGCCCAGTATACTGACGCCGAAATCACCGTGGCGGTGGAGGAATCCGCCACTCGGGATATATACGTTTCCGCCCATATTTACCGGGACGAGCATATCAAGAGGGCACTGGAGCTCGGGGTCAAGGGCATTGAACACGGTCAATTCATTTCCGAGGAAACCGCCGAATTGCTGAAAGAAAAGGGCGCATTCATTAGCCCGTACGTTGGTTCGGTGGTCAGTGACGAGATTTTCAAACACCCACTGTTCGGCAACAAAAGTTCTTTCGAATACGCGAGAACAGTCGAAATGAAAGAGAACGCGAAAAACTTTGTCGACGTTATCAAGAAGGTCAAGCCGCTGGTCGTGTTCTCCAGCGATATCGTCAGTACCAATGGACTTGCCGCACGCCAGGGTCGCGATTTCGAAAAACATGTTTTCGCGGAGAGTTTTGGCAATTTCGAAACACTCGTCGCGATGACCTCGGCCGGTGGAAAAGTGGCGGCTATGACTGGCCGCGCGAATCCGTATCCCGATGGCAAACTTGGCGTGATTGAAGTTGGAGCGTACGCGGACATACTTTTGGTCGACGGCAATCCTTTAGAGGACATATCGGTTATTGGAACTAGCCCGGAATGGTTTACGGCGCCTCCGCGAGACAAGGGAATACCGACGATTCGTGTCATCATGAAAGACGGAAGAACTTTTAAGAACACGCTCTGAGGAAGCGACAATGCGATTGATGACAAAATCCTGTTAATGCCTGCTCCTATCTTTCGATACACGGCGGTGATTCTTGTCGCTGTCAGCTCACTGTTATTCAGTAGACTTGTGGTATCACAGGAGGGTAGTGCAGGCGCTAGCGCGGAATCAGATGACGTTGAATTGATCGACATACAGCATTACATCGGCTACCGAAATCGTAGTCTCGGCTTCGGTGGTCCAAACACGCCGCAGCAACAACTCGATGACGGGGTCATTCGTTGAGCTGGTCTACCGTTTCCCGAAGGCGGAATTTCCACAAAATCAAACCCTACCTATATCCTACCAGTCGCCCAGGAACGAACCAGCCGGTGGACCCAACAGGCCACTAACTCTCTGATTAACTTGGGGAAACTGGCTCCGCCTGCTGGGCTCAACTGGCAACCACGTTGCAGCGACCCGCTGGTTACCAGCGGCTCCACCTCGGACGAATAGCTGCAGAAAATGCGGGCTACAGCAATGACTCCAACGATTTCAACTCGCGGTGTATTCCAACCGTACAGAAACTGCGCGATTGGAACACATCTCACGCCTACCTGGATCCGACCAGCTTAGAGAGGAATAATCCGACGACCTCGGGCCGCGTGCCGAACGCGCAGCCAGCAACCGGGTGTCTGGCGCACTCGATTGAGTACAAAGAGTGCATTGGAAGCGAAACGCGGCCCCTTACGGAGCCGCACCCAGCTTTCCCGAACCCCGTCGAGCCAAGCCACCCAGATCGCGTCATGCGATCAAACGAGGTATTCCCTGACGAGCCCCCGCGGGACCCGTCGGGGTGGTCGTGGCGATTACAGCGCGTAGTTAGCCTGGAAGATCACCTGTCGGCCGCGCACTACGCCGGCGAACAGATCTCCACCGCCTGGTGCTCCAGGTTTATCGGCTTGCCCGCCTTGACAAAGTTCATCGTCCAGGTTTCTACCAACGAGCGAGAAATCCCACGTGCCATCCGTGCTTTGGATCCCAACGCGCGCATTTATGCGCCAGAAGCTATCCTGAATAGACAGAGGATTATTGTTGGTGTTGGTTTGGTACTCGTCCGAATAGATCGCCTCTGCGGCACCCAGGAACACCCAACCACTACCAATAGGTCGCTGGTAATCGAAACCGATTGGGGCAAGGTTATCGCTCACAAGGTAGGTGGCCCAAACGAACTGGGAGACCTAAGCTAGTTGACCTTCAAAGAAGGCCTCGGCTTCACGCCTAGCTGGCGGAATGAGTTGTGTCGTCGCATAGAGGAGTTACCCGAAGAGTTTGATCGGCCGAGCCTGTGTGAAAACTATTTTGCGATTCCGCAGCAGAACAAAAGATGCGCCCAGGAGACTCTCGTGCGTGTTCTGTTTTGAAGCTCGGAGTTTTCACACGGCCTCGGCCAAAAGCAGACACTCATTTAGAGTGCATTCTTGTAGATCACCCCGTCTTTCATAATGAGGTCGAAATTGGCTTCTGGATCAGTCATCAATTCGATGTCCAACAATGGATTACCATCAATCAACAATATGTCTGCATAGGCACCCACTTCTATCACACCCAGCGGACCATCCGTGTAGGGATTCATTTTTCCGGTCATCATGTTCATTTCACCCGCCACCGAGGTGGCCATTCGAAGAGTCCGAAAATTGCCAATGGCATCTGCGAAAACGGTGAACTCCGTGTTCATCTTGTCGTCTGTTTCGACCAGGTTGTTCCATGGGCCCAAAAGATCCGAACCCAGAACGACCTTTAGTTCGGGGTTGCGAGACAAAACCTTAAGCATCTCGCTCGCCGCCTCTCGAACGGGCAACCATTTTGCAAAGCTGGCAGGTGAATATTGTGCCTGTGCCTGCTCGACGGTAATTTCGAGGACTCCTGCCACTGCAGTCGCCAGATAGACTTCCTTTTTGATCATCACTTTTGCAATTTTGTCTGTCAGAAACGGCGCGTGTTCGATTGAGCGAACTCCATTGTCAATTGCCAATCTGATCGCATCCTCGTTGAAGGAATGAGTTGCGACATAGGTGTCCCAGGACTCTGCCACGGCGACCGCTGCACGAATTTCGTCGGCGTTTGGGCCTGAGTGAAGCGGGTCATAGGTGCTTGACACGCCACCGCTGGTAAACAATTTGATCTGAGTCGCGCCGCGGCGGAAAGCGTTGCGGACAGCTTTCGTTGTTTCGTCAGGGCCATCTGCAACTGTGTGGACGTATTCGGAATAGAAGTGCGGTGTTCCAGCACTGACATCGGTTGGATCATTGAGGTCGCGGAAATCGCCATGTCCAGAACTGGCTGTGATAAAGTTTTCAGTGGGATAGATGCGCGGCCCAGGTGTCAGCCCTTCGTCGATGATCTTTCTAAGGTAATTAGAGGGGCCACCCATGTCGCGGGTAGTCGTGTATCCATTCATTAGAAACTCTTTCGCCCTCAACACTGCCAGCGCACCATGTGCGTAAGGGTGCAAGTTAGCCCTTGTATCGCTCAGTGGTAAAAAGATGGAATAATGTACGTGTTGGTCGATCAGGCCTGGCATCAGAGTCCGCCCACCGCCATCTATGATAACCGCATTTGCTGCTGCAAGTGGTTCGGCAGAAACAGCCGTAATTAGGTTCCCCTCGACCAAAACGTTGGCGTTTTCAATGAGCGCTTCATTCACGCCGTCAAAGACATTCACGTTGGTAAACAGCGTTTGAGTAGACGTTTCTTGCGCGAAGGCAGCGCTTGAAGCAAGTGTTACGGTTGCGAAAATCATCGCTGTTGATTGGAGAAATTTATGCGTCATGTTTGTTCCCTATTCTAGTTTCTACTCTCTGGTTCGTTGGTTGTGCGAGGTGCCTTGTCCGAAAACCTGTGTGCTTGCGTCGGCTTAAGAGCTGCCGTTCAAGCCCGAAACTGTGTTGGCGTCGAATCCAGCGGAATCGATACGTTAGAAAAATGGAATACTGCACGCCGGACGCGCGTTTGGTTGGCTGCGCAGACGCAGACCCGCGTGCCCTGCTGATTGCGCAATATATGCACCGGCCGCATAAATGCGTGGCCTTGGATTCAGGCCACGATCGATCGAACGCTTGATGTCGGTGCCCATGCCGCCCATATCACGAACAGTGGTGAAACCGTTCATTAAGTATTCGTGTTCGCCGGCAACCGCGTTCGCGGCGATTTCAACCCAAGTCTCCGCCTCGAAGCCTTTGACGCCACCCTGCACAATAACATGTGTCAGATGCGCGTGGGAATCGATAAGACCCGGCATCAGCGTGCGGCCTCCATCGATAACGGTCATATTCGTAGATTGAATGACGGTCAGTGGTTCATCAGAAATGGTGTCGATCAGATTGCCTGTAGTCAAAACATCCGCGGACCGCAGGGAATCACTGATCCCATCGAATGCTTTAACGTTGGTGAAAAGAACCTGCTGTGGTGAGGTCTGCTGCGCTGCAATATTCGCTGAGAACAACAAGCTGAAAAGCAGGCTGAAAAGGGTGGGAAATCTGGGTTTCATTGAATCCTCCGCCGCCGCAATCAACGACGCGTTCTTGGCATTGGCCGCGGCCGAATCGATGGCCTTGGCATCGGGAGAGGCTGGATCGTGGGGCCGCCTGGCGGACGCATGCCTGGAGGTCGCATGCCCGGACCGTAAGGCGGTCGTGGTCTGTAGTGCGGTCGATAACGCCATGAATCATGCCATCCTGGGCCATAGCCGACACGATGATGAACATGTACAGAAGACCGTGTAGATGCGCCAGAGGATACACAGGATTGCAAGCCGAGCGTGACCGCAGCCAGATAGATCACAAACAAGAATGATTGAAATCTGATCATTGAATTGCATCCTTGCCCGGTTCAATCTGTTCTGGCGACATTTCGTAGATAAAAAAGACCGCCCCGATTGGATCTGCCACCACCGCAACCCTGCCAGCGCCGTGTTGGTTGATTTGCGCATCAAAGACTTCGCCACCAAGTCTCTTAATCTCAGCAACGGTCGTGTCCAAATTGAGGACACCTATGTAGCCTCCCCAACGGGTTGCAAATTGGGCATCATCAATCGCAACCATACCCGCAACAAGCTCATCGCCGTACGCGAAAACGTCATAAGCGCCACCTCCGGGCGCATCAATTTGCCCGGCAAACAAACCCGCAACACCATCATAGAATTGCGCAGATCCATCCGCATCGTTGGTCCACAATTCACCCCACAACCAATTTCCAGGCGTTTCATTCGCGGGCGGAATCGCCTCAATGTCGGTCAACATCAGGATGCTTCCCTGTGGGTCGCGGATGACCGTGTAACTGCCGTAGTCATCAACCTCCGCTATCTGTTCAACAAACTCCGCGTCATGACTCGCCAGGCTAGCTGCAGCAGCGCGAATGTCGGCCACATACAAGACCGGAAACCACTGGGACTCTTGAATTTCATCTTGGACAGTATCAATTTGACTGATACCAGCGATGTCTTTGCCCTGCAGGGAGGCAATCCAGGCGCCACGGGTTTTCGATGGCCGTATTTCCCAACCGAACGCCTTTTCGTAAAAGGGTTTTATGGAATTCACGTCTTCAGAGACCAGTTCGAACCATCGCAAATCAACAGCGTGTGTAGGAAATGCGAGTAACAACGCGAGCGGGAATATCACGTACGTCGCGCCGTACCTAACCAATAATTTGAATGTCAAAATGTCGGCCCCTTGGAGAAATTCAACATGCTTGTTAACTTTTCGCATCTACCCTGCACCGCAATTTGAGCGACAGGTTACTTAAATGCAATATTTTCCCCCAATGCGCCAGTCTGTCTGCTGTGTAATTTAAATCGCATCGCAAGATAAACGGGGATTTCAGATTAGGGTGGCAACGGTCAAAGCAATCCTACGAACGAGAAGAACCGGAGTCAGCCTCACTAGAGCGTATTCTTATAAATCTTGCCGTCTTTCATGATGAGCTTCAGGTTGCTGTCGGGGTCGGCAAGTAGCCTGATATCTTCAAGCGGGTTACCGTCAACGAGCAGGACGTCGGCATAGGCGCCCTCCTTGATGACCCCGAGCGGTCCATCCTGATAGGGGTGATTCGGGCCCGTCATTGCGTTATACCGGGCACCGTTTGAAGTAAACATTCTGAGGATCGAAATATTGTCGAAATATTCTGCCAATATTCCGAATTCTCCAAGTACCGTATCGTCCCGCTCGAGTGCCCCCTGCCATGGGCCTACAAGATCACTACTGAAGGTTATGTGGTTCAGTACCTTCGGGTTTCGCTGCATGACTTGCAGCATGTTGTCCGCCTGATCCCGAAGCTTCTTCCATTTTTCAAATTGAACGCCCGGATACGATTGCTCTGCAACTTCCTCACTGATTCCGAGAACCGAAACTACCGAAATCCCCAGCATCACATCATTTTTCACCACCATTTTCGCAAGTTTGTCATCAAGTGCTGGGCAGTGCTCCAAACCCTTCAGTCCACTCTCTATACCCATACGCATACTTTCTTTGTTGAGGGTATGAGCAAAGACATACGTGCCCCACAGCTCGGCAACTTCAACCGCTGCCTTTACTTCTTCCTGCGTAAACTGAATCGTGTGAAGGGGGTCTTGTTCCGTGGCCACTCCTCCCGACACCATTATCTTGATCTGGGACGCTCCGCGGAAAAAATTCTCGCGAACAGCCCTGCGCATTTCGGTTTTGCCGTCTACTGTGTGGCTGAGGTATTGATCGTACCAGTTGTAATATCCCGTACCGCTCATGACCGGATGTGGATCGTTTAACTGGCGAAAATCCGCATGCCCGCCGGTCTGTGATATCCAGGCTTCGGACGACAGCACCCGCGGACCTGGGGTCAATCCTTCGTCGATGATTTTCTGAATGTATTTCGCGGAACCGCCGGCATCCCGTACCGTGGTGAAGCCGTTCATCAAAAGGCCCTCTGCGCGAAGAATTCCTACCGCACCGGCATGCATCGGGTTAACGTTTTGCCGTCCAATTTGAATCGGAGTCGAAATCGTGAACTGTACATGCATGTCATGAAGCCCAGGAATCAGCGTATTTCCTTGACCATCAATGATGATCGCATCCTCAGCGGCATCCGATTCATTGGCATCAAGCTTCACTACCAAATTTCCCTCAACGAGGATACTGATCGGGGTCTCTGTGCGTTCATCGCTGTTCCCATCCCACACATACACGTTCCTAATGAGCACGCTGGTCGTTGGGTCGGGCTCTTTTGCAGAAGCAGGTGCACCGTCCGCACCTTGTACGTATTGGGCACAAAGCACTGCCAAGACCGCTACCATTAATCTCATCTCTCTACCTCTTTCTTGAGTTTTTTGTGGTTAAACAACCATAGTGATCAACGCTATAGAGTGTGATGGGTGTACCTTCGGGGACCCGTGCACAACTACTTCTTTGGGCAAAGTTAATACGAAGAACTCGGCGAGTGGCCTATGGGCGAATGGCGTCACGGGTTACTCGGCGTCTTGGAGTACTACCAGCGGCCTGTCGGAACGGACGATACACTGACCGCGTGGCGATTCCCATACATCATGACCCGGCGCAACCTGAAGCCTCACTGGGACTGCCCATGTGGAAGCGGCAAGAAGATGAGGCAGTGCTGCCGAAGAAAGATCAACGATATGAGATCGAAGATTCCGGTCGCGATGGCACGCATCAGCTTTACACGCCTTGAGATCGACGCTGTCGCATATGCACACGGTGGTCGGTTACGCACTGGGTAAAGAACGCCGGACCAGCCGGAATCCGCACCTGGTAGGATTTCGACAATTCTTAACCCTACCAATATCCTACCAGACGCCCAGGACAGACCTAGCCAGTGGACCCAACGGGTCACTAACTTTCTGAAAAACTTGAGGAAAATTGGCTCCGCCTGCTGGGCTCGAACCAGCGACCCGCTGATTAACAG
>Ga0315336_1005865_pt1 | contig 13057 bp, 14 predicted proteins | sample ASW5metaG_FD_204512 | JGI IMG/M metagenome (GOLD analysis project Ga0315336, IMG submission 204512) | Ammonia-oxidizing marine archaeal communities from Monterey Bay, California, United States - ASW #5 | ecosystem: Environmental > Aquatic > Marine > Intertidal zone | place: USA: California...
AGTTTTTTTGTACAAGATGGGATAATTGAATTTTATAATAATAATTTAACAATTTTGTCGAGCAAAATAATCAACATGAAGAATTTTAACAAGGATAATATGGACCAGTTAATAACAGAAACAGAAAAGATTTTGAATGACGAAAAACTAGATGATGAAAATAGATATTTAGCTAATCATAAGATTAATGTGCTACGATCGTTAAATTTAAATTAATGTAATAAAATATTTAATTCTTTTACAATTGATTTATAGACATCAAATTTGAATCTCACAACAACATCTAAAAGTTGATTGATATCAATCCATTTCCAATCTTTAAATTCTGGATTTTTTGTTTTTACATTTATTTCTTTTTCATTTCCTACAAATCTCATAATAAACCATTTTTGTTTTTGTCCTCTATACTTACCTTTCCATATTTTTCCCAAAAGATCTTTCGGAAGTTCATAAGTCATCCAACTATCGATTTCTTTGATAAGCTTAACACTTTCAACACTAGTTTCTTCTTTTAATTCTCTATTTGCTGCGTACAAAAGATTTTCGTTGTCATCTACTCCTCCCTGTGGCATCTGCCAAAAGTTTACTGGATTATCTATTCTTTTACCTACAAAAACTTTATTATCAGAATTTAGTAAAACAATTCCTACACCTAATCTTAATGGTGGGTTTTTAGATTTATTTAATGACATTATCCATTAAATAATTTTACAGCAAAATTCAGTTGATTGTCACTTGCTGTATTTATTGCAAAATCTTCATTCTTTTCTTCAACTTCAAAATCTGGGATTATGCCTACTTCGGAGATAGATTTTCCCGAAGGCAAATAATATTTTGAAACTGTTAATCTGATGGCTCCTTGATTTTTTAAGGGTATTATTGATTGAACTGATCCCTTTCCATAACTATTTTCACCAATTAGAATTGCTCTTTTATGATCTTTTAGCGCCCCAGCCACAATCTCAGAAGCGGAAGCTGATCCATAGTTAATTAGTACTATAAGAGGCTTGCCATTGATTTGATCACCTTTTCTTGCAAACCATTTTCTATTTTCTCTCTTGTTTCTTCCTCTTGTTGATACAATTTCTCCGTCATCTAAAAAGAAATCAGAAATTTTAACTGCTTGAGATAACAATCCACCGGGGTTATTTCTTAAATCTAAGATAAATTTATCAATTTCATTTTCAGCTTTTATTTCATCTATTTTATTTTTTAGTTGCTGCCCACTGTTTTCATTAAATGCAGTTAATCGAAAATAGCCAATATTTTTGTCTATAATTTTTGCTGTAACAGATTTTACCTGTATTATTTCTCTAACTATTTTCACTACGATAGCTTTTTTTTCACCTTTTCTTCTAATGGTTATCTCAATCGGAGCTCCTGGTGGTCCTCGCATCAAATTTACTGCTTCCATTAAAGTTTTGCCCTGTACCTGAGTGTTATCAATGCGAACAATATAATCACCAGCCTTAATACCTGCTCTGAAAGCTGGTGTATCATCAATTGGCGATATTACCTTAATAACTCCAGCCTCCATTCCAACTTCAATACCAAGACCTCCAAATGCACCTTTTGTTTCGGTTTCCATGTTATCAAATATTTCTTGGTTCATATAAGCCGAATAAGGATCAAGAGATTGTAACACTCCATTAATAGCAGCATCCATTACTTCTGCTTGATCTACATCATCTACGTAATCTTCCTTAATTTTTTCTAAAACTTCACTAAAAAGATCAATTTTTTGGTAAAGTTCATCAGAATTTTCCGCAAAGGCATACCTGTTATGAAATAAGAAAAGGAATAATATAATTATAAATATTTTTATTTTTTTCATATCATTAATCTTTCCTTTGGAAGGAGTTCAGACAACATTTTTTCTAAATTATAAAACTTTCTCTTTTCAGGATTAAAGATATGAATAATTATATCGATACCATCGATGAGTTTCCATTCATTGCTATCTTTTCCCTCAAGGTGACAATTAGAGATTCCTTCTTTTTTAAGTTTTTCAAGTATAATTTCCGATAAAGCTTGTAAATGTCTTGACGAGGTGCCGCTGGCAACGATCATATAATCAGCTATTGAACTTTTGCCTTTGAGATCAATTGAACTTACATCAATTGCCTTGTTATCATTTAGGATCTGTTCTATTGTTGTTTTAAGATAAAGTACTTTTTCCATTAGTTAATTCTAAGATTATCAAATTTTTCTGATTTGGGAAGATGAAATATTAACTTTTTTCAATTTAATAAATTTCCATCTGTCTTTATGCATTTTCTTAGCAGCTATGGAATTAAGTGATTTTAATTTATATCCTTGTCTATCAAAAACTAAAATTTTGGCTAATTTTACAATTTCTTTCCATCTATTCCACTTATGAAATTTGATTAGATTATCGGCACCCATTATAAAAAAAATATCCAATGTGGTATTTATTTTTTTTAAAAATCTTATTAAATTGATAGTTTTTTTTGAATTAATTTTATGTTCAAGAAATTCAATTTTAATAAATCTATCTTTTTTCGCAATTTTTTTTGAAATTTTAATTCTTTCTTCAACATTAATTTTGGACCGTTTCTTAAATGGATTTTTTTGAGTTATTGACCAGATAATATAATTAAGTTTAATTTTTTTTTTTGCTATCCTTGAAATTATCAAGTGTCCTTTGTGGGCTGGATCAAAGGTTCCACCCAATATACCAATTTTGATATTTTTTTTTTTTAAATAATTTAACACAAACTATTTTCTTATTTGTCCTTTTCCCTCCAAAATGTACTTATAAGTGGTGAGTTGATTAATCCCGATTGGACCACGAGGATGAAGCTTGTTAGTTGATATACCAACTTCAGCACCAAAACCAAATTCCCCACCATCAGCAAACTGTGTTGAAGCATTATGGATAGCTATAGAACTTTTAATATTTGACAGAAATTTTTTAGCTGTTTTTTTATTTTTTGTCACTATAGAATCTGTGTGAGAAGAACCATATCTGTTTATATGATCTATTGCTTCTTCTACTCCATTTACAGCTTTTACAGAAATTGTAGGAGAAAGATATTCTGTTTCCCAGTCTTTTTTTGTTGCAATTTTCATTTTACCAGAAATAAATTTTTTTATTATTTTATCTCCTATTATTTTACATCCCAGTTTGTTCAGCTGATCTAATATAGGTCCACAATGGGTTTTTAGAGACATTTTATCTATCAACAAAGTTTCAGCAGCTCCGCAGATACTAACATTTCTCATTTTTGAATTTTTAACAACTTTAATTGCCATACTTAAATCAGCTTCTCGATCTACATAAACATGACATAAGCCCTCGTAGTGTCCAATAATTGAAATTTCTGATTTTTTTAGAACTTTCTTAACCAAACTTTTTCCTCCTCTGGGAATGATTACGTCGATGTAATTTTTCATACTCGATAAAAGATAATCAACATGATTTCTATCTGTGTTTCCAACAAATTGGACACAATTTTCGTCACATTTTTTCTTTATTAGAGCTTTCTTAAAAAGTTTAGCTAATATTGTGTTAGAGTGAAATGCTTCCGATCCTCCACGCAAAATTGCTACATTGCCAGCTTTGAAACATAGAGCAGAAACATCTGAAGTAACATTTGGTCTGCTTTCATAAATTACACCGATTACACCAATCGGTATAGATACTCTTTTTATAAATAAGCCATTTGGTCTCTTCCAAGAAGATAAAGTTTTTCCTAAAGGATCTTTAAATTTTATTACTTCTTCAATCGAATTTCTAATTTGTGCGATTTTTTTATTGTTCAATTCAAGCCTGTCAATCATGCTATCTTTGATTTTTTTAGACTTTGCCCTATATATATCTTTTTTATTTGAACTTAAAATTAATTGTGAATTGGTTTTTAAATATTGGCTAAATTGTTTTAAAACAGAATTTCTTTTCTCAATATTTATGTTAGATAAATGTAGAGAAGCAAGTTTTGCTTTTTTACCTATTTTTTCCATGTATAAATTTTTAGGCATTTTTATACTTTTACCAGGTCATCTTTATGAATTACTTCATCTTTGCTTGCATAACCTAGTATTTTTTTTATTTGATTGCTTTGACAACCTTTAATTTTATTTATTTCGTCAGAAGAAAAAGAGCTTAATCCTCTAGCTTGTTCCTTATTATTGAGGTCTAAAATTTTTATGTGATCACCTTTTTCAAATTTTCCATCTATAGTTTTTATTCCTACAGGCAATAAACTTTTTCCATTTCTAATAGCCCTAATAGCTCCATTATCAATTATTAAGACTCCCTTTGGAGATATTGATCCAATAATCCATTTTTTTCTTGCATCTAATTTAGATACTCTTGGAATAAACCAGGTGCAATTATTTTTATCCAAAATTTCCTTTATAGGTCTTATTTTTTTTCCGTTTGCGATAGCCATATGGCATCCTGATAATTGACAGATTTTTGCAGCTTCAATTTTTGTAACCATGCCTCCAGAGCCATATTTGTTAGTTGAATTATTTGTAGAAAATTTTTCTATTTCTTTATCTATAATATTCACTGTTTTGATTAAAGTTGTTTTTTTATTTAATTTTGGATTCACCGTATATAAACCATTTACGTCAGATAATAAAATTAAGCAGTCCGAATTTATTATTTGAGCTACTCTAGATGCTAATCTGTCATTATCACCATACTTTATTTCTGTGGTTGCAGTAGTGTCGTTTTCATTAACAATGGGTATAATTCCCATCGAAAGTAAATTTTCTATAGTTCTTCTTGCATTAAGCGATCTTCTTCTTTTTTCTGTGTCCTCCAAAGTCAAAAGTATTTGAGAGACCTTTATTTTGTTTTTATCAAAAGTTTTTTTGTACAAGTTCATTAATTCTATTTGTCCTATCGATGCGATAGCTTGGCTTTTGTCAAGTTTTAGTGAGCTTTTATTGATATTTAAAAGATTACATCCTAATGCGATAGCACCAGAGGATACAATAATAACTTTTTTATTTAACTTAATTAGTAAAATTATATCTTTTATAAATTCGTCAAGCCATTTTTTTCTAACCTTCCCATTTTCACCTACGATGATAGAAGAACCAATTTTTATAACTATTTTTTTGGATTTATCTATATACATTTGCAATTAAAGATTTCTTTAAATCTTCAAGTCCTTTTTTTTGGGTTGCAGAAACCAAATATATTTTGCTTTTGATAATTTTTTTTAACTCATTGGTTTTGTTTGATATATTTTCCTTATCCACTAAGTCTGTTTTATTTAATACGACTATTTCCTTCTTTTTTATCAATTTTTTACTATATTTTTTTAACTCTTTCCTTACTTGTGAATAACATTTGATCAAGTTTTCTTGGTTAATATCAATTAAATGTAAAATGTTTTTACATCTTTCGATGTGTCTTAAAAATTTATCGCCCAAACCAACACCTTCATGCGCTCCTTCAATTAATCCTGGAATATCTGCTAAAGTTAATTCTTTATCGTCGTAATTTGTTACACCAAGGTTTGGATTGATTGTTGTGAATTGATAATTAGCAATTTTGGGCTTTGCTCTTGTTAAAACTGCCAATAAACTTGATTTTCCAGCATTTGGCATTCCTACAATTCCTATATCTGCTATTGTTTTTAACTGTAGCCATATCCAAAATTCTTCTCCCAGTTGACCTTTGGTTATTTTTCTTGGGGCCCTATTAGTTGAGCTTTTGAATCTAATATTTCCAAGTCCACCTTTTCCTCCACTGGCGACAATAAAAGTTTGGCCAGTTTTTGTAAAATCGAAAATCAATGTATTGTTATCCTCTTCGAATACTTGAGTACCGATTGGCACTTTAATAATTAGATCGGATCCATTTTTTCCTGTTTGATTTTTACCTTTGCCATCTCGTCCTCTTTCCGCTTTAAAATGTTGTTGATATCGAAAATCAATTAAAGTATTTAAATTTTTATCCGAGGACAATACAACAGATCCACCTCTGCCTCCGTCACCGCCATCGGGTCCCCCAAATTCAATAAACTTTTCTCTTCTAAAACTGGCTGAACCAGAACCACCATTGCCAGCCTTAATATAAATTTTTGCTTGATCTAAGAATTTCATAGTACATCCCCTTATATGTTAATAAAGTTGGGGAATTTAATTGGGCTTTACAGAAACGAATGTTCTATTAGATTTTATTTTTTTAAATTCTACTTTTCCTTCAATCAAGGAAAAGATTGAATGATCTTTTCCCATACTAACGTGATTTCCAGGATGAATTTTTGTTCCTCTTTGTCTAACGATTATATTACCTGGAAAAACTACTTGGCCTCCATATTTCTTTACTCCAAGTCTTCGTCCAGCACTATCTCTACCGTTCCTTGATGATCCGCCTGCTTTTTTTGTTGCCATTATCTATGCCTTATAAATATTCTATCATTTTTTTTTACTTATAACAGATTTCTTTTTTACGTTTGTAATGATTTTTTTAGGTTTTTCTCCTTTTTTTTCTGGTGTGGATTTTCTTATTACATTTGCGGTAGTTTTTTTTGGTGTTTCTGCATCTGCAATAATTTTTCCCTCTTTCGAAAAAATCTTAGTAATTCTAATTATAGATATAGGTTGTCTATGACCATATTTTTTTCTTGAATTTTTTCTTCTCCTTTTTTTGAAAACCAAAACAGTTCTATTTTTAGTATTTTTTAGAATGGTTGCTTCAACTTTGGCACCTTTAATAACTGGATTACCTATTTCTGTATTTTTATCATCATTTAAAAACAGAATGTCTTTAAACTCGATGGTTTTACCTACTGGACTATTAAGTTTTTCGATCTTAAGAATTTCACTTGCTGAAACCTTATATTGCTTACCACCTGTCTGAATAACTGCGAAGGACATTGTTTTAATTTCATATTAGGAAATATGGGCAATATAACTTTCTACTTAGCCAAGTCAAGTTTTAACAGCAATTAGAAATTATCTTTTAAATCCCTGATTTTTCTAAAAACTTTGTAATCTTCTTGGTTTTTCATGTTTAATTTATCTTTTAAATCGTTTTGATCACACCTTAGAAAAATATTTGACTTTAACTCTTCCTCAAGAGTTGTAGGAAGTGTTGGTAAATTGCTTGATCTTAATTGTTTAATTTTTTCAAATTTTTTTTTAAGATCAATATTATCATCATCATGCTTCATACAAAACTCTGCGTTTTTATAAGAATATTCATGGCCACAATAAATCTTAGTATTTTTGGGAAGTTTTTTTAATCTATTTAATGATGTGAGCATTTGTTTGTGGTCACCTTCAAAAATTCTTCCACATCCAAGAGAAAATAATGTATCACCAGTAAAGGCAATTTTTTCGTTTTCAAAGTAAAAACATATATGTCCCAAAGTATGTCCTGGGATATGTAATATTTTTACAGGCGATTTTCCAAAAATCCATTTCTCGTTATCTGCTAAAGTTATATCTATGCCAGGAATACGATGTTTGTCATTAACGAAACCAATAACTTTTGTATTATATAATTTTTTTAGTTCAATATTTCCTCCTACATGATCATAGTGATGATGTGTGTTTAATATATAATTTAGTTTTAAATTTTGTTTTTGAAGAAAAACAATAACTGGTGAAGCTTCTGAAGGGTCAACTACGCCTACTGTTTTAGAAACATTATCATAAATAATATATGCATAATTATCAGTTAAACATGGAATAGGACTTACATGCATAGTTAATTATTTAATTAAAAATATTCCAAGTTGTGAAAAAATATTTTTATATAATAGGTTAGCATTTGTAATTTCAGAAATTTTTTCATTTGTTAAACATAAAGATCTGTCAATTTTAATATTTTTTTCTTTACAGAAGTTAACAAAATCTTGAATTGTGCACATATGTAAATTTGGAGTATTGTACCATTCGTTAGGCAAATTTTTTGTTAATGGCATTGTTCCCTTAAATAGTAAATGTAAACGAACTTTCCAATATCCAAAATTAGGAATTGAAACAATTGTTTGTTTTCCAATTCTAAGTAATTGCTTTAAAACTTTTTCAGGAAAAAGAAAAGCCTGAAGTGTTTGACTTAGTATAGCATAGTCAAATGATTTATCGGGAAATTGATCCAATTCTTTTTCCGCATCACCTTCAATAACCGAAAGACCTTTTGCAATACATCTTTGCACGAGATCCTTTTGTGGTTCTAAACCTCTAACATCATTCAGTTGATTGAATTTTAGATATTCCATAAGCGTTCCATCACCACAACCGATATCCAACACTCTTTTGTTATTTTGAATTATTTGTGATATTATCTCAAATTCTTTTTTCATTATTAATTTCTTTGTAGGTTGAATTAAGAAATTCACTCAATGTTTCTAAAAATTTTGGAACGTTCAATAAAAATGAATCATGGCCTTTGTCTGAATTAATTTCAACAAAACCAACATTTGCACCACAAGCATTTAAGGCCATAACTATTTCTTTATTTTCAATTGTGGGATAAAGCCAATCAGATGAAAATGAAATTACACAAAACTTGGATTTTGTATTTTTAAATGCCAAGGATAAATTGCCATTAAATTGCTTTTCTAGATCAAAATAATCCATAGCTCTAGTTATGTATAAATAACTGTTGGCATCGAATCTATCCACAAACTTTGCTCCTTGATGACGTAGGTAACTTTCTATTTGAAAATCTGCGTCAAAACTAAATTTTAAATTTCCTGCATCCTGTAGCTTTCTTCCAAATTTTTCTTGTAAACCTTTTTTTGAAAGATAAGTAATATGAGCTGCCATTCTTGCTACTGCCAAACCCTTATCTGGAGATAAATTCGTTTTAAAGTAATTTCCATTATTCCATGTAGGGTCAGCCATGATTGCCTGTCGTCCCAATTCATTTAATGCAATATTTTGTGCAGAATGACTTGCGCTACAAGCTATTGGAATAGCGGAGTATGTTTTATTGGGATATAATGAAACAAATTGTAAAACCTGCATACCCCCCATTGATCCACCAGTGATTGAAAGTAGTTTATCAATACCCAAATATTCTAATAAGTAAATTTGGGCTCTAACCATGTCTCTGATTGTAATAACAGGAAACGTGGTACCAAATAATTCATTAGTTTCAGGATTTATTTCTTTTGGTCCAAAACTACCCATACATCCACCCAAAACATTTATACAAATAACAAAATATTTATTTGTATCGATTGCTTTTCCAGGTCCTACAGCGGTTGCCCACCATCCTTCTTGTTTGGTAATTGGATTAATGTTTGTGACGAATTGATCTCCGCTTAAAGCATGAAATACTAGTATAGCATTACTTTTGCTTTTATTTAAAGTTCCATACGTTTCATAAGCTATTGGAAAATTTTTAATTATCTTTCCACAGTCAAGTTCGAGTGATTGGTTAACAATCAATTTTTTTATATTTTTTGTTTCTTTATTCATTGTTTGTTACAAACAAAAAAAAAGCCCAGCTAAACTGGGCAAAAAAGCTTTTTTAGCTGTTTTTTTTAAGCGCTCGCAATAAAGTTAAATCAGCGCCACCTTTTTGTACTAAAAAGTAACCTCTTTGTCAATTTAGGTTGTATTTATTTTGCCACCTGGTTGCGTATATAGTATCTACCGGTACAAATTATATTAATTTTAATTATGACTTTGCCAAAACCAAGAAAAATAGAGGTTGAAAGGTACGAAGGTGGATTATCTCAATTTAAAAAAATTGATAATCTGATTAAATTATCAGCAAATGAGTCTGCTTTGGGACCAGGTCCAAGAGTAATAGATGCATTTCAAAAAGAGAAAGATAAAATTTTTAAATATCCAGAATCTGAATCTTCTTCACTGAGGGATATTATATCTAAAAAATTTGACATTGATTCTGAGAGAATTATTTGCGGAGCAGGCTCAGATCAGATATTTGATTTAACTTGCCAACTATTTATAGAACCTGACGACGAGGTTGTGGTTACAGAATATGGGTTTATTATGCATAGAATTTATGCATCTCTTTATAGAGCCAAGGTTTTATTAGCTAAAGAGAAAAACTTTAAAGCATCAGTAGATGAAATATTAAAAAAGGTCACAGATAAGACCAAAATCGTATTTATTGCGAACCCTAATAATCCAACTGGCACTTATTTATCTAAGAGCGAAATGCTCAATTTAAGACAAAAACTAAGAAGCAATATTCTTCTAGTTGTTGACGATGCATACTTTGAATTTTTAGATAGGGATGATTTTACTTCCGGCCTAAATCTTTTTAAAGATGAGGCAAATGTTTTAATTACCAGAACCTTTTCCAAAATTTATGGTCTCGCAGGTTTAAGATTGGGCTGGGGTTATTCTTCGAAAGAAATTATTGATGCTATGTATCAAATTAAACCTCCATTTAATATAAATAGAGCGGCCCTTTGCTCAGGTATTGAAGCCATAAGAGATAATGAATGGACAAAAAAAGCAATTGAGCATAATACATTATGGTCAAAAAAAATATTTTCAGTTTTGCAAGAATGTAAAATTCAAACAAATGAACCTACAGCAAATTTCTTTTTGATGAATTTTGATGAAACAAAAATTAATTCTGACGAAGCTTTTGAAAAATTAGCTAATAACCGCCTCCTTTTAAGAAAAATGACGCAATATAAAATTCCCAATGCTTTACGATTAACTATTGGAAATAAAAAATCAAATGAACACTTTGTTGAATGCATTAGGAGTATTTTAAAATAATGTTTAAAAAAGTATGTATAATTGGATGCGGCTTAATCGGATCATCATTGGCAAGAGCAATAAAAAAATGCAATCTTTCTAAAAAGATAGTTTCTTCTAATAGATCAGATATTGTAAATAAAAAAGTACTTGACTTAAAAATAGTGAATGATTCAAGTTCAGATACCCAAAAAATGGTTGATGATTCTGATCTAATTATAATTGCCACTCCATTAAGTAGTTATGAAAATGTAATTTCAAAAATTAAAAATTCCTTAAAAAATGGAATGATATTAACTGACGTTGGATCTGTTAAAGAAGAAGTGATTACTTTGGTGGAAAAAGCTATTCCAAAGGATGTTTCGTGGATTCCCTCCCATCCGATTGCCGGAACGGAAGAAAGTGGTCCTGAAGCTGGATTTTGGGAACTTTTCAAAAATAGATGGTGTATTCTAACTCCAAGCAAAAAAGCAAAAGAGAAAGATGTCAATACACTCAAATTATTTTGGAAAAAAATAGGAAGTAAGGTTGATATTATGGATGCAAAACAACATGACTATATTTTATCAATTACAAGTCACATCCCACACTTAATGGCATATAATATCGTAAATACATCAATAAATATTCAACAGGAAAAACAATCTGCTATTATAAAATATAGTGCTGGTGGTTTAAGGGATTTTACAAGAATTGCAGCATCTAATCCAATAATGTGGCGTGACATATTTATCCAAAATAAAAAAAATACATTAAACGAGATAGAAAAATTTATTGCAAATCTTGAGGATTTAAAACATGCAATAGAAAATAGGGATGGCAAAAAATTGGAAAAAATTTTTATAAAAACTAAAAAAATTAGAAAAGAAATCATTAAAGCGGGACAAGATGTAAGTGAACCTGATTTTGGAAGGTAAACTATTTTTCTAGTATTTTAAACAAGGGCAAAAGGTCCTTTTCGTACTTTTGCCATGATTTTACTGAATCTTTATAAATAGGTTTTCTAGCTTGTACAAAACTGGCTGTAACAATTCCTCTTTTATTTTTATAAAAAGTAAGACAATTTTTATCCCAATCCAAATTACAAAAATCTAACAATTTTTTTGATTCAGGTTCTTGATTTTCCACTAACTTTTCATACGAGATATCGTAAATAAAATCTGGAAGCAATTGTTTCCAAAATTCCATAAGATTTTGATATAGTTTATAATATTTGCCAGCTTCTTCTAAACTATAAGAAAAATTAAGCTCACCCTCGAAAAAGTTTTTAAATAGAGATAGACAAATATCTTTCGGATCTCTTGTACAATGAATTATTTTAGATTTAGGAAGGATTAATTTTATTAAACCAATCCATTTAAAATTAAGTGGCGCTTTGTCCGTGATATGATTTTTATTTGCATTGTATCTATCTAAATTTTCTAAATATTTTGTTCCCATATTATTAAAAAAGTTCTGATCTTTAATATTCAATTTTTCTGGAAATTTTATTTTATCGTTAACCAAGAAATTTTCTTTAATGATTTGTGTCAAGTCTCTTAGCTCACCTGCGCCATACACATTTTTATGATTTGCGATTATTTGTTCTACCATAGTTGTTCCAGATCTAGGCATTCCTAGAATAAAAATCATTTTGTTGTTTTTGTTGCCTACATTTTCAAGATTTTGAAAATTGATATTTGAAAAAGAATTTTTTATGTTTTCAAATAATTTAACATCATCGTTTATTTGATATTTTATGGTGTCTCTTTTTATTTTGTTACCTAACTTATAATTTTCGAATGATTTCTTATAATTCTTAATATCTTCATAGGCTTTACCAAGACCAAAGTATAATTCTATTTTTTGAAAATTATTTAATGATTGATCTTTTATTTTGTTTTCCATGCTTTTTAAATGAGGATTATTGATATCATATTTCAATGACATACTTAGACTTCTATCAGCCCGAGTAAATTTAGGATTATTTTTTAAAACTGATTCAAAATACTTTTTTGACTCTTCAAACTTTCCAAGAGCCTGATATGCCATTCCCAAGTTATGAAGTACTATATAGAGTTTGTTATCAATACTTAGCGCAAGCTTATAGCATTTAATTGCTTCCTCATAATTATTTAATTCTTTCTTTATATTTCCTAAATTACTTATTGGATGCGTAAATTTAGGATTTATTTCTATTGCTCTTTCATAATAGTGTTGAGCATTTTTTAAGTCATACATATTATGATACGTGAGGCCCAAGTTATTTATGGCAACAAAAAAATTAGGATTGTTATTGATAGCAATTTTGTAATATTTTATTGCTTCGAGGAATTTTTTTTGTGACTGCAAACATAAACCGAGGAGATTATAAACTGCTTGGAAATTTGGAAAT
>Ga0315336_1005866_pt1 | contig 13056 bp, 5 predicted proteins | sample ASW5metaG_FD_204512 | JGI IMG/M metagenome (GOLD analysis project Ga0315336, IMG submission 204512) | Ammonia-oxidizing marine archaeal communities from Monterey Bay, California, United States - ASW #5 | ecosystem: Environmental > Aquatic > Marine > Intertidal zone | place: USA: California...
CTCATGACCTTGTGCAAATGGCGTTGAAGCGACGGGGCTTCGCGCGATAATTCCTCGAGCTTGGCGAACGGAATCACACACAGTTCACTGTCTTCCAGCGCTACCGCGTCGCACGGATGGCGTTCCGTGCTGATGCCATCCAGTCCCATCAGTTCTCCGGTCATCAGAAATCCGGTCACCTGGTCGCGACCGTCCTCGGTCAGCATGCTGGTCTTGAAGAAACCGGTACGAACCGCAAACAGGGAGTCGAACGGGTCACCGGCGCGGTATGCGTACTCTCCCTTCCGGTACTGGCGGCGTACTCTTATCAGAGTGTCCAGTTGCTCGAGTTCGGCGTGAGAAAGCCCACCCGGGAGGCACAGCTCACGAAGGTTGCATTTTGAGCAAGCGCTCTTGAAAGCGTCGGTATCAAAATTGGATACTGCTTCTGGTTCCGGCATGTCGTCTTTCCCGACGGCTTGATTAGATAAATATTTCTTGATGTCGGTCAATCCGAAATCAAGGTGTGCTATTACAGTGTCAGTCAGAGGCGAATTGATCTCGTCGCTGGCTGAAATCAGTGCTGTACTTTATGGCGGCGATCACTTATTGGATATCGCAATCATAAAGCAGATCAGGACCACGGCGCCTTGCCACGCGACTGATCCGGCCGCCGGGCGCTTTACTGAGACACCTTAGCTGCCAGCACAAGCCTTGCAGTTCAGGTAGCACGGCGCCTCGGAACTCACCCGTACTTTAGGATTATAGGTCCATACGGCGTTGGAACGGCAGTTCGATCACATTCTCAATGCGCTAAAGGTACAGCAACACAACGTCTGCTTCGCGCACAATATGCTGCCATTTGGCATAACAGTCAGGGTTCAGCTGATCGTCGCCTTGCAGATGGGTGCGGTGCCGAGACGTACATTGCCGCGTACCCGCACGACAGAAGGCTGGCAACAGGTCGAACGGAATATATCCGTCTGCAAGGTCGGTAATGAAAAAACTCCGGTATTGCCGGAGATCGTTAGTCTTCTGAGGATTGTTCCATCGCTGGCGTGGCAGGCACCCATCCTCGGCACAGTGCTTTAAATTCCTCCGGCGGCAGTGGCTTGCTCCACAGGTACCCCTGGGCTGAATCGCAACCGTTATGGGAAAGGAAATCGCGTTGCGCTTCGGTTTCGACACCCTCCGCCACGACGGTCTTACCGAGACTCTTTGCCATGCCAAGAATCGCCAGCACGAGTTCCTCGGAGCCGTCGCGATTGCCGATGTCTTTCACGAAAGCACGGTCCAGCTTTAGCGTGTCGAAAGGCAGCCTCTTCAAATACGCTATCGAGGAATATCCGGTGCCGAAATCGTCAATGACGATATGAATGCCGCGATCGTGCAGCCAGTTCAACGCCTCTTTGACAGGGCCGGAGTCGTCCAGAAAAAGACTCTCCGTGATCTCCAGTTCCAGGCAATAGGGGCGTACGCCGCTTTCGTTCATAACTGCCGAGAAGCGCGAAATGAAGTCAGTGCTTCCAAATTCACGGCTCGATATGTTGACCGCGACTCTTAAAGGTGCGATACCTTCTCGTTCCCAGGAGACGTATTGTTCACAGGCAGTTGCGCGAACGAACTCGCCGAGCTGTCCGATCAAACCACATTGCTCTGCGACGGAGATGAATTCGTCCGGTTGGACAAGCCCACGCGTGGGATGGGACCAGCGTACCAACGCTTCGGCCCCGATTATCTCGCCGTTCTGGAGGCTGACTTGCGGCTGGTAGAACAATTGCAGATGGTTGTTTTTCAGTGCCTCGCCCAGTTCCGATTCAAGCGCGACCCGATCGCGTATCCTCGTTAGAGTGCTTTGCTCAAAAAATGCATATTGTCCGCCACCCGCTGATTTGGCGCGATACATCGCAATGTCAGCGCTGCGGAACAAGGCATCGACTGACTTACCATTATCGGGGCAGATACAGGCCCCGACACTGGCAGTGAGTTTCTGTTCAGTGCCCCCGAAATTAAAGGGCTGTGCGAGTTGCGTGATTAATTTTTCCGCGACAACGGCAGCATCGGTACCTGCGGCAATCGCCGGCAACAGGATTGCAAACTCGTCGCCTCCGAAGCGGGCCACGATATCTTCTTCCCGCAGGCAGCTTTTCATGCGCAGCGACACTTGCTCCAGAAGTGCATCACCCTGTGCGTGACCAATCGCGTCGTTTACTTTCTTGAACTGGTCCAGATCGACAAACAACAAAGCAATCTGACGCGACTCCCGGTTCGCCCGTCCGACCTCCTGCGACAAGCGATTCTTGAAGCTATCACGGGTCAGAAGTGCCGTAGTCAAGTCAAGCTGCGCGTGCAGCCTGACTTTGTCTTCGAGCGCGTTCGCTCGCAGCGCCACACCCAGGCGATCGGCAAAATCGCGAGCATATGTACGATCGTCGGCACTCAGAGCGCAGCCTTCGGCAAGTCCCACCGCAATGAGCGCCGATACGTTTCCTTCCCAGTAAACCGGCCAGAGAAAGAATTCATTTGCGCCATGGTTGGCGAGCGGCACCAGGGCCGCTTCGTCGCGCAAACTGTCCAGCCGACCACCGTCCGGTCGGGCTGCCAGGTATTGCGTTGTTTCCAGGCTGATCTCGGAAGATTCCGTATGCACTTCCTTCGGCGTGTCGGCCTGCACACGAACGGTCCGTGCTTTGGTAGGTGTGGCTCGTTCGATCAGGATGACGGCAGCGACAGGGCAGTTGAGTACCTCGAGTGCATTTCGCAACACGCACTCGACGAGGCGATCGGCGTTTGCACGGGACAAGATTGCGCGATCCAGCTCCGTCATCGCCGCCATCGCACGCGACTGCTGCTCGTATCTCTTGGCAATGCTCGCGGCAGCATCGGATATTTCAGACTGTTCACGCTGCGTCGTGGCCGAGCCGGTCGCATCTTTATTTTCGCGTCGCGACCAGACAAAGACAAACAGGCCGGCAAGCAACGTCGAAAGCCCGAGGATTGCGGCCAACGTCGGACCGAACGTGTTCGAAGCGGATAACGTCGCGGCCTGTTGCTGATTTGTTGCCAATCGGCCGATCGTGAACACAGCAAGCAGCGAAAGCGGAATAACAAGAGCCAACAGAATCAGCCCAAATCGATGCCTTGTGAACAGCAGTTGCAAAAGCTTTTGGTTGATTCTCATTGTCCCTGTTTGCATGTCATGACATTGCGCTCGGGTTGAAGGAACGGTACCTGTCGACATTCCCGGGTTTGGCCAGGGGCGACAGCTTTGTGCGACCGTGTTCGTTTGGCGAACGGCTTGAGCGATTATGGTTGTGTCGAGGCGAGGCAAGATCCAGTCCTGCATACGGCAAACCGGACTCCTGGCAGGGTTGGCGGCCAGCCTGGAAACACGAGATTCACAGAGGGCTCCAATTTTCGGGGCAACGGGCGCGACAACAACGCACGCACTGCATCACCAGTAGAACACGGTCGGAGATCAACCCGCCGGGCGATTGAAATGCAGTGATAGTCCGCATTTTGCCTACCCGTGTGATGTGTGACTCGTTCTAGCACACACGCCGAATTTCCATCGTCTCATCGGACAACATTTTCTTATGACAAGACAGCATCGTCGCGTCTGATACAGGCCGCGTGTCCACATGTGCGCATGGTGAAATTGGAATCGATGTATGGCGCAAATATTGCGGATATCCATGCACATACAAATAAGGTCTTGAACCTTGCGGCTGGTAATTTTGAATCCGATGGGTGTTGAAGCAATGTCTGCAAGTTTAAGAGAAAATTCGCATGCGTAATTCGTCAATGCAAGAGTGGTTGGACGACTACTGCGGCACAAGCGAAGGGGTTGTCGGGGGAGCTGTGATGGTCAGCAATCCTGATGATGGCGCGCTGGCGGTTGTAGCAGAAAATACGTCCTCGCTCACCCAGAGTGAGGAGCTGAGCGCGGCCGCAAGAGCCTCCTTCGAAGCGGGTGTGCCACATCTGTCTGACGTTAACGAGCCTGGAACCAACAGCGAAGAGCCCACGCAAGTCGTTTCTCTTCCGCTACGTGATGGCGACGAACCTGTTGGTGCCGTCGCTCTGGAATTGCACGCCGACTCAACTAGCGCGAGCATTGCCCTGGCCGATCTGGAGCAAGCAGCGTCAGCAATTTCCGAGGCACTGGCCTCGCCCAAGGCAACGCAGTCGGAAGGAGAATCGTCGGTATTGCTTGGGTTACAGGCGACGATTCTCGATCATGAGCATTTTGATGAGGCGGCTACGGCGTTTGTCACCGGAATGGCGTCGGCTTTTCAAGTGGACAGAGTCGCGATCGGTTTTCTCGAACAGCGCTACACAAGTGTCTGTGCGGTGTCACGAAGTGCCGATTTTCATTCAAAGGCGGAGCTGTTTCGCGCGCTCGGCGAAGCAATGGACGAAGCAATCGAACAGGGTGTGACGATTTGCTTCCCGGATAATCTGAAACCGCGTATCACTACGGCACACGCAGAGTTCGTGAGAAAGAATGCGGGATCGTTATGCACGATTCCGTTGGTAAGCAGAGGCCATGCATTCGGTGCTCTAACACTTGAGCGCAGCGGCACCATCTCGTTCAGCGAGGACGAGATCGTGCGCGCCGAAAACGTAGCCTGCATCGTTGGGCCGATCCTCGAACTCAGGCACAAACAGGAACAACCGTGGCACGGCCAGATTGTTCAAATGGCCCGAAAGCTTGGCGCCAAATTGTTTAGCAACGGTCACTGGCAAACGAAGGCTGCCGTGTACGGCAGCGCCGTGGTTCTAATGGCCTTGCTGCTGATTCCGGTTGAACACTGGGTTGGCTCGCCGGCGCGAATCGAAGGCTCGATTCAACGCTCGCTGGCGGCGCCGGTTGACGGATTTCTGAAAGCCGCCTATGTCAAGCCCGGCGACCTCGTGACCGCAGGTCAGGTCATTGTCGAGTTCGCCGAACAGGATCTGCAACTGGAGATCAGGCAACGCCAGAGCGAACTGGCTCAACATGAGAATACGTATAGCGCCGCCCTGGTGCGTGCTGACAGAACACAGTTCGTCATTGCCCAGGCAAAATCCGATGAAGTCCGGGCGCAACTCGGGTTGCTGGAGCAGCGGCTGTCCCGCAGCCGCGTTCTCGCTCCGTTCGACGCAATTGTCATAGAAGGCGATCTCAGCCAGTCGATTGGCGCGCCAATCGAAAAGGGAGAAGTGCTGCTGACGTTAGCGCCAGCCGATCAGTTTCGACTCATCGTCGACGTAGATGAACGCGACATTGCGAATATCCGCGTGGATGAAGATGGCGTGCTTGCCCTGGCGGCGCTGCCAAACGAGACCTTGTCGTTCGAGGTCGAGCGCATCACGCCTGTCGCGAACAACCGTGACGGAAGGAATTTTTTCGAAGTAGAAGGAAAGCTGAACAACGTGCCGGCATCAATGCGCCCCGGCCTTCAGGGCGTGGCGAAAATACGCAGCATGGATCGATCCCTGATGTGGATCTGGACGCACAGATTTGTTGACTGGATGCGTATCGCGTTCTGGTCGATCGGGGCATAAGCGTGCGCGAATCCCTCTTCAGCCCTCTGTGGTACCGAGTATCGAACCTGCACCCGCAGCTTAATTCCAACGTGCGTGTGCAGCGGCAACAGTGGCGCGATCAGCTCTGGTATCACCTTATCGACGGTTCCGGCAATCGGCAATTTCGTGTAAATGGAAAGGCCTACCAGTTCATCGGTCGTTGCAACGGCAAGTGCTCGGTGCAGGAAGTGTGGGACACGCTTCTTGAAACACTCGGCGACGAAGCGTTGACTCAAGAAGAAGTGATCAACCTGATGGCGCAACTCGATGAACACGAGATGCTCAAGTACGAGATGGCGCCAAATGCAAAAACCCTGGTCGAGCGCCGCGACAGGCGCGCCAAAAAACGCCACCGGGCTTTGCTAAATCCGTTCGCCTTTCGGGTTTCTCTTGGGGATCCCTCAAGATTAGTCCGGCGCCTGGATCGGCTCGGGGCTGTTTTGCTGACGCCGCTAATGCTGTGGATCTGGATTGCGGTGATAACGGTGGCGCTAGCCGTGGCAGCGTCGAACTGGCAAACACTGGCAGTGACTGCCTCCCGTTACATGGGAACGCCGCATTTCCTGCTTCTGGCCTGGTTAAGTTTTCCCGTTATCAAGGCGCTGCACGAACTCGGCCATGCGCTCGCTGTCAGGCGCTGGGGTGGAGACGTGCATCAGTTGGGCATCACACTCCTTGTGCTGGTTCCCGCGCCTTACGTTGACGCATCGGCTGCCGGCTCATTCCGGGCCCGTTATCAGCGAGTAATCGTCAGCGCAGTTGGCATCATGATTGAACTCACCCTGGCCGCCATTGCATTGGCGATCTGGCTCAATCTGCAACCCGGACTGGTGCGCGATTTCGCGTTCGTTACGATGTTCATCGCCAGCGTTTCCACCGTCATGTTCAACGGCAACCCGCTACTGCCTTTCGACGGCTACTACGTGATGTGCGATGCGCTAGATTTGCCAAATCTTGGCCCGCGTAGCAGGGCATACTGGTTTGAGCGGTTGCGGCAGTTGGCGCTTCTTGGCGCCAGGGGTGGAACATCGGTGCAGTACGCGAAGGGCGAGCGAAAGTGGCTTGTTATGTATGCGCCCTTGTCACTGGGTTATCGATTATTCGTATCCAGCCTGATCGTGCTTTGGGTCGGGAGTTATTCAGTCGTGCTTGGCACGTTGGCAGCAATATTCGTGTTGATCACCGTGTGCCTGATGCCTGCGTGGAAATTGGTCTCGAGCGTGCTGGCGAGTGCACCTGCTGGAACGCCGCGATTTCGCGCGCGTGCCTCTCTTGTTGGCACCGCGCTGGTAATCGGGGCTGTGGTGTTCGCCGTTCCGTTTCCCTCTCATACACTTGCCAGAGGCGTGGTCTGGTTGCCCGATCAGGCACAGGTACGTGCCGAGACCGACGGTTTCGTGGCGCAAATTCTGGTCAAGGACGGAGAACAGGTCGAGGACGGCCGATTGCTGCTCGTCCTGGAAGATCCCGACCTGCTGGTGGAACAGGACATGATGAGCCGCAAACTGGCCGGATTGCAGGCAGACCACTACAGCGTCCTGTTAACCAACCCGCTCCAGGCTGAAAACATTGTTGAGGAGATTGTGCAGGCTCGCAATCAACTGCACCGGGTCGAAGAACGAATTCAGCACCTGAGCATTCGCGCCCAGATGAGCGGTCGCCTGGTTATGCCCAGGCAGGACGATCTGCTTGGTTCCATGGCGCGTCGCGGAGACACGCTGGGCTATGTTCTTGTCAGCGAACAAATTCGGGTACGTGCGGCACTTTCCGAACACGACGCCGCGCTGGTGCGCGAGAGCACGCGCAGCATCAGCGTGCGCCTCGACGATGCACCCGAGAACGCAATTCAGGCACAACTGATCCGTGATGTGCCGGCCGCAACGCATGACCTGCCCAGTCGCGCACTGGGCGACCGTGGCGGAGGACCTTACGCGACCGACCCAGCCGACGAGAACGGGCTGCGCACGATCGAACCAGTCGTTCTGTCGGATTTGAAGTTGCCCGAGGCGATATTGCAACGCGTCGGTGGACGCGCGTGGGTGAGATACAGCCACGCAGCGACGCCGATCGCAAACCAGTGCTACCGACTTTTGCGTCAGCTCTTTCTTCAGCATTTCAATCCTGCCGGATGACGCATGTCATGAAAAACACCTATTCACCAACGATAAAACTACCGGCGTTTATGGAACTTAAATCATCATGCCAATAAGAACTGATTTGCTACCAATTCCGGGACTCCTGCTTGGGGGCTACCCTGAACGAACAGCGCCGGAGCGCAATATATTGTCGCGTCTCGCGGGCCAGGGTGTTGACGCGCTCGCGCGAGTGTCTCGCCTTGCCGATGGCCGGTACAAACGATTTCTGGCACGCGTCCATGCGGTGGAGCAAGAGACCAGTGGACTGTCATCAGAAGAACTGCTGGCGCGCCTGTCCGACACGCGCGCGCGAATGTCCCGGGACGGACTCACCGAGCCGCACCTGGCGTTCGCATTCGCCACTATCAAGGCTAGCTGCGCACAGGAACTCGGCATCAAGCCCTTCGATACGCAGCTCATTGCAGCGCGCATCATGATGGACAACCGGTTGGCCGAAATGGCCACAGGTGAAGGCAAGACACTGGTCGCGGCGATGTGCGCCAGCACAGCGGCACTGGCGGGGATACCGGTACATGTCATTACGGCCAACGACTATCTTGTCGCACGCGACGCCGAAGCACTGCGGCCGCTGTACGCTTCGCTGGGTCTGACGGTGGGTGCAGTCACGCAATCACTCGACCGCGAGCGGCGGCGGCGCGCCTATGACGCGGATATTACCTATTGCACGGCGAAGGAACTGGTATTCGATTACCTGCGCGACCATGCGGTTCGCAACCGCGAGAAAGGAGATCTCGTTGCGCGCGCTGCTCGGGTCGGCTCATCTGAGTCATCAGCGGGGCGGCTGACTTTGCTCAGAGGCCTGTGCATGGCGATCGTCGATGAAGCCGACAGTATTCTCATTGACGAGGCGCGGGTTCCACTCATTCTCTCTGAAGTGCGTGCCAACCCCCACCAAGGCCAATATCATCGCCAGGCCATGTGGCTGGTTTCGCAGCTGACAACGGGTGAGGATTTTCAACTGGCGCCCGACCGGATGTTTGCCGAATTGACAAAAACCGGGCGTCATAAAGTCGATCAACTGACACGTAAACTTGGCCAGGTGTGGCGCAACCGCTTGCATCGTGAAGACACCGTCTGCACGGCGTTGGCTGCCCAGTATCTGTATCGGCGTGATCGGCATTACCTGGTGCGCGACCAAAAGGTCGGCATCATCGACGAGACCACGGGGCGAATCGCGGAAGGGCGGGTGTGGTCACGCGGTTTGCATCAGCTCATCGAGCTAAAAGAAAACTGTGAACTCAGCGGTGATCAGGTCACCATTGCCCAGATTACTTATCAGCGTTTCTTCCAGAGATATTTGCGATTGGGAGGAATGAGCGGGACGCTGCGCGAAGCGAAAAGCGAACTGGATTTTGTGTACGGTCTGCGGGTGACAAAAGTCCCGCTTCGTCGACCTAGCAAAAGAACGTATTTTCCGGCCAGGCTTTTGCCCAACCGCGACGCACTGTGGCGCACGGTTGTCAGTCGGGCTGCGGAGATCGGCGGCAGCGGCCGCCCGGTCCTGATCGGTACCGACTCCGTCGCAGATTCCGAGAGTCTTTCAGAGCAGCTCTCGCTTGCCGGTCTCGATCATGCTGTGTTGAATGCGCGAGACGATGAGCGAGAAGCGGAGATCGTGTCCGAAGCCGGGCAGGCCGGCCGCATAACAGTTGCAACGAATATGGCAGGCCGCGGTACCGATATTCCGCTTGGCGCTGAAGTCGCAGACCGCGGCGGTCTGCATGTAATCAGTTGCCAACACAACGCGTCGCGGCGTATTGATCGCCAGCTACTTGGACGTTGCGCGCGCCAGGGCGACCCGGGTAGTACAGAAACCTTGCTGTCGCTGCATCAGCCGCTCATCTCCAAGCTGACCCCGGAGTGGATTGGGCGACGCGTTGGTGACAATGGATTGGAGCGGCCCGAGTGGCTGGTGCGTCTCGCAATCAGGGCACCTCAGATTTTGGAAGAACGTCATCAGAAAGCGCAGCGGGCGGATTTGCTCAGGCACGATCTGCGGGCAGACCGTGAACTGGCAATCGGGGGGCATGTAGAGTGAATATCAAACGCGTAAAAATTATCGCTCCGTTGATTCTCGTCATCCTGGTTATCGGGATTGCATTCGTCGTCGCGCCGCAATACCTGTCATCCGACAACGGCGCGAAAACAGCGAAGAAAGTGGACAAGAAATCCATCTACGCACCTCGCGCCGCAACGAAGATCGCAAAACTCGACGACTCCGAAACAAACGGCGTCAATGGAATACAGATCGCACGGGCCGATCCCCCGACAAATTCCAGTCGGGGCAATAAGCCCGCAGTCGCGGACCCGCACCGGCCCTTGAATGACGCCGGTTCGGGAGAGTCAAGCGATCGACACACACTTCTGACTGGAGAACGGCGAGGATCGAGAGTCGGCAACCCATTGTCGAGACAAGTACTGGGTTGCGTGATCGAACCCGACGAAACCGCGGAAATCGGCAGTCCGGTCGTCGGAGTCGTTTCGTCCATCGTTAGCGAGCGCGGCGATCGGGTCGAGCGTAATCAGGAACTCGCGCACTTGCGCGCAAACGTCGAGCTTGCATCAGTCGAAGTAGCGCAGGCACGCACGAATGCAGACGCCGAGGTCCGCGCGGCCCAGGCAAATGCGGATTTCCTTCGTCAGAAGCTGAAAAGGGCGGAGGAACTGGTAGCGCTGAATTTTGTATCCAAGGAAGCGCTCGAACAGGCACGTGCGGACTCGCACATGGCGGTGGAAAGACTTGCCCAGGCACACGAACAACAACACGTCTGGCAAAGAGAACTGAACCTGGCGCACGCACAGTTGCAGATGCGAACCATACGCGCGCCTTTCGACGGAATCATTGTCGATCGCTATGTGTCTGTGGGTGAACGCATCGAGGACGAGCCGTTATTCCGCATCATCAAGACCGATCCGCTGCGTGTCGAGATCGTCGCACCGTCGTCGTTGTTCGGCACGGTAAGCACGGGCACCGTCGTCACAGTCATGCCGGAGTTGCCAAATGCGCCAGCGTTGACTGCCGAAGTCGTTCTGGTGGATTCGGTTATCGACGGCGCAAGCAACACGTTCCGGGTGCGTGCAACCCTGCCGAACCCCGATAACGCGATGCCCTCCGGGCTGCGCTGCCGGGCTGAGCTGAGCAATTTCGTGGCGCCGGTCTCCGTTCCAGTGCCTGCCAGTCCACAGGAAACGGCGTTGTCCGGGAATGATCAGACGGCAATCAGAGCCGATACGAAATTCGATTCCACGCAAGGTGAAGCGACCACTGTTGCTCGACATGACAAACAAGCCGCACCACGGAAGCAATAACCGCGATAAATGACCCAGACACGTGGAGCAAAATCCTGAGCCTCTTCCAGACAAAACGCGTTCGCCCGATGATCGAACAGATCGAGCCGCGCATATTGTATTCGGCCGATCTGAATCCCGCGCTCGCCAGCAATCCGGCGTTGGTGCCGCAATTCGAGCAACGGGTGGTCGATGCAAGTGGAGAGTTCAATTTTGTTGCCGCCGCGGACAATGATGAACTGGCCCGGCACGAGGTGGCGTTCGTCGATACCGCAACGCCGGACTACCTGGAACTGATCGACGGTATCCATTCAAACTACGATAGCGCTCGCAACGTCGACGTGGTGCTGCTCGATGCGGACGCGGACGGGATTGATCAGATTAGCGACTACCTGGCCACTCGCCAGGACGTGAGCGCAGTTCATATTGTCTCGCACGGCGGCGACGCCGCGTTTCAGCTCGGGCGAGACGTGTTTAACACGGAGTCTCTGAAACAACACGCCGACCAGATTTCTCTATGGGGAAACGCGTTGACGGCGGATGCGGACCTGATGATCTACGGCTGTGATGTCGCCCAGACTGACGCCGGCAAGGCACTGATTGATGGCCTCGCAGCCCTGACCAGCGCCGACGTTGCGGCAAGCACAGACCTGACCGGCAGCGCGTTGCTCGGCGGTGACTGGGAACTGGAATATCTCAGCGGTGATGTAGAAACGACAATCGCCGTTAGTATTGACGTTCAGCGGGACTGGATTGGCGTACTGCCGAATGCCGACCCGGTATTTGCCCAGCTGGATGCCACGCCCACCTTTACAGTAGGGGGTGCCTCCGTCGTTCTGGACGCGGACGTGGTCGTAGCTGATACCGAGCTCGATGCGCTGAACGGTGGTGCCGGTAACTACGACGGTGCCAGCGTGACACTGATGCGTTCCGGTGGAATCAACAGCGACGATATGTTTGGTTTCAGCGACGGCAACGGCATCACGCGGTCAGGTTCAAGTCTCAGCAACGGCAGCGGCGTCATCGCCACGTTCGACAATAGTACGCCCGGGCAACTCAGTATCACCTTCAGTGACTCTGCCGCCATTCCCATCTCGACAGACGTCGACAAGGTCCTGCAGCAGATCACTTATGCCAACAGCTCGCCTACGCCACCTGTCAGCGCGCAGATCGACTGGACATTTGCCGACGGTGCCGGTGGGTCGGACAACGGCGCCACCGTGGTGTCCTTTCTTAGCCCGGTTTCACACTGGAAATTCAACGAAGGTAGCGGTCAGGTGGCTACCGACTCGCAAGGAAACAACGACGGCCGATTGGGCGACACAGCAGCGGCCGAAAGCACAGATCCCGTCTGGACGAATGACGCCCAGCGCGGCAGTGTGCTCACCTTCGATGGCAGCAATGACTACGTCGGTGATATCGGGCTTGGACCTGCTGGCAGCTTTTCCATCGCGGGCTGGGTCAAGGCAGACAGCAGCGGTCAGACTGGCGACCAAGCTATCTACGCCACGGCTAATGGCACGCAAATCCGGCTCGGGGTCGATGGAGGCGACTTTGGTAGCCGAATCTATCTGCATGCAGGCGGGACCAACGACTACGTCCGGACGGGGGCAGGGACGTGGACCGAAGATAGCTGGCACCACCTCGCGGGCACTTGGGACGGAGGTACGGCGCGCATCTACCTTGATGGGGTGGAGCTCGGAACAACCACTGTTGGGACACCGAACGACCCAACGGCGGAAACGGCCAGGATTGGTAAGCTGCCGTCCGGCAACTTCTGGCAATTCCCTGGAGCGATTGACGACTTGCGCGTCTACGACGACGCAATCAGTGCCGCGGACGTGGCCGTGCTCGCTACCCCGGACTCAACCGCACCAACCTTGCTCGGCAAGCAGACGGCAGACCTGAATGGCGACGGATTTATTGACGCCGTCCACCTGATTTTCTCTGAAGCCATCTCGGACGCCACAGTCAACGCCGCCGACTGGAACGTAGCGGGTGTGACTGGGGAAACTTTCGTCTGGAATACCAACGGCGACACTGCCGACGATGCGGACATTTA
>Ga0315336_1005867_pt1 | contig 13056 bp, 8 predicted proteins | sample ASW5metaG_FD_204512 | JGI IMG/M metagenome (GOLD analysis project Ga0315336, IMG submission 204512) | Ammonia-oxidizing marine archaeal communities from Monterey Bay, California, United States - ASW #5 | ecosystem: Environmental > Aquatic > Marine > Intertidal zone | place: USA: California...
TCTTTACCTTCCGCTCGCTGATGTCCGGGGCGAGTGAGCGGCGACGGCCGGGGGCTCAGCTAGACCGCCCGCAAAGTTGCCGACCGCTCCGGTTCACTCGACGGGGAATAATGTCTGCACCCCGTTCCCCGTGCTGCCCGCTAGGTAGTACGGAATCAGTAAGGAATCCGACCCTGGGACTCGATACGATGGCTGCTGGTTGGCCCCCTCGGAGACTACTTCAAGCGAGGCAGAAAGGCCCGGAAGATCATCTGAAGTGACGCGGATATCGCTCTCAGAGTCCTTTTCGACGTCCTGTGCCAGCGTCAACGGGCCACGGGTGAACGTCGCCCACTTGTTTCCATCGCGATCCGTTGTCAAGTGGGTCTCTACATCGAAAGCAAACTCTAGCTCGATCGTCTCGCCAGGCTCCCAGACGCGCTTGAGGCGGAGAAAGCCGGTTGGCATTGGGGTCAATGTTTGCGTCTCGCCTCCGATGCGCACAACCATGGATTTGGTTCCATCGGGCAAGCGGAAATCGACCGCGAACTCCTCCGCCGAAGCAAAATCCAACTCCAATGTGGCGCGGTCTTCAAAGGGATAGGAGCCCTGGATTGATAACCCTCTTACCGGCGTCGCCGAATCAGTGAGCTTTGCGGAAAGCGGCAAGTAACTATTGATCGACAGGGCGTCGCCGGCCTCGCCAGCAAGGTGGCGAGCGTACATCTCGAGAGCCCTAGGCCCGCTCGAGGCGCAGCAGTGGATCTCGGTATCGTATTTCCGGTAGCTGCAATTGGGCTGGGTGAAGTAAGCCCAGTTGGTCCCGTTTGGCGCTTGGGCCCCGAGGAGATGGTTCAGCAAGGCGCGCTCGGCTTCTGAGCCGTACTTGGCTTCGCCTGTCATCCTCAGCAGTTGCAGCGAAAGCTGAATCCAGGTTGTCGTCGAGCAGGTCTCGACGCCGTGCGACGGGTGAAAATGCTCGGAGGGAGAAAAGCACTCGATGTTCTGACCTTCCCGCGAGACAGCGCCCCACGGTCCCCCAGTTTCAAGGGTGTGCTCGGCACGGATGTTCTCCCAGCCCTTGCTAACCGCCTCGAGGTATTTGGCGTCCCCGGTGTGACGGTAGAGCTCGCCATAGCCGAGCAGGTTGGCCATGAGTTGATAGGCTTTGCCAAGCCCTGGCCCGGAAACATCCTCTCCGGCAAGCATCGCGCTCAATAGCCTGAGATCTTCCCGTGCCTCGCTGGCCGCAACGATGTGCTCGGCGAACTTTAGAAAACGTTCTTCGCCGGTTCGCTCGTACAGCATCATCACGGACTCGAGCAACGTCATCGAAGAGATCCCGTTCTTGGTCCCGATGCGAGTGATGTCTCTGCCCCCGTCGCCGAAAGCTTCAATCAGCAGATCGCCCGCTTTGATGCAGGCGGCTACGGCGTCGGCGTTGGGATGGAACTTCTCATAGGTCAGCAATCCGTAGAGGTTGTATCGGTGGATCCAGACGTCCCAACTCCCCCCGACCCTGGCGTTCTCGTGCTCCCAGTCCGCGTAAAAGTGCTGCTCGGGTGCGTAAGTCCCGAAGTAGCCGTTCTGGTCCTGGGTCGCTATCAAACGCTTGACGGTTTCCTCAAGGCTCGCCAGAAGCTTAGGGTCGCCGGTCGCTTGATGGGCCAGAGTCGCCGAATGAAGCCATTTTCCAACGTGCTCGCCTTGCCAAGGATGGGTTCCGGGGCGCGATTCGAAGCCCGCAAGCAGGTAGGGGTCCTCGATGTTACTCCAGAGCCGGTTTTCTCTCCAGACCGTGAGCCTCTCGCCTAGAATTCCGCCTACGTCTGTGACCGGGACTTGCTTCCACGCGTCAAGAGCAATAGGATCGATTCCGGCTCCAGGGCCTCCTGAACAGCCCGACACAACAAGGACCGCCGACAACAGACACGTTGTGAGCAACCCCTCCCGCCACTTTCTTAAGGTTCTTTGAATCTTCGGCATCGTTTTGACTCCAATGAGCAGGCCTAAGGCACGGTCTAAACTGAGAGCGCCTCAAGTCTAGCTGACAGCTCGATTGTGGTGCAAACGTCTCCGATCGTTCACGCCCGCGTCCCTGGTTGTTTAGACTTACCGCATGAGACTCTTTCTACCGTCGGCGTTGGTTGTTGCCCTGCTCGTCGCGGCTCAATTCGTTCCTGGGCAGGCCATCCCACAGTACAAAGACCTGTTCAACGGCAAGGATCTGACCGGCTGGGTGAACGTGAATACCGACCCCGACACCTGGTCAGTCCGAGACGGACTGCTGATTTGCTCGGGGCGCCCGATCGGCGTGATGCGAACCGACCGCCAATATGAAAACTTCGTCCTGCACGTCGAGTGGATGCACATCGAGCCCGGCGGAAACTCGGGAACCTTCATCTGGAGCAACGCCGTCCCGCGCGCCGGGGGCCGTCTCCCTGACGGCGTCGAAGTGCAGATGCTCGAGCTCGACTGGCCCAAGCTCCACATCCGTGACGGGAAGCTTCCGCCGATCGCCTACGTTCATGGAGAGCTCTTCGGCGTCGGGGGAGTGGAAACCATTCCCGACAATCCTCGCGGAACCCGCAGCAAGTCGATCGAGAACCGCTGCAAGCCTCGCGGCGAGTGGAACACTTACGACGTGGTCGCGGTGGACGGCGTCGTGAAGCTTTCAGTGAACGGCAAGTTCGTCAACGGGGTTCGGGGTTCAACCCAGAAGAAAGGCTATATCTGCCTCGAGTCAGAGGGCGGCGAGATCCACTTCAGAAACATCAAGATCATGGAGTTGCCGGCCGGGGTGACCTCCCCTGATCAGATTGCCCCGCTACTGCCCCCGGCCTAAACCCCGCGCCCGCAAGTTGCTCGAGAAGGAACTCCGCGTAGAGCGCATGCCCTGCGTTGTTGAAGTGATCATCAGGGAGCTCGGCGTAGTGGCCGACCTCTAGCCCATTGGGCACTACGGGGTCGAACTCAGCGAGCCCGTCGAGGCAAGGCTCGATGTCCAAACAAACGTGCTCGACGAGCGGTGAACCAGGAATGACTGCGACGATTAGACCGGCTCCGACAGCGGCAGCCGAATCCGAGATCGCGCCAAGTTCCTCCGTTGGGTAAGACTCGAAGTCAGGGTCGCACTCCCCCCAGGGGTCTACAGGGGGGCCAATCAGCCGACTCCATAGCCCCGACGCGACGATGCTCTGGCTTGCTAAATGGCGCAGGTAGCTAAACCAGTAGCCGCCGCCATAAACGCGCTCGTAGGCCTGCTCAGCACTCAGGGGCCGCGCATCAGGCCCCATGCAGCTGTAGCCCCAGAGCCAGCCCGCGTTCGTGATGTGATATCGCGGATGCCCCGGAATCAGCGGCGCCGCGTCGTGGATGTCATTCACCATGTAGATGCAGGCGATCACCACATCAGGTTTGATCTTGGGGATATACGTCTGGGCGAGCGCGGCGTACTGGTTGGGCGCCGCGCCGGGAACTCCTAGATTGATCGTCCTGTAGCCCGCGCGGTGTACACGATCCGCGAAACGCTCTGTCACGGGATTCGCCGATGCCCCCCAGACGAAGGAATCCCCAAGAAGCATCACGGTGGGGCGTCCCGCGGCCGGTTCGTCGAACTCGACGCCGCGAAAGCCGTCAGCGTTGAGATCCGGATGCCACTTGGGGTTCAGCCGAAAGATTCCGGCATCGTCGGTATAAAGACTGTCGTCAACCGTAAGCGACTTGACCGGCGGCAAAGGGGACGTGAATGCCGGCGGCATCCCGATCGCGCGAACGACGAGTTCCAAAAGGACAAGCGATACGGGGCCCAGCACCGCGACTACTCCAACAAGGGTCAGCGTCGGGTGTCGTCGAAACCAAAAGGTCTGCGTGCCGGACTTATTGGACTTGCTGGAATGCGGCAGCGCTCGCCCCGGCGGCTCAATCAACCGGCTCTCGCCGCTGTTAGGCTGCGGCGAGTCGCGCGGCGACCGCGTCCCAATCAACGACATCCCAGAAGGCGCCAATGTAGTCAGGTCGACGATTCTGATACTTCAGGTAGTAGGCGTGCTCCCAAACGTCGAGGCCCAAAATCGGCGTGCGGCCTTCCATCAGAGGAGAATCCTGATTCGCGGTCGACTCGACTTTCAACGCGCCGCCATCGACGCTGAGCCACGCCCACCCACTGCCGAATCGCGTAGCGGCGGCGTTCGCGAACTGATCCTTGAAGGAGTCAAAGCTTCCACATGCGGCGTTAATCGCATCAGCGAGGTCGCCTGAGGGGGCTCCACCGCCATTCGGGCCCATCACTGTCCAAAAAAGCGAGTGGTTGGCATGGCCGCCGCCGTTGTTGCGAACGGCGCCGCGGATTCCTTCGGGGACCGCTGAGAGGTCGCTGACTAGGTCGTTGATCGACTTGGCGGCCAGATCATCGTGGCCTTCGAGGGCGGCGTTGACCTTCGCGATATAGGCCGCGTGGTGTTTGCCGTGATGGATTTCCATCGTTTGTGTGTCGATGGACCGTTCGAGGGCATCGTGGGCGTAGGGTAGATCAGGCAGAGTATAGGCCATGGTTTCGCACTCCTTTCGAGTTGGGCGGTTCGGGTTAGGCGGCTGATGCCGAACGCCCAGTGTACAACAGCGTACCGTTGACCGTAGGCCGTTGTTCGTTGTCCGGAAGAGGGTTGCCCCGTCCGACAACGGCCACCCCAGGGGTAACCCTTTTCCGGTCAGCGGCCAACGGCCTACGGTCAACCAAGTAACCACATCGCGGTCGCTGTCGCCCAATTAGAAGGGTGAGTTTCGCTCGCCTAAGCTTCGTGTTTTAGTCACGTTAGAGGCAAACCGCAACCATGGACGCCAGCATTCTAGCCCTCGACCATCTGAGTTTCGCCGCGCCGGCTTTGCCGGTCCAGCCGGATCCTGAACCTACCCCGCAGCCCACCCCAGTCGCTCCGCCGGAAGGGCCCAAGAAACCAAAGCGCTCGGGGACCCTTTGGGGAATAACTCTGGGCGTCATCGCCGGGGCGGCAATTTGGGCCCTGACTCAGGGCGTTGATGTCTCGGGTCCTGTTGGGCCAACGCTAGGTGTACGCACGGCAGTTGTGGCTCCGGGCAAGCTCAAGAAAACCCTTCGCGTCGACGGTATCATGTCGGCGCGAAACTACGCCGCGATCCGAGCGCCTCGGATGCGCGGACCACGCGACGCCGGCCGCAGCTCGCTCACTCTCATGACGTTAGCGCCTGCCGGGGAGCAAGTTGCAGCGGGAGAGACGGTGGCTGAGTTCGAGCTCAAGTGGCTTGAAGACCACATCGACGATGTCGAGTCGCGGGTCGTGCAGGCTCACTCGAATATTGATAAGCAGAAGGCCGACAACATGGTGCTGCGAGAGACCGACCGGCAAGCGGTTGTGATCGCCGAGGGTGAGTACGAGAAAGCCGTCCTCGATCTTCGTACCGCCGAAGTTCGTTCCGAGATCGAGGCCGAGATCCTCGCCGCCATGAAGGACGAGGCCAAAGTTACGGCTGAAGAGCTTCGGGAAGAGTTCAAGACTCGCGAGGCCGTCCACGAATCGACGGTGCAGCAAGCCGCGATTGGCGCTCAGGAAGAGGACCTTCACCTCGCACGCCACGCACGCGATTTCGGACTTATGACCGTTAAGTCTCCGATCGGCGGGTTGATCGTAATGGAAACGATGTTCAAGGGTGGAGGCTCATTCCAACAGACATCAGAAGGCGACCAGGTGTATCCAGGGTCGCTATTCATGCGCGTGGTCGACACCTCTGACATGGTCGTGTCGGCATCTATCAATCAGGTCGACATTCAGAATGTTCGCATGGGCATGCTGGCGGAAGTGCGGCTGGACGCCTACCCGGATCTAGTCCTCGAAGGCCGAGTCACTCGGGTTGGCGCCATGGCCGGGAGCGGCTCTGGCGGCGGCCGGTTTACGCGCGGCGGCAGTGGGAACTACCTCAAGACCGTGTCGGTTGAGGTCTCAATCTTAGCGACCGACGAGCGAGTCATTCCTGATCTATCGGCAAGCGCAGACCTCGTATTGATAGAAGAGGACGCGGATGTTCTGGCTCCTCGTGAATCGGTGCGCTCCCAAGACGGCAAACACGTTGTCTACGTGCGAAACGGAGAGGGATTCGAGACTCGCGAAGTCCAGCTCGGGGACTCTAACGACACTCACGTCGTGGTCGAGTCTGGTCTCGACAAGGGCGAAGAAGTCCTGCTGAGCGATCCGCCGGAAGAAACCGACTAGACTGACTGTCACAGCTTCGACCGTTGATCGCTCCACAACGGTCGCTCTGTAGCGCGTGGCCGGACCCACTGTCAGATACGTTTCCGCACTAACCCTGACCTTCATGGTCGGCTTGGCGCTCGCCTGGAGCCCGGTAGGCGAGCGCATCGACTGGAGCGCCTATGACGTGCTGCTGCGAGCGAATCCTCCGGCATCCCGCAACTCCGAGTCGCTTATCCTCGCCATCGACGAAGAGAGCCTTGAGGCCGTCGGTGGGATTCTGAAAGTCCGCGAATCACTGGCGCGCGCCCTCGAAATCCTTTCGCAACACAAACCCGCATCCGTCGCGATCGACATCGTCCTAGCCGAGCCCCGCACGCCCGCCGAAGACACCGCGCTCGAGCAAGGCCTGGCCGCGACTCCCAATCTCGTGCTCGCCTCGAGCCTGCGCCCTAGCGGTGATGGCTGGGAGCAGCCCATCGACCGTTTCAAGCGCCACGCACAATCGCTCGCGCATGTTCACGCGGAACCCGACAACGACGCGGTCTGCCGGCGCGTCTTGCTGGCGAAGGCGTCAGCTCGCACACGACTTTGGGCCATGGGAGTGGAGGCCTACCGGGCCGCTCACGGACTCCCTGATATTGTCGAGTCCGAAGACGAAGTCAGAATCGGCAACCTCAGCATTCCGAGCCTCCTCCGCACTGATCGCGAGCTTCTGGTGCGCTACCTGGGCCAGTCGGGCTCGATCGAGCGCCTATCTCTAAGTCGCGTCTTAGAAGACCCCTCTTCGGCGGCGGTCGCCCGCGGCCGAGCTGTCTTCATCGGAGTCGTTGCCCTCGGCGGACTTGACCGCTACCTGATGACGCCTTATGCGGACGGCAGCCCCATGGCTGGTGTCGAAATCAACGCCAGCGTCTACGAGACTTTGGCCCGCCGATCGTTCCTGCGGCCCATATCGGCATCTCTTGCGTTTCTAGCGGTAGCGGTGGGAGCCCTCGCAATTGGCCTGAGCTTCTGGCGGCTCTCAGGCTGGACCGCCGTGGCCGCCGCGGCGGTCGCGCTACTCGTCCTATGCTCCCTGCCGTGGCTATGCTTTCGGCAGGATCTGGTCTTCCCAGCCGCCCAAGCCCTACTCCCCGGGTGGCTTTGCTTTTTGACCGCCGGCGCCCACCACTACGTCGGAGTTCGCGGACGACTCCAACAGGCAGAAGAACAACGCGGCCGCTATCAAAAGGCTGTCCACTTCGTTACCCACGAAATGCGCACGCCTTTGACGGCGATTCAAGGCTCGAGCGAGCTGATCAGCCGCTACAACCTTCCCGAGGAAAAGCAGCGCGAAATGGGCGAGTTGATCCACAAGGAATCTCAACGCCTCGCCCGCATGGTCGAGATGTTCCTCAGCGTCGAGCGTCTCTCCACAGGCCAGCTCGAGCTCAAACGCGAGCCGATCGATGTTGACGCCCTTGTCGCCGATTGCGTCGAGCGCATCCGCCCCCTCGCGGTCCGAAAGCGCATCACGATTGACGTCGACCGATCCGACGCCGAGCTAATGGCTGACCGCGAATTTCTCGACTACGCTTGCTATAATTTGTTGTCGAACGCTGTCAAATACTCGCCCGCCGAGACAGCGATTTCTGTCCGCGCCGCCCAGCAGAATGATTCTGTGCTGATCTCAGTTGAAGATCAGGGCTATGGCATGGACACTTCCGACCTCACAAACATCTTCAAAAAGTTCTACCGAACCAAGCGCGCACAGCAATCCGACGAACGCGGCAGCGGGCTCGGCCTGGCCCTTGTAGAAGAGATTGTCGTTCAACACGCCGGTTCGATCGAAGTGTCGAGCGAAGTGGGGAAAGGGTCCCGATTCACAATGAAGCTCCCGGCGCCCGGTCAAATCACTGGGTCAACGAAATGACCCCACTTCCGCGACAGGACCGCTTGCTTGCGCGCGTCGGTTGCCGTGCCGCGCGCGTAAGCAAGCGGTCCTGTGCCAGAAGCCCCGATCGGTCCTCGGGTTTTCAGCCCGACAGTCAAGCGGCCGCCTGGTCCGCCCGTTACGGACGCACTACTAATGCAAGACAAACCTAAAATTCTCTTCGTCGACGACGACCCGGCAATCCTTGCGACCTTCACAGCCGGACTTGAAGCCGAAGGCTATCCAGTCGACGCGATCGACTCCACCCGCGAAGCCCTCACCCGTTTGGCGAACGACCAGTACTCCATCGTCATCACCGACATCTACCTCGACGAGCGCACCGGCCTCGACGTCCTGCGCGCCGCCCAAGACTACAACCCCGGCTGCGCAGTCGTCGTGATCACCGGCCAAGGCACGATGGAGACCGTGATGCGTGCAACCGAGGGCGGCGCGTTCGAGTACCTTGCCAAGCCGTTCGACCTCACGCGCTTGCTCGAAACGCTTCGCAAAGCCGAGAACTTTCTGGTTGAACGCGACGCAAAGTCCGTCGACGCGCCCGAGATTCCCCCGACCGAAATGGTGGGCTTCTCGGCCCCGATGATCGAGGTCTACAAGACGATTTCACGGGCCGCCCCGACCGACGCGCCAGTGCTGATCCAAGGAGAAACCGGCGCCGGCAAAGAGCTTGTCGCGCGCCTCGTCCACAAGAACAGCGAGCGTGCTCAAGGACCTTTCGTTGCCGTCGATTGCGGCTCAATCGCACCGAGCATCATGGAAGCGGAACTGTTCGGTGCGGTTCGCGGCGCCTACACAGGCGCCGACCGAGACCGGGCGGGCCTATTCGAATCCGCCGACGGAGGAACCGTCTTCCTCGACGAAATCGGCGAGGTGGAATCGAGTTTCCAACTCAAACTACTGAGGTTCTTACAAGAGAAAGAGGTCCGTCCGCTGGGGTCGCCCCGCTCAAAAAAGCTAGACGTCCGGGTTGTCGCCGCCACCAATCGCAACCTTCAGGCAATGGTCGACTCAGGCGAGTTTCGAGAAGATCTATGGTTCCGGCTCAACGTGGTCCAGATCCGGCTCCCCCCGCTGCGTGAACGCCGAGGGGACATCTCAGCGCTGTGCGGCCACTTCCTCACGCGCTTCAATCGCCAATATGGCCGCAACATCCGCCTCACTCCAAGCGGACTCAGAGCCCTCGAAGAGCACGATTGGCCCGGCAACGTCCGGCAGCTCCAACACACGCTAGAGCGACTCGTCATCCTCAGTCCCGTCGAAGCCATCGAGGCCGAATCAGTCAACGGCGCTCTTGTCAGCCTCGATCCATCTGAGAAGCCCGTCCAGTCACTCGCCGACGCCGAGGAGGAGCAAATCCGCAAGGTGCTGGCGGCAACCGACGGCAACAAGACCCGCGCGGCAAAGATCCTCAACATCGAGCGCAAGACGCTCTACCGCAAGCTCGAGCGGATGAAGATCTAAAACAAACCTCCGCGTATTCAGCGGTCGATCTGCCCATGGACGGTCCGAAAGCGCCGATCCCCACAGTTAGCTGGGTGTCCCCGATCTCCCGGATCTCCCCGACCTCCAGGTTGGCCCCAACAACTCGTCGCCCGAAGGCGTACAATCGAAGCTCAGTAGTTGCCGGTCATGAATCCTTCTGCCCGCGGTTTGGAAAACTACGAAAAAGGCCACGCCTTCGAAGGCAAAGTGGCAGACATATACAAACTTCTTCGATATTCGACCGTCCCCGACCGCCAGTTCCATGGCCGGCAAGTAGACATCTTTCTCACCGGCCGCTTTGGCGATCTTGTCGTCCACAGAGCGATAGAGTGCAAAGCCGGAGCCGTCGTGGCATCCGACATCGATGCCTTTCTCACGAAACTTCGCCTGGTCCGCCACGACTACCCCGACGCATTGGGCACTATAGTATCCGGTGGCTCTTTTACTGCGGCGGTCAAAGACCACGCCAGCATCGAAGGTATTCAACTCACTAATGTTGCTGACCTTGAGGCTTCTCTTTTCGACGGGCACGCATACGTGCAGTCGCTACGAGTAAGATGCCTGGAGGACGAAAGATATGCCCTGCCACACTATGTCGAACCGCTAGTCGGCGATGACCTTTCCGGACCGAGCGAGCCAGCACTCTCGGTTGTGAAAGAGTGGATTAAAAGTAGAGACTGGAATCAGTTGACCCTACTCGGCGACATCGGCATTGGTAAATCGTTTTTGTCGAGAGTCGTAGCTCTGGATCTGGCCGAAAAGTATCAGCAGGACTCTGTTGTCAACCCGGTTCCCGTTCTGATCGACCTTCGAAAAGCAGAACGGGAGTTCAGTCTAGAGGGTCTGGTTTTGACGCACTTTGCTCAGACGGGTGTGGAGATAACATCATTCGATGCCTTTAGTCACTACTTGTCTGCGGGCAGGGCAGTTCTGATTCTCGATGGCTTTGACGAGATGGCAGCCCGCGTCACAAAGCAGGTTACGTTAAGGAACTTCAATGAATTGGCTCGGTGTGTAAAAGGTCGATCGAAAGTGATGCTGACCTGTAGGACGCACTATTTCCGCAGTCGAACGGAAGAGGAAGAAGTCATAATTGGGTCACGGGGCACCTACGAATCCGAAACTGCACGGGATCTCTATTGGGACCTCGTTTCACGAAAGGGGTTTCGCATCGCGTACCTTCGACCGTTTGACCAAAACCGCATCACACAATACGTTGAACTTACTAAGGGCGATCACGCCCGAGCGGTTCTTCGACGAATGAACGAGACTTACAACCTGATGCAGCTGTCTCAACGCCCTCTGCTGTTGAACATGATTGTCCGCTCAATCGATCGATTAAAAGAGGATGTAGTAGCCGGTAGCGACCTGTATCGGGTGTTCACCGATGCATGGGTTCACCGAGAGGAATGGCGAGAAGGACTAACGGCCGACGCAAAGCTAACCTTCTGCACAGCCCTAGCCCGGGCTCTTTGGCAAGAGGCGGCACCAACGATCCATCACACCGACTTGCTTGGCTTCCTCCGGGACCATTTTGGTCCAGACGCTCTGACGCAGCGTCAGCTAGAAGAATTGGAGCACGACGCACGTACCTCTAGTTTTCTCACGAGAGATCGAGACGGGAACTACGGTTTCGTTCACAAATCGTTTAGCGAATACTTCTTGGCACGGCATCTTGCGGATGAGTTGAACGACGGGAATGTTTCAGTACTAGCCACGCAGCGACTATCGCGAGAGGTGGCTGGGTTCCTAGCTGAGTTAGCCGATCCTACCGTGGACACCTTGTTAACGACAGTGGTGACTAGGAAGTATGAACGCAAGGTCTCGGAAAATAGCTTGGTATGTCTTTACGAGTTGCGCGCTCGAAAGCGTATCGATTCCAGCGGTCACGTGGTCCTGCCATCCGGCGCTCAGCTGGACGGGGCTCAATTGTACCAGGTGTACCTCGAAAGTGCGGTGCTTCAACGTGCGAGCTTCAGTAGTGCTGACTTATCCGAGGCTTCTCTAGCGCGCTGTCGACTGACCCGATGCCAGTTCGTTCAAACCCGGTTCGCAGGCTGTGATCTTAACGACTCAGATTTGTCGGAGTCTGACCTTACAGATGCAAATTGTGTCGGAGCGACCTTCGAGCGAGCTAACTGCGACGGCGCGACCTTTCATCGGACAAACCTGTCATCAACTCTCTTCCTGGTGACCTCGTATGCTGGTGCGGATTTCGAGGACGCAAATATCGAAGATGCAGCGAGGCCCGACGGCCTCTCAGCCTATCTCAGTTCGAAGTCGCTTTCTGAGCCTGAGAGTCAGGTGCTGAGTGATCTTTTCGATAAGATCGTAGAGTTTCGGCCCGAGCTGGTATCTAGGTTGAACGCCTATGCGTTCGCGGACCTCGACGCGGAGGACCTGGTCTCAGACGCGATTGTCGAAATTATCAAGGATAGGCGTCGACTGGCGGAACTTGAACACGACGACAAGCGGCTCTTTACCCTCTTGTACCAGAAGGCCAGAAGCCGTGGCATGTTGGAACGGCAGCGACTTGGAAGACAGGTGGAACTTACCGCGGATTTCGATGAGCGATTTATCGAGGCCGAGCAAGACCTAGTGCTGGAGGAGTATTTGATCGACGATGTTCTCAGTGCTATCAAGGACAGACTGGACGCCAAAATGTTTCAGATAGTCGAACTGATTGCAGCGAACGGTCTTACGACCAACCAGGCAGCAGATTCCGCTGGGGTTTCCGTTTATCAGGCGAGAAAGGCGATCAATACTGCTCGGTCAATCGCGAGAGAGATCATTGATCATGGACTTGAATGAGACAGGGAAAAAGGGCGCAAAGGGGACGGAGCCCTTTTCTGTTCTAAGGACGTCAAAGGACGTCAAAGGGGACGGAGCCCGAATCCAACCGTCGAAGCTCCTATGAATCAGTAGAGTAGCGTGAATTGCGCCCGCCAGGCTCGTTGGAACGACGCTTCGAATCCCTTTGGAATCAGTATCCAGACTCAATCGGGCTCCGTCCCCTTTAGTCCAATCGGGCTCCGTCCCCTTTAGTCCAATCGGGCTCCGTCCCCTTTAGTCTTCCTTTAGCCCCCATCGAACAGCAATCTGTCCCTTCTTCAATGGTCTCGTTTTCCCACCGCACTCCACCCGATCTCCCGAGTGTTTCCGATCTCCCATTGGGCCGCGGGGTCCTGCCGCAAGCAGGATAACGCCCGTTCCAGTACCTCAGTACTGCAAAATCGAATTCCAAAATTAGTCCTTTACAACCGCTTTGTCGTAATGGAATCATACTCAGGTTTCGCGTTCCAATCATCCTAAAAGGGGGGAAAAGGGGACGGAGCCCTTTTTCGTCCTAGCCCCAGCCGCGAAAGCCCGTCACAAGCTCCGTCTAACCATTTCCCCATGTTGTTTCAACGGCTTAGCCCCCCACACGACGGCGGCCGA
>Ga0315336_1005868_pt1 | contig 13053 bp, 7 predicted proteins | sample ASW5metaG_FD_204512 | JGI IMG/M metagenome (GOLD analysis project Ga0315336, IMG submission 204512) | Ammonia-oxidizing marine archaeal communities from Monterey Bay, California, United States - ASW #5 | ecosystem: Environmental > Aquatic > Marine > Intertidal zone | place: USA: California...
TCGTATCTGGTTCTAAAACATCTTCAAGAATTTCTTCTTCTTTTAGAATAGACTGCAGATCCGGGCTCTGGTATACTATTTCTTCCTCTGGTATTTGAGGAGTAACTGTTACTCCATCATAAACAGACTCTGGATTAGTTGTATTACTTTTGATCATTACTGCTAATATTACAAAAGCAGTAAAAGCAAACACTGTGATGGTTTCTTGTTTCTTATTAAGCATGGCGTGCTCCTTATTCTGATTGTAAAAAAAAAGGAGGCTACGCCAGTGCGTATACCTCCTTAGTACTATTTATAAACCTTATAAGGTTATAATTGTTCCGATAATAAACCAAAAAGCCCATCTTAATTGAGGGGCTTCCTATTTTATATAAATACTCTTTTCCTGAAGTAATCTATTTGATTTTTTTCTGTAAATTTTTCTTTGTGTCTTTTATAACCTTTTCCGTACTCTCTTTAATATCTATTAAGTCCGTATCCTTTAAATCCTCTATTACATCTTCAGCTTTTATTATTAAATCATCAATAGCTTCTACTGGTTCTTCACCAGTATAGTAAAGATAGCCAACATATATGATGAAGGCAGCCACAATGATCATTACCAGCTTATACAACTTTTTGAAGGTGGCCAGTGTCAGCATTACAGCCAGGATGACTACTACCCAAACAAAAGTTGAATCACTTAATACTTTGTCAATTAATTCGAGCATAGATTTACTTCGAAGATTATTATTTAATATTCTTTAATAAAATTCATAATATTTTCCCAATTTTGAAATAAAAGCCAACCCACAGCAGCATAAACCACTAAACTGATTTTCCAATTTTTTGAATATAGCTTTAATGCTGTTCCAATGGATTTATTAGGAATAAAAGGTATACCACCCAAGTTTACGGCTGAATTCAATTCATCTAGAATTAAATGGCATAAATACCCAAGCCCTACGCCCAGGCTTAAAGCAATTATTATATTGGCATCCAATTGAAATTGATTCAAAATTGTTAATGATATTAGTGTGGCAAGAATAACAGCAGGAATGGAATGAAAAATTCCTCTGTGATGAGTGACTTTTTTAATAATACCCCCGATTCCATAATAAATGAATAATCCTGTAAATATGGAAACGCCACACAATTCCAGTAAGGAACGACCTTCTTGGTTAATAACAATCCAACCTATAACTATAACACCGATTATAGAAAACACAGTTAATAAAATTTTTAAAGGCACACCCGTATCACTGTCTAAATCGGGTAAAAAGGCACCCACAACGGTGACAATAATAATAAATGGAATAAACCAGACGGTAACAAGAGATAGCATGAAAGCTACAATTGACCAACCCAATCCAGTGGCCATGCCAAAGGCCATATGTGCTTTATAACCGGCCATAAATAATTAACTATTGACCATTGCTTAAAACCTAACATAAACAAAAAAGAGCCATATGGCTCTTTTTTGTATTAATAAATCGTTATTGTCTATGGAAATTCTCTAATCCAGTTTTGCGATCTCTTTTTCAAGATCTTCAAAACTCTGCCTTGCCTTAAATTCTGTGTATTGGGCTTCTCTCTTCTTAGCTTCTGCTAATGCTGTTTGCCGAACGGCAGATAGTGGATATTCTACTAGCACATAGATCATTCCATCATCACCTTGAGCCATCTCTTTAATCGTAGCGCCGCTAAGTGATGTATTGGCAACCTGTTTTGAAACAGATTCAGTAAACTCGAGCGCTTGCGCAGATTCACCTACACCAGATTGTTGTAGAAAGTCTTTAATCATATTAGAAACTTTTACTGATACAGCTCTGGCAACTTCATCGCGTGCTCTCGCTGTTGCTGTTTGTCTAGCCAATGACAGATTAGCTTTTTGAGCATTTCCAACGCCATAAAGATAATCAGGACTCGTTGGTGGATTCATGAAAAAACCTGGCAGATTACTCTTGGATCCTGCACAACTGATAAGGAAAAGAATCATTAAGCCCATTACCAATAATCGTTTGTTGTTTAAATAGTACATTTATTTTTCCTTTTCTATTTTATTAATAAATAATGCTCACCATAACTAGTTTGGTATAGAGATCGTTATGGATAATGAGCCTGTTTTTTCGCCTTCTTCCTTTTGGCCTAACGCTGCATAAGCTACCCCACCACCTAAAATTGCGTACAGCAACCATTTACTTCCCCCTGATTTTTTTACAACTTTCTCTTTTTTTACTTTAACCATACTATAATTTTTTGTGACTAATCTGCCAGCAGAAACGGAAACAACATCAGTTTCATCCCGATATCCCTTCTTTTTTAAAACAATACCATGTGGGTTGGATGGGTTTAAATAATACTTTAGAGGTGTTGTTCCGATTTTTTTCCCTGATAAATAAACATCAGCATTGGGATTGGAGGTAATATTAATATTATAAGTTTTTTTAGTAGCTTTAGCGCTCGGCGTTGGGGTTGGGGTTGGGGTTGGGGTTGGAGAGAGAGCTATAACATCCCCTTCTTTTATATTACTGATAGTTTCAGAAAGTCTATCTTCAATAGGAGATTCTGGCGGTGGGGGCAATTCTGTTAAATCAGATTTTTTGTCGTACTCAAAACCATATTGTAAAGCAAATGCAGTTCCGATTTGATCTTTATCAGTTAACTCGTCATAATCATAAAATTTACCTATAATTTTATATGCTGTAATCTTTGCTGATGTTTTCTTTGTTGCTAATTCCTCTGAAAACTCGTCATCAATTATAGTAGTTTTTTCATTGATTATGGCTTGATTTGTATTCGTTAAAAAATCATCATATTCTATTCTAATTCTTGTGGCTCGTTCTTTACTTTCATTATCAAAGGCTCCTTCGAATATAATTGCTTTCAAAGTTTTGGTACGACGCTCCGATTGTTTATGAAGACGGTTTGCATCATTCCAAAGTTTAGCTTCTTTTATTCCTGCATACTCAGCATTTAACTTGGATACCGAATCAGCTATAGCTTCATCCAATTGTGGGTTTAATCCTGCTAATCGGTTTTGCGAAATCTCTTTAGCTCCTAGGCTTTTTTGGATGGATCTTTCTCTATCATCAAGATATTGTTTAGCATCAAGGCCCAAACTTTCTATCTTATTCTTAGCCTTTGAATGTTCAAGATTGACTTTTGAATAATAATCTTTAAAACTTGATTTTAACTTTTTAATCTTACTCGCAGCTGCTCTCCATTCAGTCACACCATCATCATAAAACATTTTTTTGCTAAACTCTTTTTCGAGATAATTATCGATAGCCTTCTCACCAATAAATGTAGTTATTTTTCCAGTGTACTGTTTCTTAGGTGGCTTTAGTAGATCTTGTGACGTCTCTGGTATATATTTGCTTACAGTAATAAGACCGTATCTAATACGGTCAGCTTGCATGTCTCCTTTGGACTGGTGTCTTATTTTTTGTGTTTCTAATTCGAGCTTTGCTTTCCCTTGCAGTCTAATTTCAATCTTATTTTTTGCAAGAATGCCATTTTCAACAATACTTGCATTGATCACATCTAAACCAAGTTCCGCCTCTGAAGATTGTCTGGCGATCTGATATCTCATTGCATCATCATAAGGTTGAAATCCAGAATTTGGTGCATTTTCAAAAACAGACAGCGCTACAGTGACAAATTCAATTTCTTTTAATGATTCAAACGTCTCATCTTTCTTTTTATTAATTTCTGCTTTTTCAGCAGCAATAGCGCTATCGGCATCGGCAATCATTTGATATTGAGTTTCTACACTAGTCTTTATCGCATTTAACTCGCTGACAGCATTAAGCCGGTTCATTTTAGCTCGATTTAATGTGGACTGGGCATCCATAGCAGTTTGTGTATACCGAGCTTCAAGTTTATTAAATTTTTCTTTTGCGCTAAGATTGTCTTTTTCTAATAATTCCTCCGTTTTCCTAATTGCCCGCGTATCTACAGTTTTTGCTTTTGTAACTGCCCTTATAATTTCTGCTTTTATTTGTTCATTTGTTTTGCCCTCAACATTAACCCAACCAGTCTGTGCATAGGACTGAGTGATAAAAATAAAAGAGAGGATAGTTATTAAAAATAATTTATTCTTGATTTTCATTTTTCTAAAAAGTCTAAAAGTCTTTCATCATCATTTATATTTATTGATAAAGCAGCTTCTTGAAAATGCTTGCTCTTCAATTTTTTTGCTAAAACCTTTACCTCGAAATTACTATTACTAGCATTTTGTATTGAACTAATAATTTCATATTCTGGGGAACGAATCGTTGCATTTCCAATTTCAACAATTTTTTGTGAGACAGATTCGTCAGACTCACCGCTACTACTTTCTGAAGCGTATACTTCCAATTTACTCGAAATAAAGACCTTAACATTCGAGCTCAGCTCCCCTAAAGCAGAAGCTCGAGCAATCTTCATAGCCACATTCTCTGAAGCTGCAACTCCCTTTCCCAAACCAACAAAATAATCCGATGAATACTTATTTATTAATTGCAGGTCAGCAGATAAACCAGACTCTGGCTTAGGGCTGGCATTGATTCCAGGAGAGGAACATGCATACACAGACAAAAAAAGAAAGAAAAGAATCAAATTATTAATTTTGTAGTGCATTGATAAACTATTTCTCTTAACCACTTGCATAAGTTAACAAATACTTATTTATTTTCCCATATTTCAATTTTAAGCGATCCAGAATTATCCCCATATGCGCTATCTTTAAATTCAAATAATTCAGTTGAACCATCTCCTTTAAAATAATAGTAATAAATATGATGCGAGTTATAACTGTCAGGTGAAGGTCGTCTAATTGCCCCCGTCTGTCCATTCCAGGACCAACCATTGTCAGTAGGAGTCCATGGCGAAGGGTTATCTATCAGTTGTCCATCCTCTCCTCTAAAATAATAAGCAGCATCAACTCCATTCGCACTGCCAGAACAACAATAACTCGCAGTACCAGTTACCCTAAGGTAATAGCTCTGTCCACTTGTTAGTGTGGAGCTTTCCACTTGTGATGCGCTGGTAAAGTCCACCGTTAAGGCCTCAACAAATACGTCGTCATTATCAATAAGTTGACCGCTCAATATCCAATTATAGTCAAGGCCATATTCACTGCTCATGCTTACCCATGAACCACCAGCATTAGTTGAAATCAGATCACCGTTTTGTACGGCTGGTCCCGTATCTCTTCCAGCTGGATATTGACTATCATACAATTGGTCATAGGACATACCAAACATTATAGGGTTTGAAGCATCTAGCTGAACAGGACTACTGAGTGTGATTGTATTTAAGGCACTAGCTGTAGGTGACACAGTATCAGTTATGACCGGAGATGAGCCTAAAATGCCTTTCCAAGCAAGCAGTTTATAAGTTGTGCTATCCACATCATCACCTGCATAAAATGTTATCTTTTTTAAATAAAGGTTATTATTAGAACCTATTCCCTGACTAGTGTAGTCACTGGTGACCCATCTAGACATCGCTTGCCATTCACCAGTGCCAGTTAATCCGATTCTTCCTTCGTTTTCACTAACGCTATGATCCAATGTCACATGAGAGACGAGCCCCGATGCCGCATCGCTTGTCTTATCACTCTCATTGCCTGAATTATCTACCGCTGAGATACGGTAGTAATATGTTTCACCTCTGCTAAGGCTGGTCTGAGTATAGGTTTCTGTACCAGAAGGAACAGTGGAAAGCAATGTGGTCGGGCTGGCAGCCGTACCTCCGTAAATATTATAGGAAGCTAAATCACTTTCACTATTAGCGCTCCAGTTTATACTAACTCCCCTATCAGAAGTTGGTTTTGCCTTAAGACTGGTAGGAGTAACAGGTGCTTCACTATCAATTGACTTCGGCGTATTATCATAAGATGTACTTAAAACACCTGTGGTCCAGATGGCCCCTTCGACCTGGCCATCATTTCCTTTACCTGATAGATCCGTCAATTTAGTCCCGCTGCCGTCCTCCATCTTCCAGTAGCCGACCAGATTAGCTGTAGAGCTATAATCACCTGAATTTTCTCGAGCATCAAGAGCGGTTCCAGAATTGTATAGAGCAGTGACTTCACTCATGGATAAAGCATCTCCCCAAATTGCTACTTCATCTATTTTACCATGGAATGCATCCTTAAGAGCCTGTAGTGTAGTGCCTCCAATGAGTAACTCCTTAGTATCGTCATTAATTGCAGTTTCACTAATAGTTCGATCACCTACATTTGTACCATTAACGATATATGAGACCGTAGTTCCATTTTTAATAACAACAATATGATCCCAATTACCTACTGTAATTACGCCCTTGTCTGAATAAGAAGGATTACTACCATCATGAAAATGAATACCTCCTTCTTTTTCCAGCACAACTTTCCAATGACTATTAGTGTTATCATCCCATCGAGATACGACACCTGAATAATTTTTATGTTCTAATGTATTGATCCATGCTGAAATAGATACTTGGGTTGCACCATGAATCAGGTTTGTACTATTTATGAATCGCACATAGTCGTTTACACCATCAAAGCTGAGAGCCTTCCCACCTTGTATTGTTTTTGGCGTATTATCATAAGATGTGCTTAAAACACCTGTGGCCCAACTGGCACCGTCTATCGTGCCGTCATTCCCGTAACCTGACAAATCAGTCAATTTAGTGCCGCTGCCGTCTTCCATCTTCCAGTAGCCAACCAGATTAGCTGTAGAGCTATAATCGCCTGCATTAGTGCGCGCATCAAGGGCGGTTCCAGAATTATACAGTGCTGTTACTTCACTTGCACTTAATGCATCGTTCCAGTAACCTACTTCATCCAAAACACCATTCAACCCATCTGTATTATTACTCGCATTGAGGCCAAATAACAGATCATCAGATGATGATAGAGAAACATTCCCAGTATGCGTTGTTGTTCCTATAGAGGATCCATTAACATAAATGATAATATTTGAACCATCATAAACACCTATAATATGGTTCCATCTGTTTTTATAATCAGAAATGGTAACACTTTGACATAATTCTTTGCGACCAGAAGATGTATTAATCCCAAAGCAGACCCCCTTAGTCTCATGTAGAGTTAGCATGAGATCCGCACCTGTTGATTGATACACAATATTTTCTATATATATATCTGTGGGCTTTACCCAGAGGGATAGTGATCCTGTTGCATCTGAAGAAGAAATGCCTGCTAACTTAACCTTATCATTTCCATCAAAACTGATACTATTCCCCCCGCCACCGCTATCGATTGTTTTTGGCGTATTATCATAAGATGTGCTTAAAACACCTGTGGCCCAGCTGGCACCATTTATTGTGCCATCATTCCCGTATCCTGATACATCCGTCAATGTAGTGCCGCTGCCGTCTTCCATCTTCCAATAGCCTTTCAAATCAGCCGTAGAACTATAATCGCCTGCATCAGTGCGTGCATCAAGGGCGGTTCCAGAATTGTAGATAGCAGTTATTTCACTGGCAGTTAAAGCATTGTTCCAGATTGCGACTTCATCTATTGAGCCTAGAATAACTCGCCCGTCAAGTGATGAAAATTCTCCTACAGAAAAAACCTTATCATTATCAATATTCCCTTGCTGTCCTAACGCTACACCCGTTCCAGCTTCTCCATCAATGTATACAGTACCATCACCATCCCTATCAAAAACTGCATGGACAAAATGCCATGTATCGTCATTTATTGTAGTAGAATGGGTAAAAACTGTTTCGCCTGAACCATTTAAAAGACTTGCTTTAATTTCCCCAGATGAATTCACACCTAATTCATAGCCATTCCCAAGACTATAAAACCTTTTTGATATAATATAGCCTTGGTTAACATTATTACCAGTAACAACAGTAACTGAAGGATTGACTTTGATTACTGCTTGAAGTGTAAAATCGCCACTTCCCACATCTAGATCTGACTGGTCTCCCATCGAAACATAATCATCCGTACCATCAAAACTGAGAGCGTTCCCGCCTCCGCTGGGAGTCGTACCTGTGGGCACATCGGTAACCCAACTCGCTCCAGAAATGCTAAGATAGTTATTGTTGCCACTTGCATCAGCAACTGAGGCACCACTGCCTTCACTCATATTCCAAAGTGCCTTCGTATTATTATCACTCGAAAATGATAAAGCTGGTGTAAATGGAGCCGTATATCTTGCAACATCCGATACACGCACTATATTAACAATACCTGCATTGTATCGAGTTGTAGCTATAATTCTTTTCATCCCCCCACTCACGTGAAATTCATTTGTAGTGTTACCAAAATTCTTTCCAGATGTCAACATTGATTCCCCTTCTTTGGCACCATCAATAAATAGGTATGTCTTCAAATTCGTCAGGTCATACACTTGGGCAATATGATGCCATTCACCATCATTGACTTTCGAAGTTGATGTATGGCTTAATGCTGTTATCTTACCGGCATTTGAACCGTCTGATGCTCCAAGTAGACTTATACTAACTGTTTCACACCCATTTGGGCAACCAGTAGATTGTCGATCATAATCACCAATGATTTCAACTGGTTCAGCATGATATGAAGAAGTTTTATACCACAATTCTAATGTATGGTCGCCATTAGCAGTAAAAAGAGTGGAAGATGATATTGATGTTTCCGCATAATCATTCACCCCATCAAAACTGAGGCTATAGGTACCTGCTTCTCCACCGGTGATTACTTTTGGCGTATTATCATAAGATGTACTTAAAACACCCGTGGTCCAGCTAGCGCCATTTATCGTGCCGTCATTCCCGTAACCTGATACATCCGTCAATGTAGTGCCGCTGCCGTCCTCCATCTTCCAGTAGCCTTTCAGGTTATCGCTAGAAGTATAATTACCTGCATTAGTGCGCGCATCAAGTGTTGTGCCGGAATTGTAGAGGGCGGTTATTTCAGCGGCTGTTAAGGCCTCATTCCATATTGCTACTTCATCTATTTTGCCGTCCATTGAGGATGCCGTTGAGTTATATATGTCTCCAATATATAAATCTGCTGAATTTGAATATATATCACCACTTACACCACTTCTTGAACCAATAGAAACTCCATCAACATATAAAATCATTTTTGAACCATCATAAGTACCAACAACATAATGCCAAGCATTTACTACTATATTTCCTTTCCTAAGGTCAATACCATCAATATTGAAAGCATATTCTTCACCTGTTTGACCACCTCTTAAATACAAATTAAATCCATTGCCCGTCTGATTATTTGTTGTACCACCTAACATATAAGGTTTACTGTCATCATCAGGATAAATCCACATTGCAAATGTCAATTCACTTAAACCCGATTTGCCTATTGAATTATTATTATTTATTTTTGCATAATCATCCTGCCCATCAAAACTGAGAGCGTTCCCTCCGCCAGGTAGCTCAGGCGTTGCGTTGACATCACTGGTCTTACTGCTTTCATTGCCGGAGTTATCCACGGCAGAGATACGATAATAGTACGTTGTTCCATTTGTAAGACTCGTATGGGTGTAGGTTTCCGTGCCGGCATTCATGGTAGAAAGTAATGCGGTTGGACTAGCGCTGGTACCACCATATACTTTATAGCTTTTTAGGTCGCTTTCAGAATTTGCGCTCCAGGTTAATACTACCTGCTTGTCACCTGCAGTTGCACTCAACCCGCTGGGTACTGCCGGCGCTACTACATCAACGACACTAAAATGATTATCACTATAATCCGAGACCGAAGCGTTGTTTGTACTGGTAATCTTGATTTGGTACGATATTGACGGGCTCAAACCAGCAGGGACTTTCCATGCATGATAACCATTGTTAATCGTACTGCTTTGTATCGAACTTTTCTTTGCATTATTATTATAGAGATCTATAGCAACCGGAATATTGTCGTGGCTTCCCACCCATTCAATTGACATACTATCGCCAGGTTTAAAGGACTCGCCACCATTAGGCTTGAGCAATTCAAGGGATTCATTAGCTACTTTAAAGTCATTAAAAGTAGGGGTAGCTGTTTCACCAGCCACTATGGTGACTGATTTTGTTTCTTGATAAAGAATCAGCTTATCGCTATTCAGCAACTGTATGGATACCGATTGAGGACCAGCCGGTATATCGTCAATGGTAGTCGTCGCCGTAGAGCCACTAATGTTAATTTCAACAGGTTGGAGTTCACCAACTATAATTTTCACATATTTAACTGAACTAAATAAGCTCGTTTTTTCTTTTTTTAGTGCAACTAAATCATCCTTATTCTCATTTTCCTCTTCAGTTTTTTGGTTCCCTTCTTTAAAAAATTGCTTTAAGGAATCCTTGTTGACTTTTGAATCTTCAATTACGTGATCTGATTCTGAATCATTTACTGGCGAATCAGTGGCTTGATTCTCGAAGATAATATTGATACTTATACTGCCGAAATCATCTCGTTCTTTTTTCTTATCTTCGCAGGTAAGAAATAGCAGCATACACAAGAAAAATAAATAGTTTCTATTATTAATATTTACCATGCAACATTATATAATTTGACATTATCATAATAAGTAATACCCTTATTTTGATGATAAATACCCAAACGGCCATTTTGAAATTTATATCCAGGGTTCAATTCATGAATTTTACTATCGTTAAAGTAAAATATTAATTTATTTCCATTATATTTTATTCTCATAAGTCCTTTTCTACTTGAGAGTACGGTTGAATTACTAATCCAATGATCCCAATCGCCCCATTCTCCGGAAATCCTGTCAAAACTAGTCACACCTATCGCAGTTCCCGTCGATCCTACAAGAAGATAGTATTCTTCAACATTAGATGCTGAACCATCATTATTATCAACTTGGTGAGTAACGTATATACCATGCAAACCCCAATCATCAGAGTTGGATGTATTAGTAAAGTCTATTTCTACAGAATATTCCCAATTAGATAAATAATGATAATTACCTGAATTATACCAAGTTAAATCAGGGGAAGCACTTGTAGATAGCCTATGTGCGTACTGTGATCCAGAATCATTAGCTCCCGTAGCTACAAGTCTTCCATTGGATATATCATAGTCACTCTCAGAACCAGTTGACCATTCATTTAAATCGTTAAAATCTTCTGTCCAAATAGGAAACTTAATACCAAAATTATTGCTACTGCTCGAAACCTTGTCATCACTTACGTATGATACTTTTATACTATATTTATCGCTGGTTGATAGGTTTGATGGTATGGTCCAACTAGTAGGAGAAATTTTTGTAGAAGCAGATACAGTTGATACGGCTGAATTTGAGCGCGTCAGTTGAATTTTAACTGGCTCAGCTGTGTGTGAAGCATTCCAAGCTATTGATAAATTCTGACCGGGAGAAAAAGATAATGACCCGTTTGGCGATGAGACAAATAAACTTAAATTTGAAGCTGTAAAATTATTAAACGATGGATTTGCCGTCGCCCCCGCTGAAACTTCCACAGTTTTACTTTGTTGATATAAAAGTGTACCCGTACTATTTTTTAAACTGACTTTAACACTATAAGACCCCTCCATTATATCCTCTATAGTATGGCTCACGCTATTGCCTGACAAATTTAATGTAACTTCTGTACTTTGTGGGCCGGATAAGGAAATCTTAACCGTCGATACAGTTCTTAATTTCGAGTGTAAAGAAGACTGGTTTGGTAGCATAGAAGTATTATCGTTATTATCTAGCTTTATAAGGAATTGTATGTTTCCGGTTTCATTTTCTGATGATAATGGGATCTTCTCACAGGAAAAAATAAAAAATAAAAGTGGCATAAATTGAGCAAACCTAATATTGATACGAAGATAAATGCGAGAAACTTTAATAATCCAATCTTTCAAAAAGGTTAATGTCATTCTTATTGTAGAGTTTTTTAGTAAGTATTTTTATTATTCGAGTTTATCCATTAATAAAGTTGAATAATATCTTTATCAATTTTACTTTTTTGCACATTTAGGTATTTATACAATTTAAACTTGGATTTTTCCTCCTGCAACTATCGATTCAATTCATCAAGTTTCCTATTTTAAATAAGCATTAAAGTCATTATTCTTTTTTATAACGTAATAAACTTAAGTGAGTTACCCTTTATTTTATTTGCATTCATTATTTCTCCGTTTGGTTCGGAATCACACAATAAACAAAAGCAAAATATTTAAAGGAGTCTTCATGAAAAAGATATAGTAAATCAAAAGCTAGAAAATGTGCCGAGTAATAATAAAATCTTATTTAATCATAGAATTCAGAATTAACTGATCAAAATTTATATATTTTTCGCTTAAAACATTTTTGACTTCATCTAGAGGTAATTGTTTTTTCAATTTTCCATTGCTAAACGACCCAGGATATATTTTATTTTTGTATATCATTATGCCATATCCATTAAAATCTTTCTTCTTTGTATATAATATTTCTCCATAAAACTCATAATCATCCGTTTTCATTCTCACCAAACCTTGTCCATCAACGAACTCTCCTGTTATATACATATCACCAAAAATAATCGTGCCTTTTCCTGACCTTACGGATTCATTAATGAAAACACCTTCAAAGACCTGCCCGCTAGTGTGGATTATTTTAACAGAACCAAAAAATTTATTGTTCTGGACATTCCCATAGAACATGTTATCTTTCTTCTTCAACTTACCCTTGCCGAGCAAACATTTAATTTCTCCTTTCACTTCAGAAAACACACCCACGACCCTAGTTCCATCAGATTTTGTAAGCCTCCCCATTCCATCAGGTTTACCCTGCTTAAACTCTCCTATATATTCTGCGCCATTATTCCAGACTAGCTTACCTATTTCTTCAGGGAAATCATTTTTTAGCAGGCCAGTATAGTTTCCTTGTTTGCTTGATAGTTTTCCAAATTTCAAGGTTTTCTTATGGTAAAACCTAGAGAACTCAACTTCAGCAAATCTTTTTAGTACAGAATCTACCTTTGTAGCTATCTCAGCAATACTTCTATTTAATTCTTCAGGGTTAGCATTGTTTTTAATCAATTCTCCTGGTTGAATTTTTTCAATAATTAATGAGGATATATCATCATTCAACTTTATTGATTTCAAACTAGTTTGATTATTATACA
>Ga0315336_1005869_pt1 | contig 13047 bp, 13 predicted proteins | sample ASW5metaG_FD_204512 | JGI IMG/M metagenome (GOLD analysis project Ga0315336, IMG submission 204512) | Ammonia-oxidizing marine archaeal communities from Monterey Bay, California, United States - ASW #5 | ecosystem: Environmental > Aquatic > Marine > Intertidal zone | place: USA: California...
GCGGCTGCCAAAAAGCCGGTGGTTGTCCTCAAGCTGGGGCGCACTGATGCCGGCCGCGCCGCCGCCGTTGCCCATACCGGCTGCCTGGCCGGCCCCCAGGCCGCATTCGATGCTATTTTCAGCGAGAGCGGTGTCGCTCGTGTTGAAACGATCGACGCCATGATCGAAGCCGCGAACCTTTTCTCGAACGCCAAATTACCCCGAGGCGATCGCGTGTTCATTTTATCGGTCTCAGGTGGAGCCGCGGTACTGGCCGGCGACCTAGCCCGCAAGGCCGGGCTTCGGCTACCACCATTGACACAGGCCACCAGCGATAAGCTGGGGGAGATTCTCGGTGTTTCCCGGCCCTTCACCAATCCCATGGACGTGGTCGGCGCGCCGAGGCTTGTCGCCGGCGATAACCTAACCCGCTGCCTTCGGGTCCTGGACAAGGATCCATCTATCGATGCCATCGCCTTTGTCCTAGTTGTACAGCGCGAGACATCGGCTTCTCACCGCGTTCTTCACGAACAATTTCATGCCATGGTGCCGACCATGAAGACCCCGGTGGTGATGGTCTCGGAAATGACCTGGCATCCGGCCAAAATGCCACGCGCGGGCGGCCCGCCCGTGGCAGCAACCCTCGACGATGGCCTGCTGGCACTCGGACAGCTGATCGATCATGGGATCTACCGTCGGCGCAAACGCACACCCCAACCTCACTGGTCCTTACCACCACCAAACCTCGACCTTCCTTCCGGACGCCTGCTCACGGAACCCGAAAGCATTGATATTCTCGAGAATTTCGGCTTTCCCGTCGCACCCTGGGCCTTCGCGAAGAATGCTGCGGAAGCAGCGCGGGCGGCCCAGCTAATCGGCTTTCCGGTGGCGGTCAAAGCGGTTGTAGGCGGGCTAGTCCACAAGATCGATGCCGGCGGCGTGCGTCTCGAGTTAAGAAATGCCACAGGCGTGCGCCGCGCCTGTGGCGAAATCGCCGCCGCCGTCGCGCTTGCCGTCCCCAATTCTAAAATTGATGGCTACATGATTCAGGAAATGGTTCCTGGTGGCGTCGAAATGATCCTCGGCACGGTCTTCGATCCCCAATTTGGTCCATTGTTGATGGTAGGCACAGGCGGCAGCCTGGCCGAAATCGCCGGTGATACAGCGCTTGGGCTAGCGCCCATTGATGCCAAACAAGCCAGAGCCATGATCCGGGACCTCAAGGCCGATCGCTTGCTCCAGGGTTACCGGGGTGCCCCGACAGCTGACCGGACGGCGCTAGTAAATGTGATGGTCAGGCTGTCGCGTTTCGCTGCCGCGTGCAGTGAAAAAATCGACGAAATCGACCTCAATCCGGTTATGGTTCTGCCCAAAGGTCGAGGTGTGCGCATCGTCGATGCGCTGATCGTACCCACGAATCGGAAGCAGCGGGTGGAGAGACCGGTCCCAAAACCCTAAACGGAGGGAATTGTGTCATGTCGAATTCATTAACAAAAAATCCAGCACCCGCGCCCTGGGACGGGGAAGAAGCTGTTAAACCCTCGTTCTTCACCATGCGGGCCCAACTTCTAGACGCGGGCAACACCGAAACGCCGCTTGCCGTCGGTGAGTACCTCTGGCTAAAGATCAAGGTCTATGCCAAAGGAGGAGAGAACAAACTTCACGCGCATCCTTATCAAGATCATTCCTTCATCGTGTTGGACGGCCGCGCCCGCTTCCATGGACCACAGGGCGAGAAAAAAGAATTGGCGCGCAACGACGGCATCTTTCTCCCAGCTGGGAGCTATTACTGGTTTGAGACCATCAGCGAGGAACCTTTAGTGCTGCTTCGCGCCGGCGCCATACTGGCGGCGAACAAACATGCTGACACACGCATCGTGGACGGAGAATGGGCGGTCCGGCGCGGACGGGATGAATCCTTCGTCTCAGAGAACGTCACCTTTCGGGATGACGCGTTTTACGAATAGCTCCGACTAGACCGGTCTCACGGCGGCATGATCTCGAAGGAATAATGTGCCCATGAAATTGTACTACGGACCGTTCTCGCCTTATGTGCAAATGGTAAGAATGACGGCAATGGCAAAGGGGGTTTACGACAAAATTGAACTCATCAACGCGCGCGGGCTAACAGCAGAATACGAGCGGCTAAACCCACTAAACAAGGTACCGGTCCTCCTCACTGACGATGGTCAAGCCCTCATCGAGTCGCGTCTTATATGTCAATATTTAGATGGGCTTACTGGTGACCCGAAGCTTTACCCATTCAAACCCAATTCTCTACGGCAGATGCAGCAACGGGAGGCACTGGTCCATGGCGTTCTGGATGCGGTTATTCTAAGATTCAACGAAGCGCGGCGTATTGAGAACGAACGCTCCAGATGGTGGGATGAGCGTCAGCAGAACAAAATCAATCTTGGTCTCAGGCGCATAGAAAGCGAGATCGCTTACTATACTAATGCAAATACAATCCTACCCATTGTACTCGGTTGCCTAATCGAATTCATGGAAAACACCAAATGGTCGCTAGTAACTTACCATTGGAAACCCCATTTCCCTGTTATCGCAACATGGTACGAAGAATTCTCCAAGACACCCATCATGAAACAAACTGTGATGATTGAGTGACCATTGTGATGCCAGTAATCCCACTAATAGGAATGCGCACAATCACCGACCAAACAGATAACAACATTTCCTTTGAACGTTAATTAAAAAAATATAATTCAGCCGATGAGAACTACCTAAAAGGACATCCCACCGCCAAGAATATCCAATTTAAATTCCGTAGAGCGCGCGGGCATTCTGGTCGAGAATATTGTCGGCGACTGCCGCCGATACTTTGCCGTCGTTCTTGACCATGCGCAGGGCCTCGATCTCCGCCGAGGTGTCGGCATGGCCATAATCGGTGCCTACCACCAGCTGATTCTCACCCGCACAAGGCAGGATATAATCCAGTTCGTCAGTCGCCTGACAGGCCACATAAAATTTATTGTCAGCAAGAATGGTGTCCGACATGCGCCTCCCTTTGCGCTTGAAGCGCAAGCCCAAGTCGTTAAGCACGTAAGGGATCCACTGAGCACTGACCTCGATGAAGGCCCAGCGCAGGTTAGGAAACTTGGCTGGGATATCATTGATCAGGAGAGAGTGAAAGGCCGAGACCACAGGCAGCTTGGAACGCCCGAAACCACCTTCGGTCGCATAGATATCGCGCACACGGAAACTATTGTTTCCAGAATGAAAACAGATCGGCAAGTCGAGTTCCTGGGCCCTTTCGTAAAGAGGAAAGAAGTACGGATTGTCAAGGCGCCGTTCGCATTCGAGGCCACGCAGGAAAATGCCCACAGCACCGTTCTTCTTGGCGAAGTCCAACTCCTCCATGCTCCGCTGCATGGAAAGGAGCGGCAGCATCACTACCCATTTGAGTCGGTCCGGCGCCTGGCTCCATATTTCGGCCAGCCAGCGGTTGTAAGACTTGCAGATGGCGTATTCTGCAGTTGGGTCCTGAGTCCAGGCGCGTAGGAAAACCGTCGGATAAAGCACCTGAACATCGATCTCCAGCTCATCCATGTGCTCCAAGCGGAAATTGACGTCCGCCATCTCGCGCGATTCCTTGGACGTGTTGTGGCCAATATTGCCTTCCTTGGGCTGCAAGCGGCCATCGATCACCCAGTATTCTTTCTGGGCGGCAACACCAGCAGTGTCGAGCTCCACCACGTCATCAGTTTTTTGCACCATCACTCTGGGCTTCAAGTCGTGGTATTCAGGATCGATGTATTCGAAAGTCTTTTCGCATTCCACCACGTGGGCGTCGGCGTCGATGGCTCCCATTTTTCTTATCTCCTTGATTTCGCGTCAGACCCCGTAAAGGACGCGGGCGTTAGCTTCCAGAATCTTGTCTGCCACTGCCGCGGGAACCTTACCTTCATCCTTAATCCTGCGCAGGGCTTCGATCTCCGACGATGTATCGGCGTGGCCGTAATCGGTGCCGATCACCAAATTATCCTCGCCGGCATAAGGAAGCACGTGATCTAAGTCGTCGGTAACTTGGCAGGTGACGTAGAAGTTGTTCTCCGCCAACACCGTATCGGAAAGTCGCTTACCACGGCGCTTAAAGCGGAGTGAAATGTCATTGATGACATAGGGAAGCCATTGGGCGCTGGTTTCAATAAATCCCCATCTTAATTTCGGATAGCGTCCAGGAATTTCTTTCATGAGAAGCGTATGAAAGGCGGAGACCACCGGGAGCTTCCCGCGCGCAAAACCACCCTCTTGACCATAGACGTCGTTCAGTTGGAAGCTGTTATTGCCCGCGTGCAGGCCGATGGCAAGGTCCAGTTCCTCGGCCAATTCGTAAAGCGGAAAGAAATAAGGATTATCCAAGCGACGGTCGCATTCAAGTCCGCGCATGAACACGCCGCAGGCGCCATTGGCCTTAGCGAAGCGTATTTCGTCTTCGACCTTGTCCATCGAATAGAGCGGCGGCATGGCGACCCACGGGAGACGATCGGGCGCGGTTTTCCATATATCCACCAACCAGCGGTTATAGGCCCGGCAGAACGCCAGTTCCGCCGTCGGGTCCATGGTGATCGGCCTCAGGAACAGGGTCGGATAGAGAACCTGAGAATCGATGCCAAGCTCATCCATATGTGCTAGCCGCCCCCCGATATCTTCCATTTCTCGGGCTTCCTTGGCAGTGTTGTGGCCTATATTGGCTTCCTTAGGCTGCAAACGGCCATCGATCACCCAGTATTCCCGCTGAGCCAACCCCTCATTATCGAGCTGCACCACGTCATCGCTCTTCTGTATCATCACCCGGGGCTTATAGTCGTTAAATTCGGGCTCGAGATACTCGAAGGTCTTTTCGCATTCGACCACGTGGGCGTCGGCGTCAATAGCTCCCATCAAGTTTATCCCTTTCATTTATGTTTGCCGCGTCTAGGACGCCGCCACCAAACCATTCAAGGGCACGGCACCTTCCCACAGTCGTGAATACACGATGTGGCCCATGGTACTTCGTATTCGAACGGCGTGCAAAGTCCGCCGGACGACGCGCAGTGCATACCCCCCGGGATATGGCAGAATACATTTACAGCCCGTAGAACCGCCGTGCGATGATGGAGAAGATCCTGTCCACCACTTTGGACGAGAGTTTATCCTCGTGTCTCAGCTTACGAATGACCTCGATCTCGATGGTATTCTTCGAATGGCCATAATCTGTGTCGATGACGATTTGGTTTTCGTCGATATAGGGTACAGTAAAGTCCAAGTCGTCGGTCCCCTGGCAGGCCCGAAATCGCAGCCCGGTTAGGCGCAGCTGCCGCAACGATGGCCCGCGTGGTTGCCTGGCTCCACCCTTACGGATAATCTAACACCAGGGCGCCGAGATAGTAAAACCAACGAGGGAGGCCGATGTGGCGGGTGCGCTTAAAGGCATCACCATCTTGGAACTGGCGAGTTACGTATCGGGTCCCTATGCGGGAATGCTGCTGGGTGATCTCGGCGCGGAAGTGATCAAGATCGAAGATCCCAAGACCGGCGATCCCTTTCGCGGCTGGGGCGCAGCGGAGTATTCGGCAACATTCGGCTCCGTCAACCGCAACAAGAAAAGCATTATCCTCGACCTCAAATCCGATGACGGACTTGCCGCCGCCCTAGCGCTCGCCGCCGAGGCTGACGTCCTGATCGAGAATATGCGTCCTGGCACTATGGAGCGCCTGGGCCTCGGCTGGGACGTACTATCGGCAGCAAATTCACGACTTGTTTATTGCTCCATCACTGGATTCGGGCGCACCGGCCCCTATGCCAAGCGCCCCGGCTACGACACCGTGGGTCAAGCCATGGGGGCATTGCTGTCGGTGCTGACGGATCTTGAAAACCCTCAGCCCATGGGTGTTTCGCTATCTGACCACCTGACGGGGATCATGGCCGCCTATGGCGTGCTCGGAGCCCTGATGGCCCGCCATACCACTGGCAAGGGGCAAATGGTGGACACTTCGTTACTGTCCTCCACCCTCGCCTTCCTCGGCGAGAACGCGGCGCGCTATTTCGAGGAAGGCGACGTACCCAAGCGCAAGACCCGTACCGAGACGGCCCAGGTCTATGCTTTTGTTGCTGGCGACGACAAGCCCTTCGTGGTGCACCTGTCCTCACCGCCCAAGTTTTGGGAAGGGCTGTGCCGGACCACCAGCCATTCGGAATGGATCAATGATCCCCGCTTCAAGACCAAATCTGATCGGCGCAAGGCCTACGATACCTTAAAGGCGGGCTTCCAGGAGGTATTTGCTACCAAGCCCCGGGACCATTGGCTCGATAGCCTGCGCGCAGCCGACGTGCCGTCGGCGCCAATCTACAGCCTCGACGAGGCGTTGGAAGATCCGCAAGTACAACACCTCGGCATGGTGAAGGAATTGCCCCATCCCAAACTTGGCAGCATCAAACTGGTGACCGGGGCAGTCAACTTGTCGGATACGCCGGTGGCGGTAACCAGCCCAGCGCCCGGCCACGGCGAACACACCGAAGAAATCCTCGCCCGACTCCGGGCCAAGGATGGGGAATCAGCACAGTGACCTCAGGCGCCTCTCGTCCGGCCATCTCCTCAAACCCGGTCCCAGTCCCCAATAGAGCGCTACGCGATAAATACGCCATCGTAGGCACTGGCGTGAGCCGTCTCGGTAAGGTGCCGGGCGTCAGTACGCTCGCGCTGACCGAGGAAGCCATCTACGCGGCGCTCAACGATTGCGGGCTTACGGTCCAGGACGTCGACGGCCTTTTAATGCGCGGCCCCGATGACATCTACACATTTCATCAGGTGGTCGGCGAACGGCTCGGCATTAACGCGACCTTCTCTACCTCCACCGCTAATGGCGGCGCCAGTCAGATTCTTTCAGTGATAATGGCGGTAATGGCCATCGACGCAGGGCTCGCCAGTGTTGTCGTCTGTGGCTATGGCCGCGACGCATGGTCTCGCACCCATGCCAACAAGGATGTGCAGATGCGTGGTGCCACCCGCGCGGCACAAATGGAAAGCGCCGAATTCGGCCCTGAATTTGGATTATTCGGTGCCCCAGCCATGCATGCCTTCGGCGCACGCCGCCATATGCATGAATTCGGGACCACCCGCGAACAATTTGGCGCCATATCACTTGCCTTCCGAGAGTTCGCCAACCGTAACCCGGCCTCCCAGATGCGCGACAAGACGCTCACCATGGACGATTATCTGGCCGCCAATATGATCGTCGAGCCGTTCTGCTTGCTCGACTGCTCGTTACGTTCTGACGCCGCGGGGGCAGTGATCGTCACTAGCGTGCAGCGCGCCCGGGACCTCAAACGCAAGCCGGTTTTGATCAAGGGATTCGCCACCCACAACAATACTTCGGGCTGGTTTGAGGGCAACAACATGACATGCACCGCAGCGGGCCCATCCAGCGCACGTGCTTATGAAATGGCGGGGCTGGGGCCCAAAGATATCGATTGCGCTCAAATTTACGATTGTTTCACCTATATGGTTTTGGTCCAGTTGGAAGATTACGGCTTTTGCAAAAAAGGCGAAGGTGGGGATTTCGTTTCATCAGGTGCGCTAAGACTGGACGGTACGTTGCCCACTAATACGTCAGGTGGGCAACTATCCGAAGCCCATGCCGAAGGCATGCTACAGGTGGTCGAAGGCGTGCGCCAACTTCAGGGCATTTACGAAAAAGACCGCCAAGCACCTAGAGCTGAAACCTGCATCGTCTCCGGCCATGGCGGCAACACGGTCTGTCATTCCAGCCTAATCCTAGGGAACGCGACATGAGCGATTATACCAAGCCCCTGCCTATCCCGTCCCCGGAATCCAAGCCCTTCTGGCAGGCCGCTCGCGACCATCGCCTGTCCCTGCCCAAATGCTCAAACTGCAGCCAAATCCGATTCCCGCCTTCGGACCACTGCTCGGCCTGCGGTGACGCTACCCATGAATGGGTAGATCTGTCAGGCGTAGGACGGGTGTTCTCCTTCGTCACCTACCGGCGCCTCTACAACAAGGGATGGGAAGGCGAACTGCCTTACATTGTGGCAGTGGTTGAGTTAGCCGAGGGGCCACGCATTCTCTCAACCCTGGTCGGGATCGAGCCCGAGGAAGTACTCTGCGACATGGAAGTCAAGGTGGTGTTCGACGACGTCACTGACAACGTGAGCCTGCCCAAATTCATCCCGGCCTAACACTCTGGCCCTTCCTTAGAAGCTAACACCCTCGCCGCCCAGCGGGTCAGCCAGTTGGTCGACAGAGCGCTGGTGCGAGGCATGGCTCTGGGCCTCGATGAAGATGCGTGTCACCTCTGGCTGGGTCAATTTGATGCAGTTCTCCATGGAGGTAATGGCCATCTCGACCTCTTCCGAGGTCATGTCTTTACGGAAATCTATGGAGATGTTGCAAAGTATATCGCGCGGGCCGAGATGCATGGTCAGCACTTCGTTGATAGATAGAATGCCTTCTTGGGCCCCAATCAAATTCCTAATACTCTCTACCACCTCGGCCCCAGCTGCCTCGCCAATCAGCAGCCCTTTACTCTCATAAGCTAACAGGGCGGCGGTGCCGGCAAGGATTACTCCGATGACGATGGACGCCACCCCATCGAGCAATGGCAGGTCAAGAAACTGGGCGGCGGCGATGCCGGCCATGGCGACTATCAGCCCAGCCATAGCCGCGGTGTCCTCGAACAACACGGTGAAGATGGTCGGATCCTTGGAATGGCGCACTTCCTCAAGCCAGCCGCGGGGGCCCATCACCTTGCGGAATTCCTTGACAGCGATGGTCCAGGCTGCGCCCTCGAAAATCATGGCAGCACCAAGCACGACGTAATTGATCTCCGGGTTCTGGACTGGTTGGGGCTCAATCACCTTGGCCACCCCTTCATATATGGAAATGCCTGCCCCCAAGGCAAATATCAAGATCGCGACCACGAAGGTCCAGAAATAGAGCTCCATACCATAGCCGAAGGGATGGCTTTCATCGGGCCGGCGGGCTGCCGCGCGGATACCATAGAGCAGTAAGACCTGGTTGCCGGTATCCACCAACGAATGGATGGCTTCTGAAAGCATCGCTGAGCTGCCGGTGAAGGCCGACGCCACAAACTTGATGACGGCAATCAGCAAGTTGCCGAACAGGGCCGCAAAAATGACCTTCTTTGATGCCGGAGATGCCATGCTGCGATACAGAACATATCAAAGTGAGAAGCTGCCAGGAAGGATTAAAGGGGAGCTTTCTTCACAGATTTTCGTGTTCCAATGCACCACGCATGGACCGGCGCCGCGCTTGCATTACTACCCAGATCAGCGTTCCCACAGCGGCAGCCACAGCGAATGTCCACTGTAGGCCGGCGACCTCGGCCACGCCACCGAGCGCCAAGGCGCCAATCGCCGGTGTGCCGCGGTAGATTAATGTATAGACACCCATTACCCGGCCGCGGAAAGAATCCACCACCGCCGACTGGACCAGGGCTTGAGTGCCCGTTGACATTGTGTTCAAAGCGAACCCCACCAGCACCGAGAAGATCACCCCAATCCAGAGCGCCGATGTGGAGACCAGCCCCAGGGTGCCTACAATTAGGCCCACAAAAGAGTAGACAACGGCCGAGGTAAGACCGGAAACTCGCCCTCGAAGAGCTATCCACACGGCACTGCCCATTGCCCCCAAACCCATTGCAGAGGTCAGCCAGGCAAGCCCGACCGCGTCGCTCATAAATACATCACCAGCGAATCCAGGTAGCATGTCCTGGAGTGGGCGGAATAGGATCGACACCGCAGTCATGATCAATAGCAAGGGGCAGATTCCCACATGACCTCGGACATAGAGCAAGCTTTCGCCCACATCGAAAAGGATGCCGCGCCGTCCACGGGATTCACGATTTGGCGGGGCCATATCCATGAAGTACATCGTCCCAAGAAATAAGGTGCTTCCCACCACATTAGCTACGAATGTTCCGCCAACACCGGCGAAGGGAATAACCAGCCCAGCCAGTGCTGGTCCGATAAAGCGAGATGCGTTAAACAGCGAAGAATCAACACCAATGGCCGTGGACATATCCTCGCGCGGCACCGTAGCGGGAATGATCGCGTGGCGGGAGGTGGAATGAAGGGTATGGGCCAAGCCGTGGGCGATCGTAAGAAATAGTAAAATCCAGATGTCAATCCAACCGCCCAAAGTGAAGATCGCGAGCGCCAACGAATGGAGGACGGCCATCATCTGGCAGATTTTTTGTAACGTCAGCGGCACACCACGGTCGGTGATGGCACCGGCGATAGGGGCCAGGAACAGCATCGGCAAGAGGTCCGCCGCGGCAATGACCCCGAGCCAGGTGGTTGAGTTTGTAAGTTCCCAAGCCAGCCAGCCAACTGCAAGCCGCTGCATCCACACGGTAATCAAGTTGGGTGACATGCCCCCCATGTAAAGGGCGTAATTGCGGTGTTTGAAGACACGAATGATGGCGGCGAGGCCAGCTGGCGACGGCATTTTCGGGGCGTATCCTGGAAATCTAATAACGCGGTGGCGTCCCTCTTAGCACGAAAATGCCAAAAGCAGTCTAATTCCATCGCCGATCGGTGGTGTGGCGGCGGGCACGCGATGCCCTAGTCTTTGAGCGCGCCTTATTCTGATCGGACGTATTCCCAGTCGAAGGAAAGATACTTGGCTCAGGCCTTGGCCTTACCTGCGTCATCGAACGCCTTATGGAATGGAACGGAGGGCTTGCCACCCGCGCGCAGATCCTCGCGGGTCTCGTAATTGATGTGCTTGATATTATCCTGGTTACCGGACCGGTTGCCCATCATGACCATGGGACCATCGCCAGTATTTTCCAACATGTAGAACGAACCGCCGGTGATCAGCGCTGCCATGCCCGGATCCAGCGCCTCCTTGCCGCCATCGGGGAAATGCATGGTGCATTGGCCCTCAATGCAATAAAAGGTCTGATCCTCATTATGGCAATGCATGTCGTCATGGTCGCCGGGCTCAGGATAAAAATGTACCCAAGCATGCATCTTACGGGTATTCATCACCACGGTGCGCTTCTTCTTCTCCCAAGCTAGCTTGGGGCAGTCGATGATTTCAATAGCCATGAATTTTCTCCTAACTGCGAAATTGATTCTTGGCGTCTAAGTCTAGCCGCCGTTCCAAGCCCCGGCAACCGGTGACACCAAGGGGATGGAGGGCTAAAATGGGAATCTGGTCCTGCCGTCATTTCATGTCGGGGCACAGTAAATGGAAAACACGCGCTGGAGAAATACTAATGGGCTGTGTAGATGCTGATGCCCACGTTATCGAATCGCCCCCGAGGTAATCACCACCAACGCACGTGCCCTTTGAGGGCTTTAACGAAATAAAACGTCTGGGAGGGATCCACACTTGACGGATATACATTCGGAGAACCTCGATGCCGCCATTGAAGACGACGGCGCCACAATCATCCGCGACCAATTCAAGCCTGACGACCTTTGCGTGGTGACCGGCTGCGCCCGGGGCTTCGGCCGCGCCATTTCCCAGCGCCTCGCCCGGGAGGGGGCTAAACTTGCCATCTGGGACCTGTTGGACGATGAAGGGGAGCAAACTGCGGAGATCTGCCGTCAAGCGGGCGCAGAAGTCGAATTCTTCCATTGCGACATGAGCAATCCGGAGAATATATCTAGCGCCGCCGCAGCGGTGATCACACGTTTCGGCCCGGCCTATGCGGTGGTCAACAATGCCGGCATCAACCTGCGCACGCCGGCCATCGACCACCCGGTGGAGATGTGGAACAAGACGCTAGCGGTCAACTTGGTGGGCTCCTTCCTCTGCTCTCAAGCCTTTGCCCGAGAAATGATAAATACTGGGCGCGGTGCCATTATCAATTTCGCCTCGGGCCGGGCAATCGAGGGCGCCGTCAATTCCATCGCCTATGCCTCGTCCAAGGCAGGCATCATCGCCATGACTAAAACCCTGGCCAGCGAATGGGCGGCTTACGGGATTCGCGCCAACGCGATAGTTCCCGGGGTCTCAGAAACGCGTCAGCCGCTGGAGGCTGGCGGCACCCTAGAAGAGCTTCGTGAACGCGGAAAATCCATCCCACTTGGGCGCGTCGGTCATCCCGATGATATTGCCGGCATGGTGATGATGCTGCTTTCCGAGGACGCCGCCTATATCACCGGGCAGTCCATTGCCATCAACGGCGGGCGCATAATGCTGCCCTAAACGGAATCTTAGAGCGCCTATTCGAAGTAGACGCCCTCCTTGAAAACCAATTCCATTTGATTGTTGTCGGGATGAGTGCCAGGCATAAGGCCGCCATCCATATTTATACGTTCTGAACGGTCCTCGTTATCTCCGGCAATACAACCAATCCTTAGCAGGACTAGGGGCTCCTCCGAGGTGGCGTTAAATTTGTAGTAGCAGCCTGCGGGGAGCAAAATACCGGCATTGGCGCCAACATCACTTTCTTCACCATTAGGGCCGTAGAACCGTGCCGAGCCCTGCAGAATAACAAACATATGGTCTTCGGATGTGTGGGCATGCAGGCCATTTTCGCCGCCCGACGCATATACCTTGAGAACCGTCCACATGTTGTCAGTCTTGCAAACGGGAAGATTGGTGCGGCCATTTTCCAGCATCTGTGCCTTGAGCTTGAAGACAACGGGCCTGGTAGCGGTACCAGTGAGCTCGGGATAGGTTCCCTTAAGTTTGAACTCTCCCATATCGTCGGTTTCCATTGGGATAATTTCAGCTACGGACATGGCATTTTCCTCCATTGGTTATTAGTACTTAGTAAACACATACCATAACTGGCCTGCATCTGGACAGAAGCTCAAGCCTCACACGCCTTCGACAAATGGCTGTTCGGGCATCTTCCAATCGGTCAAAGGCCTACCGCTGACCAACGCATTGACCTCGCGCAGCCAAAGACGGCGCAACAGTACGATCTTCACATCGGTGGTACCAAGATGTTCCTGACTTCGTCCTTTGATGGCGCCCTGCCCCACCTGGGTGGTATAATCCTCAATGGCATTACTAGTGTAGGCTCCCAATTCACTAGGGATGTCCTCCAAGGTTTGGTCGCCAGCAAG
>Ga0315336_1005871_pt1 | contig 13043 bp, 8 predicted proteins | sample ASW5metaG_FD_204512 | JGI IMG/M metagenome (GOLD analysis project Ga0315336, IMG submission 204512) | Ammonia-oxidizing marine archaeal communities from Monterey Bay, California, United States - ASW #5 | ecosystem: Environmental > Aquatic > Marine > Intertidal zone | place: USA: California...
TTGCAGCAGTTGATCGTTCGTCTGAGCCTTGACCGTGATTTGCATCCCGCTGGCGATCTGGCGGACCCGGGAACTTTCGTCCTCTGCTAAGGACGTGGCCAGATGCAGTTCGAGGATCGGCCATCTTCCGGCCCGCAAGGTCTCCGTGACCAGGTTGCGACCCCAAATCCAGCACGTCTGGTGATTACCCAATGCGGGCAGTTTGTTGCTGGGCCTCGGGTTGTGTCTTCCAACCATGGACTTCAAGACGATTGAGGAATGTTGGGATCCGAGATGTCGCGTGGTGGCGACACGTTAAGCCGCACCAGCGCATCCGTCAACCGGTTCCCGATCCGTGGGCAACGCCTGGGATTGGCTGGACCTCCACACCAAGCAGTTGCTAATCTTACAAATTCCTCACAAAATAGGGTGAGGTACGTTCCCCATCCTCCGGGAAACGCCTGCTGACACAGCCCGCCTGCAGCCGGGGCATTTGACGCAACGCCGCCTCAACTTGGCCAAGTGAACGATCTCGATACGTTGAAGAAGAAACCGCCGACTTACATGAGCGAACAGGAGCGTGACGGCCTGCGCCGGGCCGGGGCCTTCAACGCGCAGCTGATGGATTTCATCCGCCAACATGTCCGGCCTGGAGTCTCGACGGACGAAATCGACCAATGGGCTCATGATTACACTGTGGACCATGGGCATGTGCCGGCTTGTTTGGGATATATGGGCTTTCCCAAGTCGGTATGCACAAGTATCAACGAGGTGGTCTGCCACGGCATTCCTGATGGCACCACGCTGCGCGACGGGGACATCGTCAACGTGGACCTGACGACGATTGTCGATGGCTGGTTTGGTGATCAATCGGAAACATTCCTGATCGGTGAGGTGTCGGATCAAGCACGTGCTCTGGTTCAGGTCACCTTTGATGCGCTGCATCTGGGAATTCAGGCCATTAAACCCCACGGATGCGTTACGGAAATCGGACGAGCGATCTATGCACACGCTCAGAATCATCGGTTGGCGGTGGTTCGCGAATACCAGGGACACGGCATTGGTCGCGAGTTTCACCAGGATCCGGGCATCCCGCATTTTCCACAATCCAGCTCCAAGTCCGACGTGATCAAACCGGGAGTGTGTTTCACGATCGAACCGATGCTCAACATTGGCAAATGGCAGACCACGCTCGATCCGGATGACGGGTGGACTGTGCGCACGATTGACAACAAACTGTCCGCTCAGTTTGAGCATACGCTGTTGATGACCGATGACGGTGTCGAGATTCTGACGCAAACGCAGAATGGTCCTCAGTGCGGCCATACCTTTTGAGTTGCCGAATCGGGGCCAGTCAGAGCGATCTTGATGTCTACCCGCCTGGACAGCTACGATGCCCGAGAGTGTCGCAGCTGGGCGCAGGGGGTCTCAAGCGTTGGATCTGTCGAGTGCCGCTGCCCGCCCCAGTGAGGTGTTACGGATGGAGCCGTTTGCAACCCGAATCGATGGCCCCGTGGCGGTGATCGGTGATGTCCATGGTCAAGTCGACAAGCTGGCAGATGTTGTGCAGCGACTGCGGAAGATGCCGGATTTTTCCCGTCGTTGGTTGGTGTTCATTGGCGACTATGTCGATCGTGGCCCTGACCCGAAAGGCGCGATGGACTTGATGCTGGCTCTGCGCCGCGAACATTCGGGCGTGACCGCCATTGCTGGAAACCACGATTTTGCGATGCTGGCCGCACTGCAGCTGATCGCAACTCCGGAACAGGCCTGCTGGCCGCAGCGCTGGTTGGACCATTACGACGCCGAAACGACGTTTGCCTCTTACGGAGTGGAGTTTGGTGACCTGGACGCCCTGCGCGAACAGATGCCTGAGGACCATCGGGAATTTCTGGTGAATTTGCCCTGGTGCGTGGAACATCCACGCTACGTGTTTGTTCATGCCGGGCTGGACTCGAATGTTCCGTATGATTTGCAGCTGCGAATCCTCAGACAAAAAGATACCACCCTGCACCGTCCGCAATGGTTGTGTTCCAAGGCACTGGTTGACGCCGAAGTGCCGGGCGATTGTCCGGTTGCCGCTGTATCCGGCCATGTCCGCGTACCCCAGGTCGCGTTTCGCAAGAAGCGGATTCTGGTTGATACTTCTGGTGGCGAAGACGGGCCCTTGTCCGCGGTGTTGCTGCCCGAGAAAAAAGTCGTGTCATCTCAAGAAATGGCTCGGCCGGACAGCAGACCGCCAAAATCCCGCTGGCGGATCTGGAGTAGCTGAGCTACAAGCCGCCGGTCACGCGCTGTGGCCGTGGCGAATCGCCGTCACGCTTCCAGCGGGCGGGACGCGTAAATCGCGAGACCTTCCAGGGCCAGGTGCCGTCTCAGCGCGAATTCGGGAAACTGAAGGTGGAGTAATTCGGCCGCTCCACCGGTGAGGATGATGTCCGGTGGATCCTGCAGGCTCTGGCGATAGCGGGAAGTCAATTCGCGGATCGCGCCAACCTGTCCCCAGATCAAGCCACTCTGGATCGCCGTTCGCGTGTCGCGGCCCACAGGCTGGCAAGGGCCGCTGTGCGCATCGAAGTTCACCAACGGCAGCAAGGCGGTGTACTCGTGCAGGGCGCGCGCCGAGAGAGCGAGTCCGGGGAGAATGGCTCCTCCTTCAAACTCGCCCGATCGGCTGATCACGTCGATCGTGGTTGCGGTGCCCGAGTCCACAATGATCACGCCTCGATCCGTGCTGCGGCTGTGATTGGCGGCGATGGCGTTGAGCAGCCGGTCGATGCCGACCCGTTCAGGAGCATGCACCGTGGTCCGAATCGGCAAACGGTTCCTCTCGACACGTTGTAAGGGCTGGATCCACTCCGCGGGCCAGGACTCCGCGATGCGTCCCAGCTGTCGCGGGTTCGTGGCCGCGATCACGCCCTGCACCTGGCGGTCTCCGCGCAGATGCTCGGAGAAACAGGACCAGGGAGCATGGGCCCCCCGATCGACGGTTTCCACTCGCAGTGGTTGCGGGGCAGCCGAGCGGTGGGACGCAGACGCGAACAGTCCGATCTTGATCCGGCTGTTGCCCACGTCGACGGCAATGAGGTGCATCTTGCGAGACCCCAGACAGAGATTCTCTTCAGGAATGCGTCGGGCGCTAGATTTCCTGAATCGCCTTGGTGATTTCCGTCACCGCCTGGCGACCGTCACCAAACAGCATCATGGTATTCGCGGCACCAAACAAGGGGTTGCTGATCCCGGCAAAGCCGGGACTCAAACTGCGTTTGATCACAATAACCGATCGCGCTTTGTCGACGTCGATGATTGGCATTCCGGCGATCGGACTTTGCGGATCGGTCCGAGCCACTGGATTGACAACGTCGTTGGCTCCCAGAACGATTGCCAGATCGACTTGTCCCATGTTGGCGTTGATTTCCGTCATTTCCTTGAGACGCTCGTAATCGATATCGGCCTCAGCCAACAGGACATTCATGTGACCTGGCATGCGACCAGCAACGGGGTGGATGCCAAACACGACATCGATACCGCGTGAGATCAACAGGTTCGTCAGATCACGCACGGCGTGTTGGGCCTGGGCCACAGCCATCCCGTATCCCGGTATGATTACCACCTGGCTGGACACGTCGAGCAACATCGCCACCTCGTCGGCTGAAGTGGATTTCACCGTGGCATAGATTTCGTCGTCATTTCCGCCGTCAGTGTTTGCTGGCTGCAGCGTTCCGAACAGGACGTGTCCCAGTGAGCGATTCATGGCCACGCACATGATTCTTGTCAGAATCAGACCGGATGCGCCAACCAAGGAACCGGCGATGATCAGCACGGTGTTGCTCAGCACAAACCCGGTGGCGGCGGCGGCGAGCCCTGAGTACGAATTGAGCATGGCGATCACCACGGGCATGTCGGCGCCGCCGATGGGCATGACCAGCAGCAGGCCAAGTCCCAACGCAACTCCCACCAGGCTCCAAAATGCCAGTTGACAGTCCGGATTGCGGACCAACAAGACCGCCAGAATCAGGGCGATGACGGTCAGCAGAGCATTGAGGGCTTGCAGGCCACGGAATCGCCAATCTTTGAACAGGGCCAATTCCTGCAGTTTTCCGTAGGCGACCATGCTTCCGGAAAACGTCACGGCCCCAATCAAGCCCGAAGCCGCGGTGGCGATCGAAACTTCCATGCGCGGGTGTTGCCGGCCATCCAGGAATGCACCGGCAACCAGAACCGATGCACATCCACCCAGACCGTTAAACAACGCGACCAACTGCGGCATGCTGGTCATTTGGATTCGCACGGCGAGTATGACGCCGATGACGACACCGATCGCCAGGGCGACGAGGACCAGCGCGGGATGAAAACCCCGTGACAACATGGAGACAACGATGGCCAGCAGCATGCCCACCGCGCTGTAGATGTTGCCTCTCACAGCGGTGCGTGGGTGTGTCAGGCCCTTCAATCCCACGATAAACAGCACAGCCGCCACCAGGTAGGCCACCTTGATCATCAGCTCGTTCACGAATCAGACCTTCCTGCGGAACATGTCCAGCATGCGGTGCGTGACACAGAATCCACCGACCACATTGATGGTCGCCAGCGTGACGGCGATGAAGCCGAGTACAACAGCTGCGTTACCCTGCTCCTCCAAACCGGCAAGTTGCAGCGCACCGACCAGTGTGATTCCGGAAATAGCATTCGAACCGGACATCAACGGCGTGTGGAGTGTCGGCGGGATTTTTGTGATGATCTCGAAGCCGATGAAAATCGCCAGCACGAAGATGGTGAACAGTAGCAGCAGTATCTGGTTTTCACTTCCCATGCCTTCGGTATCGGCCTCAGCCAGCAGAGGCAGCAACGTGTTGAAGTTCATTACCGCTCCTTAAGACGTCAGGATTGGATGCTTCGCAATCGAGAGCATACGGCGATTCAGCCGTCGCCACTGCTGTTCAGTGCCGGGAGTTCTAATAATGCACGCACGCCGGAATGTACAACTTCGCCCTGGCAGGTCACCAGAGTCTCACGGACGATTTCATCGTCATCATCTACTGAGAATTGGCCGGTACGATAAAGGTGCTCAACGAATGTGCCAATATTGCGAGAAAACATCTCGCTGGCGTGCTGAGGTACCGAGGCCGGAAGGTTTTCGGGACCGAGAATCGTGACACCGCCGTGTGTAACACAGGTGCCATGTTGAGTCAGTTCGCAATTGCCTCCGCGCTCGGCTGCGAGATCGACGATCACCGAGCCTGGCGGCATGGCCTGCACCATGTCGGTTGTGACCAGTACCGGAGCTTGGCGACCAGGAACCGCTGCCGTCGTGATGACCACGTCGCTGTCTCGAACCGCGCTGGCCATCAATTGCCGCTGGCGGTCATAGAAATCCTCGCTCATTTGTTTGGCATATCCGCCGGAATCTTCGGCGGCGTCGGCGTCCATCTTGAGCGCCACGAATTTCGCCCCCAAGCTCTCGACCTGCTCGCGCACAGCGGGCCGCACATCATACGCTCTGACAACCGCGCCCAGTCGTCGAGCGGTGGCGATGGCCTGCAGTCCGGCTACGCCGGCCCCGATGATCAAAACACGGGCCGGAGTGACGGTTCCCGCTGCGGTCATCAGCATCGGAAACATCTTGGTCAGCTTTTCAGCCGCCAGCAATACCGCTTTGTATCCGGCCACCGTGGCCATAGACGACAGCACATCCATGCTCTGTGCACGTGTGATCCGAGGCACCAGTTCCAGGGCGAAACAGGTTGTGTTTTGTGCGGCCCAGGCAGCCATCGCATCCGGGTGTGACAGCGGATCGCACATCGACACCAACATCTTGTCACGTAACCCCGTGTCCACCGTCTCTCCCGTAGACTGGACCTGCAGGATCAGTTCACATGACGAGATCAACGCGTCGCGATCGTCGATAATCTGCACGCCGGTTCCCGAATAGTCTGCGTCGCAAAATCCGGCCTCGGTTCCGGCCCCTCGCTCCACGCACACCGTGAAGCCACCTTTCAACAGGGCTCCGGCCGTGTGCGGTACCAGGGCAACACGTCGTTCGTTCGCTCCCGTTTCCCGGGGCACGCCTACTCGCACACTGTCCGAATTCTGCGGCATCGCGTGAGCTGCTTCCTGTTGGAAATCCGACCGGCACAATCGCTCGTTCCAGTCCATTGCGATTCGCGAGATCGCGTTCGAGCTGATCGCGATCCCAGCCCGTTTCGCCGGAGACGCCGTTATAGCGGATTCGTTGCACGCGCGACAGTATGCGGCGCAAAATCCCGTCCGCCCGTACGGCAAATCGGGGGCGACCATTACAGTCCGACCCGAAATCCACCCGTTCCTGCCGGTCACGGGGCGGTCACGGGGCGGTCGCCCATCGCCAGCCGACGGCGGCGGACTACGTTCAGGATGGTTCGCTTTGCGACCGCGTCGCGGACTGATCTGGACCGGAATCCGCTGAGCGGGACACGCGGTGCCCCGGAGTGTCGACCTGCGGGTTGGGATCCCACCAGTCCCATTCTGGCCAGCCCAGCAACACGTGGTCCGTGATGTGATGTGCTGTCGACGTACGGGGTGTCACAGAGTTCACAGGTTGTCTGGGGGGATGAGGTCGCGTAGGCAATGGTGTCTGTTGTTCGTAATCGGTGGTTTCCGTATGCAGAACCCGCGATTCCAGCCTGTCAGAGTTCGCCAGCCGCGCATCCGCGAACCATGGACCGGAGGCCGATTCCGGCGCCTGGTCCGACCCGCCCTCGAACTCCATCAGCAGCCGCGGTCGCGTCTCCGCCACGCTGAAGGCGATGGGACTGCTCCACACACTGGATTCCCCTTCGCTGTTGAACGCGCGAACCCAGGCACGGTAGTCACCCGCGGCAAGCAGGTCAAAGGCGTCATAGGTTTTGGTGTAGATCGAGGAATGATGCAACACGGGCGCTGCGCCGCCGACCTGGTTGACCCACAACTCGAATTTCTCAGCAAACGGATCGGCTTGCCAGCGAAACTGCAGTTCCGATGATGCGACCGTACCCAGCGGCGCGAGAATCTGCGGGAACGCGGGTGGTGAAACGTCATCGGCCACGGCAAATGTGAATTCCGAGCTCCACGCACCGACCTCACCCTGGCTGTTCGTGGCCCGCAGCCAGGCCTGGTAGGCTCCATTAGGCAGCGTGGTCGTAGCCGTCCATTGACTGTCATACAGAACACGTTCACGGATAATCTGAGTCGCGCCATCGAATTGATTGACCCACAAATCAAAGGACTCCGATTCCGGATCGGCTTCCCAGCGGAACACCAACGTTTCCGCGGTGACAATCTCGCCCGGTGTCAGTAACTGCGGCGGGCCCGGTGTCGCGACATCCGCGGCAACTGTGAATGCGACCGCGGTGCTCCACGGACTGGCCTCCCCTTCACTGTTGTATGCCCGCAGCCAAGCCGTGTAGGTTCCGTCGGCCAATGCAGTCGTGGGCTTCCAGTGTGTGCCGAGCAGCGAGGATTCGTGGATAATCTGTGAGGTGCCGTCCGGCTGATCGACCCACAGTTCAAATGCTTCCGCGTTGGCATCGGACTCCCAATTGAAGACGAGTGATCCGGCAGTCGTCAGCGCCGACGGTGTCAATATCCGTGGAGCGGCCGGAGGTGCCACATCGGCAACCAACGTGAAATCGTGTGGGGCCGTCCACGGACTGCTCTCGTCTTCGCTGTTGAAAGCCCGCAACCAAATGCGGTAGTCGCCTTCTGCAAGAGCCGTTGCTGGCTGATACGTCGATCCGTAGATGGACGCGTCGCGAATGATTTGAGAGCTGCCACCCAACTGATCGACCCAGATGTCAAATCGCTCGGCATAGGCATTGTCGTCCCAGGCGAAAACCAGGCTGTCGGGTGTTGCCAGTGAGGCCGGTTTCAGTAACACGGGCACATCGGGAGCATCGACGTCCGAGACAAGGGTGAAGTCCACCGGGGCGCTCCAGTTGCTGCCCTCGCCTTCACTGTTGAATGCGCGAACCCAGGCACGGTAGTCACCCAGCTCCAAATCCATAAGGGGGTCATGAGCCACATCGGTCAGGTTTTGTTCACGGATGATCTGGGAAGCACCGCCGATGCGGTCCACCCACAGATCAAACACCTCGGAATACACATCGGCCTGCCAGCGGAATGTGAGACGCGACGGCGTGCTGAAGTTGGACGGGGTTTCGAAGCGAGGAGTTGCCGGACCCGGAACGTCGTCCAGAATTGTGAATGCGTGCTGCGGACTCCACGCTCCCGATTCACCGCCTGCGTTGACTCCTCGGACCCAGGTTTCATAGTCGCCCAGGGCCAGCTCTGAGGTGGGTGTGAATGTGGTACCTGTCAGGGCTTGTTCCCGAATGATCTGTTGGGTGCCAGCCTGTTGATTGACCCACAAATCGTGCACACTGGCGTTGGAGGCCGCATCCCAGTCGAAGGTGGGCGTCGTGTCGGAGATGTAGGACATTGGAGCGCGAATCTGAGTGGTTCCCGGCGAGGCCACATCGATCTGAAACTCCATCGGATCGCTCCACGGTGTCGAATCACCGTCGGCGTTGAATGCCCGAACCCAGGCGCGATATTGACCCTCGAGTAACGGGCTCGATGGAGTGAACACGGTGGTTGTCAGATTCTGTTCGCGAATGATCTGGGAGCTACCGCCAATGCGGTCCGTCCACAAGTCGTAGCGTTGCACGTTACCGACCGCGGTCCATTCGAATTGAGGAGTGGCACTGTCGTGAGTGCCCGCAGGAGCGGTCAATTGGACGGACTCGACGTCGGTTACCGTCAACGTGTCGCTGCCCGGAATGTGGTTGGTGGCCGACGCATCGACGCTGATTGTCACCTCGCCGGTCAGTTGTGCATCGTCAATGGCATGCAACGCGAACGGGTTAGAAGTCGCCGACCCGGCGGAGATCACAACGCTGGCGGGAACCGTGATCTTGTTGCTGTCGCTGCTCGACAGCGTGACCACGATTTCGTCGGTCAGGTCACCAGAACGTGTGACGATCGCCGTTGTGGCCGCGTTCCCTGCGTCCTCCGCGACCGCCGGAGCATCCACTTGAACACTCAGCGTCGGGATGCTGGCGGCGTTGAAGTCGACCTTGACGTTGAAGTTCTGGAAACCGCCGGCGGCAAAGCCGTTCTGGCCTGCGACGATGATTCCGTCGACACGGATCGGCACTGGTAAGCCGGTGCCCGCGGCCGTCGCCGTGTAGACCCCCGGCGGCAATGCGATTTGATAGCCACCCGCCGTAAGCGAAGTCGTCGACGAAGAACCGGTTTCGTCTTCGAATGTCAGCGTGATGCTCGGGATTCCCTCACCGTTGTCGTAGCGATCGTTGCTGTTGCCGTCGTCGAACACGGTGCCCAGCACGTAGGCGTCGCGGGCCGTGCCCTCGGCAGCGAAATCCTGTGTGATGACCAGAGGCCCGACCTCCGTCGCGGCAACGGTCTCCGGCGTGATCCGGATACCGATCTCCTGGAACTCGGCACTCATCATGTTCAACCGGTGGCCAAAGCCCGGCTGAATCCCGGATGGCGGGTTGTGGCCCCAATCCACGGCGAATCCCGCGTGCGCGTGGAAAACGGACTCTGCGAAGGCGTAGATGTTCTCACCCACCGTCACCGAGGAACTCCAGTCGTATCCGGCATTGACGATCCGTGCGAGCAATCCGTCTTCACCCGGCAACTGGTGCGACTGCTGATCTGCGGCGATCATGGCCTGATTGTGCGCTTCAGCCGCAGCGTACAGGGCTTCGTTCCAAGTCAGCGGCGGGACGGCTGACAAACTGGCCCATTGGGTCTCCAGGATCGCTCCATCGACCTCAAAAAAGTCGACGGCCGCCTGGACGTCAGCGTCTGTGGATTGGAGCGGATCCGGGTGACTGGAGAAAATGACATCCAGTTCACCCTGGGGATCCGTCCGCATGCGGTTGAGATGCTCCAGCATCTCTTGTTCGAGTCCGGTGGGGTCAAACGTCAGCAGAATTCGGTTCTCGAGCCGCTCGACTGTCAGCAGGTGGCGCGCGGTCACCGCATGTCGCTGTGGAGACCGTCGCCGCGGCCGCCTACAGGGATTGCCTCGGACGGCGGTCGCACCGGAGAACGCGGTTCCAAACAGAGTGGTCCCCGGGAAAGTGGCCCCCGGGAACGTGCCTCCCGGCCCCTGGTCCGCTCCCCTGAAGAACATCAGTGCTTTTTGCCATACACGCATACGACGTAACCCTACCCGCACGGCCCGCTGTGAAGACGACCCTCAGGGTCGTTTCTAACAGTGATGGCCCGAAATATTTGGTCAAGTCGCCCGCGTTACATCTGCTAGAACCCGAACAACGCATCCGACTGCGCCGACCAGCGGGGTTCCATTTGTCCCCCCTGGCGTCCGCGCCCGTCAGGCCCCTGCCGGCTGTGTCGCTGGTTTGGCCGGCTGCGATGGGGCTCCCACCGGGGGTTCGTTGGGATCGATCCGAAAATTGTTCGGCTGGTTCTGTTTAAGATAATCTGTCAGTTGTTGTTGGATCTGTTTGGGAAAAGGTGGAATTGGCTCGTTCTGGGTGAAGGCTGGCGTCACATGGGCTGCCAGCGGATGAATCACCGCGAAAGCCGCAGCCACCGCGGCTTTCTTGGCTTGCAGCGGCCCTTTTGCGGTCTTGAGCAACAGACCGGCGGATTGGGCAGCCTCCGCGGCGTTCACAGCTTTGAATGCCAGATACACCCTGAGAAAGCAGCGCGCCCAGTCGGACTGATTGGATTGTTTCGCGTTTTGCTGGAAGGCAATCGTCATTTGACGCGCCAGGTCGACAATGCGGTTGGCGATAAAGTCGACCCGAATCTGATTGTCCATCGTGGCGCGGCCTAAAGCCATTGCCGCCTCCGAACGGACATTCCAGGGCCGGCGATTGTCCACCAGAACTTCGGTCAAGCCCTGAATGATGATGGGACGCTGCGCACCGTTGACGCTGATCCGCGGCAAATCGATCAAGGGCAGCGTGGCAATCAGTCGGCTCTGATAGTCAATGATGTTGTCGCCGGTCGCCAGTTCCGCCACCAGGCTGGTGGCGATCTGCGCTTTCTGCTCGACTTTGAGTGAGCCAAAACGCAGCAGGCGATTCAGCCCGCGCAGGGCGGCAAGTTTGACCATCGTGGGCTGAGTCTTGTCCACCATGATGGCCAGCAGAGGCGTCAGGACCGGCTGGAATGGCACCGCTGGAATCTTACGGCGCACGTTTTCGTCGGTCAGGTTCAGGTTTTCACTGATGATCAACGCCGCGTTGAAACGCACATAAGCGTTGTTGTCCAGCAGCTCCTCGCAGCGTTTTTGGATTTCGGACAGGTAGAACTCGCGAAACGTACGCCGCGCCGCCTCGTTCGAATTCAGCCGGGCGCATTGCTTCAGGTCGCGCGCCACATCCTGCCGCCGCTTTTCCAGGTTATTCCGCTCGGCTTTGTCGGCCATCCTCAACACGCGAAACTTGACTCCCGCCACAATCAACTCACGCTGACCCAGGTCCCCTTGACGCAGGGCCTTGTAGTACTTGAGTTGCAGTTTGCGGAATTCAGCTCCTGCATCCGCCGGCAACAGCGGCTTGTCCAATGTCATGAACGCCGGTGTTTCTTGGGGAGCGATGAAACCTTTGGGGAGTGGCTTGGGGGCTTCCGACTCGATGGGATCAGATTTGTTGGCCGCCGGTTTCGGCTGTTGGGGGTTCGATTGTGTCGGTTGTGAGAAAATCGCAGCGGGATCCCAGGACCAGAACAGCGTCGCGAGACAGGTCACTCGGATCGCGGTCATCGGCCAGCGGAACGTGATCCTGCCATGCCGCTGCAGGTTGTGTTGCAATCGTCTCACAGAGAGATCCTTCACTCAACGCCCCCACGCGATTTCAAGCACCGTCAGGTCACCCTGTGTGCAGAACCAGACCGCGAGTTTCCACAATCACGCGAGTTTCCACAATCAGCAGAGGGCGACTGTGTTCCCACTCCACTTGAAACAGTGTCCCAACTTACCTCGAAATGCTGAGTCTTGCCACGTGTTGCAGACCCGAATTCGCTTCTGTTCGTCGATGTGGCCGCAGTGGATGAGTGCTGCAACGGTCGTGCCGGAGAAAAATGCGGACTGCGCACGAAGAAAGATGATGGATCCGAAAATCTGCCCGTGTTAGCAACTCGAGACTTGAAAGTAACTTAGCACTCGGATTTCATAGTTGTCAAGCCGATTCTCCTCCCCGGAGCGGTGGCGCTGGGCTGACGCAAGCTGCCCGCACAGCGAGTTGGCAAGGCGTCGGAAGCTGAACCCGTTGCTCAACTCGGGCACGGGCGTAGCCCGATGTGCTGATCTCAGCCTGAAGTTCTTGAGTCATGCGGCCGCGTTCTGTCAGGGAGTTGTCCGATGACCCTGCTGCTTTCGAACCCCGTGTTTCAGGAGCATGATACCGGTCGGCACCCGGAGCATCCGCAACGGATCGCGGCGATTCTAAAGCGGCAACCCGCGTGGCTGGCAGCTGGCCTGTGTCAGATCGCAACGCCCAGACCAGCACCGATTGAGTGCATCGCGGCGGTTCATGCGCGACCCTATCTGGAAGCCGTCCGGACTTTTGCGGCGGCCGGTGGTGGTCGGATTGAAGCCGACACACAGATGTCCCGTGCCTCGTTCGATGTTGCGCGACTGGCGGTTGGATCGGTGATTCAAGCGGTCGATTATGTGATGGACATGCCGCAACGCCGCAGTTTGTGTCTGGTGCGGCCACCCGGCCACCACGCGTTGCCCGAGGCGGCGATGGGGTTTTGCCTGTTCAACAACGTGGCCATCGGCGCGCGGCATGCGCAACGCGCCTGGGGAGTGTCCCGCGTGCTCATTGTCGATTGGGACGTGCATCATGGCAACGGAACCCAAGACATGTTCTACGCTGACGCACACGTGACGTTTCTGTCCATTCACCGCAGCCCGTTTTATCCAGGCACCGGCCTGGAGCACGAAACGGGAACCGGGCCCGGCCTGGGCGCAACCATCAATGTTCCTTTGCCATTCGGCATCTCGCGACACGACTACCTCGAGTGCTTTCACTCGAAACTGA
>Ga0315336_1005872_pt1 | contig 13042 bp, 24 predicted proteins | sample ASW5metaG_FD_204512 | JGI IMG/M metagenome (GOLD analysis project Ga0315336, IMG submission 204512) | Ammonia-oxidizing marine archaeal communities from Monterey Bay, California, United States - ASW #5 | ecosystem: Environmental > Aquatic > Marine > Intertidal zone | place: USA: California...
CTTGTTTCGTTGTTTGTTTTCTTTGTTGGTGTATCGTTCACCCTCACCACAATTACGATTTATTCGAACGGCAGAAATTGCACCACAATCGTGTTCCTCGTTATGTTTCCATATACGAGAAAGGCTGGCTTCGTTAATATGTTGTTTGAATGGTTTCATATACTATGTATCGAAGTTTAGTACTGAAACATTCTGGAGTCTGTTCTCAGCATATTCACATTGCGCCTTGCTAGTTTCTGTTCCAACATAAGAACAACCATACTCAACGCATCCCTTCGCTGTAGTACCTGTTCCCATAAATGGGTCAAACACCACAAATGATTTTTCGGGTTTGGCATATGTCGTTAACAACTGAGTTACTAAGTCAGTTGAAAATGTCGCCTGATTAATATCTTTGGTCGCACCGTCATTGTTCTTCGCTTCAATGAAGTTCATAACGGGAGTGTAATACTTCTGACCAGTTTCGCTTGTTTTGCTTACTTGTTTATTCGTAATGAATGAATTCATTTCAGTATCACGAACGAAAACAAAAACGAATTCAAAAATTCTCTGTAGTCTATTCGGACTGGCGGGATATGGCATCGAAGACTTTTTCTTCCAGATAATAGTGTCTGCCAAAACAAAGTTGGTTTGTCTTGCAATCTCTGCAACCAACTGATAAGGGAACGAAGGATTCTCAATCGAATAAGAAAAGTTATAAAGCACTACTCCATTATCGACAAGACAATCATCAAAATTATGAAACAAATCAACAGACCAATCGAGATATTCGTCTGCTTCCTTCCAATCTTCATATTCGTCATACCTTCCTGAGTCTGCATCGCCGCCTGGTCGTTTCGTCATATTGTATGGTGGACTTGTAAGAATCAAGTCAACCAAATCACCTGAGTTCTTCATAAACTCTATACAGTCACCGTTATGAATAAAATTCGCTTTGTTCATATGTTTATTATACTCCATATCGTATTAAAGTCAAACACAAAAAAAAGGATGGCAGGGAATCTTTTTCTCCACCGTCAAAGACTACCACCTGCCATCCTATTAATTCGTTCCCAGTGAAAGCCACTTCACTCAAAGTCGTAATGAATCTTACATCATCTTCACATCGTGTGTTTCCGCATTGGGTCGCATCGTGATGTCACCGAAGGCTTTGTACTCGAAGGAACGAGTTGTTCGTGGACGGGAAGGATTAACATTTACCTTCAACTTTCGGGGTTATCTAGTTATGATATTCCCTACTCGCACTACGATTGAATCAGTTAAATTCTACTACACTCATTTGAGCATTCGCACCCCACTACAGGGAACCGCATACATTATTTTCAATAACAAAAAATTGTTCTGTCACCGTCCTATGCACGGGTAATTAATCCGCACATATGTTCTTATTCACTTTTCAAAAATCTTGGTGTTGAGCATTAGGTCTTCCCCCAACACCAAGGGTTATTTAATTGTCAATTCAGTGTAACTGAATCAGAGAGCGTAGCGGCAGCCGTGTTGGTCGAAACCAAAACATCGCTTGCCAGGATGGGTGTCATCCATAAAGTAGCGAGTCTTACCAGTCGCTGTACTTTCTGAAACTACTTCCCAGTTACCATAAGTCTCAACTTGAGACTTGATGCTACTAATCGTAGCACGAAGGTTTCCAACGCCAAATCGGCTCTTTGCTTGAGCGGCAGTAATGCCGTTGCCGTTTGCGAGGTAGTTCATAACCTTACGGCGCTTTGTCATAGTACTCATAATGTACTCCTAAAAATTGTGACACTCACTAAGAAAAGGTTTTGTGATGCTGTCACTCACACCCATACCTTTATTGTTATAATATTATTATACTTTAGAAATCAACTAAAGTCAAGAATATTAAGTAGTAAATTCCAGTATTTTTGCAGCCGTATCGTTGATTGATTTTACCGTAGGGAATGTAGGCTTTTTCGAAATCGGACATTCACCAGCCATTCCATTCTCTGCAAACTGCCAATTATTCCAAACCTCATAATCTGCGTGATACTTTTCTACAAGAATATCTCTTGCCATATTCCAAACGCTCATCTTCTGTTCTTTATAATCAAGAGCAGATGGTCGATTTATTTGGTGGTTATGAACCTGCTGTTGTGGTTGTTGTGGTGGTTGTTGCGGTTGTTGCGGTGGCGGTTGTTGTGGACGAGGGGGCGGTGCAGGAATGTCTTCGCCTTTTGCCCACTTCTCGACAATCTCTTCGCCCCTCATACCACAAACTTGATTTCCAGTTTCTGCATCAAGAAATAACGGTGTTCCGCATTGTGCATTATGTTTATGCTTTGCTTCGTTTGCTCGTTTGGCTTCATCTGCTTTTGTAATATCTAAAGTAATAATCTTATAACCAGATTTTACTAAATTTTCTACAACTGGGTCAGACTTTTTACACCATCCACAGCCGGGATTCATAATGTAAAGTAGTTCGTGTTTTTCGCTCATAATAAATATCTCCTATTTGAATTCTTGTTAATGGGTCAGGCGGGGCTCGAACCCGCGACGAACGGTTTAAAAGACCGCTACTCTGCCAACTGAGTTACTGACCCCACGGGGTCAGTGTTTGTCTTCGTCAGGCAACGGTGCTTCATAATATATATCCAATCCAACTGCCTTCGCTGTATGCCATTCTGCCTTTGCACCACGACTATTTTCCCAACCAGACATCATATAGATTGCAGTACATTCTTCACAAATGACAACTAAATCTCTCCTGAGTGCTTCCCGCATAAATTCACGGTCTTCATAATCAGAAGCAGGGTCAAAATCTAAATGACCGCCTGGTGGTTCGCCTTCTGTCCTGTCCATCTCGGCAGGATTGATAACTCGCCAACCTTGTTCTTCTAAAACTCTTGCTTGACGGTCGAAGGCAGGAAAATTTCCATCCTCATATCCACGCATCGGTCCTGCAATATAGATTGTTGGTTCTCTATTCATCCACATCCAGCCTCAAAGGCTGCTTTCTTATCTAAATCTTCTTGAAGAATTCTTGCTAAATTTTTGTTGCATTCCCTGAGAGATTCAACTTCATTAATCAATTGATTTATTGATTCCCTATATTCTATACTCTTTATGACAGAATACAAGTTTAAAAATGATAAAATTCCAATAACAAATATTATTACTGTTTCCATTTTATGAATCTCCAAAGACCGTATTCAATTGGCGATTTACTCGCACAAAGGTCGTACATTTTGGTAGTTGCTTAATCTTTCTTGCACCAGTATAAGTACAAGCACTTCGTAGTCCGCCTAGAATTTGCTGAATGGTGTTGGACACAGGACCCCTATGCTTGACTCGTACCGTCTTCCCTTCAGATGCTCTATAAGTCGCTACACCACCGCTATGCTTCTGCATAGCAGTCGTACTGGACATTCCATAGAACTCCTTGTATCGTACATCATCGTCGATGACATCCTCTCCTGCACACTCGTCGTGTCCTGCAAGCAAACCACCAAGCATAACGAAGTCGGCGCCGGCACCAAATGCCTTTGCAACATCGCCCGGCGATTGACATCCACCATCCGCCATAATAAATCCGCCCAACCCGTGTGCCGCATCGGCACATTCCATCACTGCTGAAAGTTGTGGAAAACCAACACCTGCAATTTTTCTAGTTGTGCATACACTGCCTGGACCAATACCAACTTTTACAATGTCTGCGCCTGCAAGAATAACTGCTTCGGTCATTTCTGCTGTAACAACATTGCCGGCAATAATAATTTTATTAGGCCAACGCTCACGAACATTCTTGACATAATCAATAAACCGTTGCGTGTAGCCATTTGCCACATCTAAGCAAAAGAAATCTTTGTGTTGTACGAATTCGTTACATCCCGCCCTATCAGAAAATAACCACGCCTCGTCATCTTCGCCCATTCCGAACGAAACGGCGATATTACAATTTTTGAAATCTTCGTCGGTTTCCCATTCGTGGATATGCTTACTTGCACAGGTTAACATATCGTACTCTGTAAGTACTCTCGCCATTTCTAATGTACCAATAGTATCCATATTTGCGGCAACAATTGGAACACCAGTCCACAATCTGCCATTCAAAAATTGGAATGTTCTAGTTAAATCTACTTCTTTGCGTGATTCTAAAATCGAACGCTTTGGTCTGATTAGAACATCACAATAATCTAGTTTAATATCGTCTTCAATTCTCATAGTGTTGCCGCCCAATATATTGCATAGATTCCTGCAATAGAAATAAGTGTCATAACAAAAATACCAACCTTCCACGCAAACTTATCTTTTCGTTGTCGCTCTCTTGCTCGTTGTGAACTAGAAGGAGAACCACCATAGATGTTGTGGTGAGGACTCCTCGCCACTTTCTGTTGTGATGCCTGCAACTCTTCTTGCTTCTTTCGGTTGTAACCCTGATTCCAGTATGACATATTAATACCTACTGCCCACCCGAAACTGGCCGGGCAAACCAATCACGATATTATATGCCGCACCACTACAAAGGTTTTCGACCTGTTTCTTATTAAGTCTTTGGCCGGGATACCACGAAGTAGTATCTTCAAGAGTGATGACTTCCCAACATCGTGGGTCTTTAACATCAACCGTTTCCATCGTGCGAATCTTGCGAGAACCTTCTTTCTTAATCACATCGACTCGCTTCTTTTTCATCGAGCAATCATATTCAATTTGTATTGTTGGTCTGTTCATTATATTCTCCTAAATGAGCCTGGTGGGGCTCGAACCCACGAAGATACCGTTATAAGCGGTACTGCTAATGCCATCCGCCTCAGGCTCGTGGCTTTATATCAATATCTTCGTTTTTTTATTACTGCAATGTCCGTTTTCGTTTTTGTCCAAGTAATTAGATTTTTGGCGGTCTTCGTCATTACCAAGACGATAATTTACTTGTTCAACACCGTATTGTTTCAAACGGATTTTTGTTTGGTTTTTATCATCGAAAAAACTCCACTGCAAAATACTATTTGCAATATCCTTTGCTGTCTTTTCGTCTGTACCTAAAGGAATGTCGATGTGTAATCTGTACATAATTTATCCAAAGCGGGTAGAGAGAATTGAACTCTCGTCTTGAGATTGGAAATCTCAGGTAATACCATTATACGATACCCGCATTTAACCGTGTAGGTTTTGTGTCGGGTCTTGTGCTTGTCTCGGCGGGTCAATCTCAAGTAGAAGTTTCTTTACATTCTCTGTAAGAACCCAGTCGGTAGAACCCGTACTGTATTGTACTTGGACCTTATTTGCCTCTTCATCAATTTGTAAAATATTTCCAACCTGTAGATTTTCAATATTTACTACACTATCGCCAGTTTCATATAAACTCATATGTTATCTCCATAGTCTAATTTCATTTGTTGTTTACTATCTTCAAGTTTCATCGCCTCTTTGGCTCTTTCGAGAGCAATAATAAGTTCGCTTACTTCTTTAAGAGTATATGAATCTTCCATTTCTGCAATATTCCAATCCATCAACGAAGCACACACAACACCCTCATTATTTTGAACGAGTTCAATAGACGGTTTACCAAGAATATTTGCGTAAATCATAGTAACTCTCCTATATCACATTTTACCTGTTTACCGCGACCAGTTCCAGTTAATCTTTCGAAATTTGTAACAGAATCTACACGGAAAGAACGCCAACCTTCTTTGTCCATACACCAAACGGCAATTGTATCTTGCGAGTTATGTGCCGTACCAGTTCCCTTCGGATGATGCTCTTCGGGGATATGGTCAAAAACAAGTGTGCAAGGCATCACTCGATGTTCGCCATTTTTCTTTGTAAATGTAACTTCACAAATACCCAAATTGAGTTCGTCCTTCATATTCTTGTACTCAACAATAGTATTTATATTAGCAGGATATATGTCCGTTCGTTCAACCTTAACGAATTCGCCGCTTTCGACTTCAACCGTATCTTTCATACCACTCATATCAATATCGACCAGTTTGGCAAGATACCAATCATCGCCACTTTTCACTTTGACTTGTTCACCAACATTGATGATATAACCAGAACCTAAATCACTCATACTAACCTCCAATAACTACTTGATGACTAAACCAAAAGCCTAGTCCAAAACCAAAACCAATTATAACCGTCCCAATTAACATACCCAATAGGTAAAGTGGCGATTGCTTATCTAAATTTTCCATAGGTGACTCCTTCATAATAACAGTATTATACACTAATATACTTCATCCGTCAACTCTTTTTTTCACATATCCTCTAATGGTCGTATTCCAAGTCCAACAGGAAATCGTGGAATTCCATCATCTGTTAGTTCAAAGAATTTCACTTTCAGCCAATCACCAATATGCTTATCGGCATTCTGATATGTTTCTTGTCGTTCTTCCATTGTTCCCTGCGGAACAACTTTGAATTCATCTCCCTTTTCGGTTTCACATATCCATACGATACTTCCTTCAAACCTGCCAATGCCAGTAGTGAAATCCATAATCTTGTATTCCTCATCCATAAAGTTCTTGACTTTGAGGAGTTTCTTAGAACGATATCCGAATCGGTATTCGCCATCCTGCTCACGCACAATAGCACCTTCGTATCCTTCTTCAAGATATTCGGATTGAAGTTTATATACATCTTCTTCATTGTGTGCAGTCCAAGTAGGCACTACTTGTAGACAATATTCATCCTGAAAAGATTCTCGTAACATATCAAGTATTTCAAATCTGTCAGACCAATCGCCTGCATCATTACCATCTACTTTTGGAACATCATATACATGAAATTCTACATCAATAGATTCTGGTCGAAGTTTCTTTACAAGTTTAGTAATATCTTGGAATGTACTTCCGTGAATATACAATTCTCCGTCAAGTACCATTCCCTTTGGCATACCAATTCTATTGAGTGCTTCAACGATATGGTCGCAACAGTTCCATTGTTTACCACCACGGCTCATAAGTTTCACAGAATCACCATCCCAATATGCCAAACATCGAACACCATCTAGTTTCGGTTGGACATCTACAGGGTAAGTCACTTTGTCTTTTCGTTTATCAAAAGAGCCTGCAAGCATCGGAAGAAATACTTCCTTCTTACATTCTTTAATGGTCAAACTATATTTGCCATCAAGTCGTTTCTTGTGCATTGCAGTTGCTTCAAGGATTGCTTGTTCATCCGCATCGGTGGCGTTTGCACGACCAACATTCTTTGGTGTTGCAGTCTTTCTTGCAGTCTGCATCTTTCCATCAATCTGTCCGTACCTCGTAACGATATCCGCACCTTCTGTCCAGATATCCCACTGCACAATGGCATCTGTTTTACTCTTATGATAGAGTGTTTCTAATTTTGTTGTTGTATTATTCATCATAATGCTCCATTCATCAACTCGTTTTTTTTCCCGATTTTTTTACTCATCATCGAAAGTTTCGCCAGTATACGGATTACTAAATTCTACCTCTTCTTCAGAGGCGTACCAAGTATCTTCCTTAGTATGCAACATACCAATGGCGTCATACTCTCTGTTCTTTCTTATCTCTACCCACTCTTCCCAAGGCATTTCTTCCCATTCGCCATCAGGAAATTGTCCAGATAAGCCACCGTTGGATGCGCCTGAGTAAAACAGTTTGGCTTTTGTTTTCATATCAAGAATATCCTTGACTTCTTCCCAAGAGGCATCAACAGTCCAAAGCCAATATTTAAAGCCGTATTCTTCTTCAACTAACATTCTCATCATCTACTCTCCAAATATGAATCCAAATAAAGGTATGCGACAATTATAGTAATGACCCATATAATTTCACTCATTCTCAAGTGCCGCCACTGTGTTGTTCATTGCATCATTACTATGCACATACCCGTGAGTCATAAACAGTTCACTCGCATCAACAATTTCCCCTTCAGAATTTGAAAGGAAAGTCATTGTTTCGTCGAGGGTGCAAGAACCATTTGTTAAGTTGTTGCAAACAAACGAGTAAAGGTAATAGTTATCTTCGAAGTGAAACAATGCTTTCTTATCTACATTGCCATTACCATCATCGTCGTTAGTCAGAACCTTAATGAATTTCATCAAGACATTGCCCGATGAACCAACCTCACGCTTTTTCTTTGGTCTTTGCAGGTGTGTAATACCGTGATTGCCTTCCATCTTCTTTCGCAACTTCGGGGCACGCTTTTCGTCAGTGAGTGCTTCATAGAATGCACCAATCTTATCCTTCTTGGTCATTTTGCCATAGCGGGTTTCTAATTGATAGTCATCCATCTCCATCACTCTGTCGTATTCGTGTTTCCAAGTTTTCTTGTGATTTGTTTTGTAGTAGTCGGGATTCATTATGCTTCCAATGCGTAGTTCAGTTCTGACATCAATTTCTTATTTTTAGAAATTGCGTAATTCAATTTGGAATTTGTTTGAATTCGGTATCCACACCGAATGTATTCGTTCCACATATTTCTGCCGGCGGCGATTAAGTATGTTCCATTTTCCTGTCCAGTCGAGGTATTCACCATAACCGTATCATCAGCAACAATCTTAAATGTAACAATATTGCCTGATGAAGGTTTTTTAAGAGTCCAAATTCGTCGGGGTTTATCGGGATTCATTGGCTTCCTGCACTGCTTTGTAAATCGGAAAGAGTTCATCGCGTAGGTATTCCATATCAGAGATGTTCGATACTTCTTGATGGGTTGGTTCAACTTCTCTCATCTGGTCAATCGCCACACATAGTGCCTGACTGATGATGTATTGTCCCCGTACTGAAGAGGCGAAATCTCTTACTTGGTCTAGTTCTGTCTTGTTCATTTTTTGTTCCTTCTTTGGTGGGTGAGGTAAATCACGGTGAAATTTGTTGGTCATTCTATTCATTTTTTAATCGTCCTTTTTTGGGGTTTTTGCCAGCGGCGTATTGCCCTCAGAAAAATGACACCCCCCTTTTTTTGTGGCACTGTTTTTTCAAATCTGGTCCCATTCGCCACCACCGTCACCGTGTTCGTCTACCATATCTTCAGTGAGTTCACAAATGATATCGTTGCACTCGCCAATCATTTCATTAATGAATTCTACTTCATTAGTTTCGAAATGGTCTGGGTCGCAGTGTTTTGTCAGTTCGTGCATAATATGCATACCTGCGACGACAGTGGCAAATTTCTCTTCAATGGCCATCCATGTGAAATCATCACCATTAATGGCTTCGCTGAGTTCAGTGAGTTTAATTAAAGTATCGGAAATGTTGGTGGATGTAGTTCGATGCATTGTTGTTTCCTATGTTGAGTTCCTGAAATTGGTGGTATGGGCGTTAACCCACAGCACCTTACCATCGTTCATATTACAGTGAGAACTACGGCAAGCACTGGCTTTGTTTTAAGTCAACCATTGGTTTTACCCATAGTCTTTAAGCGTGACATCTCCTATTATAATCTATCCTTAAGTTTACGGTCTACCGCCGGCCGTCCGTGGTAGTCCCGTATACCCATCCTGTTCTTGTTCACTGGTCGTTGTCTCCGTACCAGTAGTTGTATATGTGCCATCGGCATTACGAGTAGTGGTCGTTTCAGACTGTCTCGTTGTAATACCATCCCGGCGGTGATACTGCTCACGGTTTCGGCGTTGCATCTCTGCTTGATGGTCGGCCTCATTACCGATAAGTCCACCAAGTACAGTACCAACACCGGCACCAATAAGAGTTCCTTCAGTGTTGCCACCGATTGCTTGCCCTGCAAGGGCACCAATACCGCCACCAATCATTGCGCCATTACCTGTACCAGATACCCCTTGGCATCCACACATCAGGCCTGCGGCGAGTGTAAGTGTAATAATATTACGCATTTACAATTTCCTCCTGTGCTTGCATAACCACATCACATTGTGGGTCATCTTCAATAAACACACAATCCTGCTCAATATCACCTTCGGTTTCACTACCAGGCGATACAGCGATTGCTTCCATAATCTCAGGAATGCTAAACACACCCCGTTCGACTCGTCGGCTTACATCGTGGGTAATCCAATTAGGAATCCACTTCTTACCCTTATGGGTCATTGAGACCTGGCGAAGTTCAGCACGACTGAAATTCGTCTTATTTAGGTCTATGCCCAAGGCGGGCGCGTGTTCAATCACGGCATCAATATAAGTTTTTTGCCGATTACTAAGGTTGTCATATGACATAAGTGTTCTCCTTCAAACAAATGCACCGCTGGCGTCCATATCGGCCAGCAGATTATAACCTTCGGCGGTTAATCCGCCATTCTCGTCAAAGAATACATCTTCTTCAACAGTGTAGGGGAGTTGGGTATCCTCATCTAAGTCTACCCACACATCCACATCTTCCTCTTCATCGAGGTAGTCTTCATCGTCCTCAAATGGCCTATAATCTTCCTCAGAAGGTACAAAGCCAACCAATTCTTCGCATTGGACTTGAGTATCAAAATCATCGAGTTTCATTGAAGTATTCGTCCCATATTTCTTTTTGAGTTTTGGAAGTAATCCATTCCCATTCGTCCGTGAGGAGGTTCTGCTCGTAATAGCCTTTTTCTTCGCACCAAATCACGAAATCACCAATCTTTGACATAGGTATATTGTACCTTTAAAAATGGCGAGGTCAAGAAGATTCTTCCAAAACAGTTCGGTAATATCCGGCCGCCACTAGTACATCCCAGTGTTTTCGACCATCTTCGGCTGAATACCAATCGAATTGATTGCGGTCCGCCGATTGACGATAAGCACATATACCGAGTTCTTCATACCAATGCACTTCCTGTGCGCCATTACTAGGTTCAGTCGATGCCAGTGTGTAGTATACAGATTCAATACCCTGTACAGCCTCATCACATAAAGTGGCGTTTTGTTTGCCGTATTGACTGAAAATCATCTTGTGATTATTCAACCAATCTTGAACAGTGCCACCCCAGCCATCACCCATAAGTTCACACTCAATAGGGCAATCCTTATCGAGATGCTTTGCTGGCATCCACCAGAAACCACCCTTACCACCAGATTCGTCAGGATGCCATCGCCCGCCTAAGCGTTTAACATCATCCTTCTCATCGAAGTGGACGGCCAAGCGAAACCCCTCACCCGTGCAGGGATGAGACCAAGCGGTATAAGTGTCACGCCATTTTACTAATTGTCGCTTATTCAAAAGGGGCACTCGTTACTGCTGGCGGCCGTGGGACTTGAACCCTCATCAGAGAGTTCAACTTCCGCATCAACCTTGGAGTAGAGATTCAGGAACGCTTCCTTCGTATCATCATCGAATCGAGCAAGGCAAAGGGCAATCGCCTTTTCCTTCTCACCGAAGATATTGAAGGCATTCACGATGTCCACTAGACGGCGGGTCGATATAATCTCATCGACAGCACCCTCATAGAAGGACTTGCGAATAATTTCCGCCCACTGTGTAAGGTGGTCGCGGAAATCAGCATCATCACAACCGGCCTTTGTGAGAATTTTCTTCTCAGTGGCGCGAGTTGGATACGGCTGTTCAAGCGTAATCGGGAAACGGTCAAGAAACGCTTCATTAAGTACAGTAGTACCAACGAATCGTCCATCATCTGAACCTTTACCCTTAGTATTCGCAGTGGCGAACACGGTGAAACCGTCAGCAGGCTTTACCCACTGGCCGATTTTCTTAAGGAATACACCCTTGCCCTCAAGGACAGGTTGCAGGCACATAATGTTGTTTGACGCGAGGTCAACTTCATCAAGAAGCAGAATACCACCATTTTTCATAGCGGCAACGACAGGACCATCTTGCCATACGGTATTACCGTTGATAAGACGGAAACCACCTAGCAAATCATCTTCGTCAGTCTGACGAGTGATATTCACGCGGTAGCATTCCCGTTTGAGTTTGGCACAGACTTGCTCAACCATCAAAGTCTTACCATTACCAGACAAACCAGTAATAAAGACATTGTAGTTTCGCCGACTGCGAACGATTTTCTCCACATCAGTGAAGTGACCCCAAGCAACATAACCACCGAAACGCGATGGAACTAGTGTGGCGCGTTCGCCACCCGTCATACCCATAGCGAGGGCAGCAGATGCATCAACAGCAACCGCTTCAGTCAATACAGGAATTTCAACCTTAGTGGTCGTTTCCTGCACAGGAGCGGGCGTAACTGCTTCAACAGCATCAGTTGCAGTTTCTGCGAGTTCGGGGCAGTCATATAGACCGCGACCCAATTTGCGAGCAGAATCTTGAGTCAACCAAGATGGAGGACAAGCATACGCACCACAGGCGGCACACGCATCAACTATATCTTGGCGAGTAATGGGAGAAGTACAGCCGGCGGCGCGTAACGCATCCAACAGTTGTACTTGACGATTGTTTAACATAGAGCAAATTCTCCGTTCACGATTCACGAAGGGGACGAACATTCCGTCCCGCGATATGTACATTGTACCATAATCAGGCCCCAACACCACCCTTATTATAGCGAATTTGGGCGGAATTTTGCAAAAAACGCTGTAAATACCTGCCAAATAAGGATTTAGCCGTTTAAAAAAGAATTATTTTGTTTTTAGGGGTATTTTCGACGATTGTGGACAGAATGTGGATAACTTTATTGAGAATCAGTCTCAATAAACAAAATAATTCTTTTTTAGCCTCATAAGTCCTTATTTTACAGGTATTTAGCCCAAAAAACCCCAAAAAAGGGGTAAAATCGTACATAATAGTGGTTGTGCTGAGGCCTCATTATGGTACAATACGAGTATGTCATTGGGACTCAAACCAGTCAAAACTGCTTCGAAGGACATCCTCGCCCGCTGTATGGCGACCGAGGATATCACTGTCGAACATCGTGCGGATGCTCAATCCGCATATTTTGATACTAAGAATCGTCTTCTCTGTTTGCCCGTTTGGAAGCAAATGGATAATTCAGTATACGATATGCTCGTTGGACACGAAGTGTCTCACGCATTGCATACGCCTGCTGAAGGTTGGCAAGACTTCGTGGGTACAGGTCCTGATGCGGGTAATCGTCATATGTTCTTGAACATTGTCGAAGATGCTCGCATTGAGCGATTGATTAAGGATAAATTTCCAGGTCTTCGCCGCGACTTCGCTTCTGCGTATAACACTT
>Ga0315336_1005873_pt1 | contig 13041 bp, 8 predicted proteins | sample ASW5metaG_FD_204512 | JGI IMG/M metagenome (GOLD analysis project Ga0315336, IMG submission 204512) | Ammonia-oxidizing marine archaeal communities from Monterey Bay, California, United States - ASW #5 | ecosystem: Environmental > Aquatic > Marine > Intertidal zone | place: USA: California...
AAGACACGTTAGCCCTGTTAGATCAATCATTGAGGATGTTTGTCAGTTGGCTCCGAACCGATATCCAGAGTTTCCAATGAATGTAGGACGGTTCAGAATCCCGTCCCACTTTCCAGTAATACGGAGGCGGATCATGCCACCAACAGTCGCAGAACTTATTGCCGCTCTTCCCGACATCGATCAACACGACGAAGACGGCGTTGAACCTGATCATTTTCAGGGACTCTTCGATAAGCTGGCACAGCGTCCCGTTCCGGTTGGTTCGTTGCGGCGGCTGTGGTCGCTGGGGGGTCTTCAGGCCAAAATCGCCGTGGCCTATCTGTTGTATTGGATTCGCGGCGCCTTTCAGAACACTGACTCCCGACAGCAAGCGCAAGCCGAAACTCACTTGAAGGCGGCGGTTCGGATGCTGGCAACGATGGGCTACATGCGCGGTGCAGTGATGAAGATTGGCCAGTTGATCGCGGACTTCCCTGACGTTGTTCCAGACCAACTCGTAGAAACGTTGAGCCGATTGCACTTCCAGGCGCCACCCATGCATTATTCGCTGTTGCGCGAGCACGTGCGCAATGAACTCGGCGGCGATCCCGACGACCTCTTCGCGTCGTTTGAGAAGCAGGCATTTGCTGCCGCATCCCTAGGCCAGGTTCATCGAGCCGAGCTCGCGACAGGTGAGAAGGTCGCTGTGAAGATCCAATACCCGGGAATTGCTCGGACAATCCGATCCGATTTTCGCAACTTGCACGCGGCGCTCACTCCGCTGCGTGTTTCCAAAGATTGGCGTAACCTCACGGAACAACTAGACGGTATTCGCAAGTCCTTGGAGTTAGAAACAGACTACGAGATGGAGGCCGAGTCTCTGCGCATTGGGCGTTCTCTGTTTCGCGAGGACGATGGCATCGTTGTGCCAAGAGTGTTTGACCGCTACTCAACACATCGCGTCTTGACGATGGAATATTTAGATGGCAAGACGATAGACCAACTTCTTGCTTGTGACCCACCTCAAGACGTGCGAAACGACTGCGGTCAGAAAATATTTCGAGCGACAACACGCTTATGGGTAAAACGAAGAATGATCTATTCGGATCCTCATCCGGGAAATTTTCTGTACTTCGACGATGGGCAATTGGGATTCATCGATTTTGGAGCGATTCGAACCTTATCCGATGAAGAATTGAATTTCTGCCGCCAAGCAATTATGGCTACCAGTGTTGGCACACTCCGGGACAGGCTGGAGACCGTACAGCAAGGCTGTCTATTCACGGACGATGAAATGCAGACGAAGGCTGAATATGTGAAGCTAATCGTTGAAGGATGTGACTATATGGCGAGGCCGACGATCCACGAGGGTCCGTTCGATTTCGGCGACGAAAAGTACCTTCGAGAAGGATTCGAGTTTTTGGCACGTGCAACAAAATTTCGAGAGCTCCGACAAAAGCCGGTGAATCTATTTCTCCAGCGCCGAACATGGGAATTGAACGGATTGCTTTATCGCCTGAGGGCGCGGTTCGACGCGGCGAAGATCGCCGGTGAAGAAGCTCATGCTGCGGAAGAGTGGGATGACATACCGACAGCAGTCGATGATAGCCAATGACGCGTATCTCCACGGTAGAAGGAAACGGTAGGTATATCCTAAGAACATTAAACACCGAACTTGACCCCTTTATGCCGGAGTCCCCGACAACGATAATGGTCACACACCGTAGGTGGCCGAGCTTCTCATACATTTCTCGGCACGCAGTGAGTGTCCCGAAATACGGTCGCGCCGAGCAATCTGATCGGTGAAATCCGTCCGCGCAGCCTTGACCTAATAAAAAGAGTGCCAACCAGCTCGATCGTGAAGAGCCGAACGCGCAAACCCAGAGGACCTCCGCCATGTCGGGCACGTCAATGAGGAACTCGCACATCGATTCGAGCCAGCCCGCTTCCAGAAACACTTTGACCCGACGTACGTTTTTAGCGTCCTCGGTCCTGGGCGTAGGCGCAATGGCAACACTCCGGCTCGCTTCGGGGCAGCCGGAAGAAAAGGCTAACACCGAGAATTTATTCCTTCTCGGCGACTTCAAAAGCGTGTGCGAAGAATCGACGATCACCGAGCTACGCGTGGTGGGCAAGCTGCCCAAAGAACTCAATGGCTTTTTCGTTCGCAACGGTCCAAACCCACAATTTCGCCCCCAGAACAACTATCACCTCTTTGAGGGCGACGGCATGATTCACGGTGTTCATCTCGAAGAAGGGAAAGCGAGTTACCGAAATCGTTATGTGCGCACGTCCGCCTGGAAAAAGGAGAATGCTGCCGGAAAATCGCTGTTTCCGAGCATACTCGATCCGGTCGATTGGAAGCGATTGCAGCAGACGCTGGTCGCCGGTGAACCACCAGTGCCGAACCGTGCCAATACGTCGCTGATCTGGCACCACGGAAAGCTGCTTGCGCTTTGGGAAGGCGGCTGGCCACACGAGATCACGTTGCCCGAATTCAACACCGTCGGTCGATACTCGTTTGCCCGAAAACTCTCTCACAATTTCACTGCTCATCCGAAGATTGATTCGAGTACGGGCGAACTCATCTTTTTCGGATATCAACCCATTGAACCCTTCTTGCAGCATAGCGTGGCCGATCGAGAGGGAAGGATCATTCACACAACGCCGATTCGGCTCCCCAAGCCGGTGATGATTCACGACGCGGCCATTACGACAAACTACACGGTCTTTCTCGACACGCCGGCCCTTTTCGATCTGACCGGGCTCGTACGGGCCGAACCTCTCCTGAAATGGGCGCCGGAAAACGGTGCAAGGATCGGCGTGTTACGACGGTTTGCGAATGGCGAGACCATAAAGTGGTTCGACATCGACACGTGTTTTGTCTTCCACGTCTTCAATGCCTATGAGCAAGGCGACGAGATTGTACTGCACGCGTGCCGGTACACTAGGTTTCCAACGATCGTAGATTTTTCAGGCCGATCGACCACAAAGAACCTGGACAAGCTCCTGGACGATGCTCGCGCCGTCGCGTTCACTTGGCGTCTCAACATGACGACGGGCAAAGTGATCGAATCAGCGCTTGATGACGTCGGCACTGAATTCCCGCAGGTCGACCAAAGTCGCACCGGTCGTCCGACTCGATACGGCTACTGTACGGGGCATACGAACATCGAGTCGCTCAACTTCTATAAGTATGACTTCGAAACAGGCAACCGAGTTGCTCATCAACTTGGAGAGAATCGAGTCGTTGGCGAGGGAATTTTTGTGCGTCGCGAAAACGGGAAAAGAGAAGATGAAGGCTATCTTCTCGCCCTTTCATACGACCGAGTAAGAGGGCATAGCGAGTTGGTCGTCATCCCAACCGACGATTTCGCGAGCGAGCCTCTAGCCCGAGTGATCATTCCCAGGCGGATTCCGTTCGGCTTTCATGCAGCGTGGATACCAGCGGGGAAAAGCGCCGAGTGAGCAGCGGCTCATGTATTGGCGATCCCAAAAAACGACCGTATTTCGATCGGCGCATTCGGTCGGTGATCAGTCCCATCTTCCCATGCAATTTCCGGCGCTCGCTGAGTGTCCCGGAAGACGGTTGAGCCGAGCAATCTGGCATAGGTAGTGGGGTTGTGGTCGCATGAGGTCAATGTCGTTGCGTATCAACCCTACGATTAACGGTGCTGGAACTGATTGAGTACCATGGTTGGCTCGCTGGCTCTTTCTCTCCTGAAGGATTCCTTTGATGTACATCCCCAAACGTTTGCAGAAGCAGACGAGACAAATCTGCACGACATCACTACGTCGCGCCAGATTTTGAAGGAGGTGGCCTGATGATGTCAAGGTACGGAGAACGCGGAGTCCGGCGACGGCGAAGCCGACGGTCGTCAATTTTACCAGAACGCCACCTCGTGGATGATTTTTAGATGGGTCCGCAGGAGAGTCTGCATGAAACATCATTACTACATCTGTGATGTATTCACCGACCGCCGTTTCGGCGGGAATCAGCTTGCGGTCTTGCCTGAGGCGCAGGGCCTAACTGCCGAGCAGATGCAACAGGTTGCCCGCGAGTTCAATTTTTCCGAGACCGCATTTGTGTTCCCGCCGGAGGCCGGGCAAACGCGACTCGTACGTATTTTCACACCAAGAATAGAGGTGCCGTTCGCCGGCCATCCCAACATCGGTACTGCCTATACGCTGGCGGTGGCAGGGTGCTTCGGCGAGTTTGACACCTCGACAAACGTTACTTTCGAAGAAAAGGCCGGGCTTGTTCGCCTTACGGTACATCGCCGGAGCACGGATTCGCTGTGGTGCGAACTGGCGGCTCCCGAATCCTTATCGATCGGTCAAACGGTGCCGACGGAGCTGTTGGCGGCCGCTATATCGCTGGAGCCCGCCGACATAGTTACCGACACGCACTCGCCCCGGGTTGCATCTGTCGGGCTGCCGTTTTTGTTTGCAGAGCTTAGCGACCTATCTGCGCTGCGGAGGGCACGCATTAACATGGCCGCACTGGATACCCTGGTTGAACTTGACGTCACCCCAGACGTGCATCTTTACATTCAGTCCGGCGATGAGTTCGACATTCGTGCACGAATGTTTTGCCCGATGGACGGAGTGCCCGAAGACCCAGCTACCGGCAGCGCGAACTGTGCATTGGCTGGCCTGTTATGCCAGCATGCCCCCGCAAAAACCGCGAGTCTCAATTGGCGCATCGCGCAAGGGGTGGAGATAGGGCGTCCCAGCCTGCTCGAAACCCGTGCGGAAAAGAAGAACGGCACAATGACCGGCACGTGGGTGGGCGGCGAAAGCGTCCTTGTCAGCGAAGGCTGGATTGAAGTGGACTGACCCGATCTCAACAGGGGCTGCCTTTGGGGGGGTTTGGCAGAAAATCGCCTGGCAATTGTCAAGGCATCGTGAACATTCTTGTCATCGGCCTTGGCGTAGGATTTTGTACGGTCACGACTCGAACCCGTAGTCCCAAGAAGTCGTCCCACGTGAGACACGCGAAGAAACCACCCTTTTGACGGCCCAATCATTGTCGCTCAAAACCGGCCAAACGCACCGACTGAGTCGCCGTCGTCGAGATTTCGGCGTCACGCTTGAAACTGCTGCGATCTGATCAATCGCTTGAGGATTTGATCTCATTCAGACGCGCGTACGGTTCGTTTTGTGGAAGATGGCTGGGTTGGTTTCACCCATTTCCATCGACGCGAAAGAAGCTCGCCACGACACCGCTGCGCCAACGAATGATCAATGACCTCAAGCTGCGGAACCTCTCCGAGAACACGATCAAAAGCCTTCGCTCATGTGCTTGTGAGAAAGGCCGAATTCTTCCGGTGATAGCGCGACCCGACGCGATCAGATCAGTTCGGCGATCGGCGCGCGGCGGTCTAGCAGGAATTGGGGGCGACCACTATGATCCGGAATCGTCGCGGTCTGCACGTCGATGCCCAACTGACGGTATAGTGTGGCGAAGACGTCTTGATAGTGAATCGGCCGATCTTGTGGCACTTCGCCCAGGCGATTGGTCGACCCGATGACCTGGCCCATCTGCATCCCGCCCCCAGCAAGCAAAGCACAGGACGCCTGCGGCCAGTGATCTCGACCTCCGCCGGGGTTGATGCGGGGCGTGCGGCCGAATTCTCCCCAGGCAATCACGCTCACATCCTTTTCAAGACCGCGCGCGTGCAGATCATCGACAAGGGCAGTGATCCCCTGATCGAGTTTGCCGAGTTGCTCGGGCAGCCGCTCGAAGTTCCCACCATGACGGTCCCAACTTCCAAACGACAGCGTGACACAACGTACGCCGGCTTCGATCAATCGCCGCGCCATCAGGAACTGGTCCATCCAGTGCGGACCGGCGTCTTCTCCAAACGCGGGCGAAGAATTTCCACGTCCGTAGCGATCGCGCAGCGCCGGATCTTCCGGCTCTAGGTTGAGTGCGTCGACCAGTTTGCTCGACGTCATCACGTCGAACGCTTTCCGAGTGAACGCATCAACGCCATCGACAGTTGAACTCACACCCAGATTCCTGCGGTAGTCGTCAAGGCTCGCCAACAGTGTCTTGCGGTCACGAAGGCGATCCAACGTGACACCGTTCAGTCGCATATTCGCCATCCCTTCGCTCTCCGGCTGAAAGGGTGCATGTGCCATTCCCAGAAACCCCGGTAAGCCGGGGTTCGAGTAGGGCGCATGCCTGGTTTTCGTCGTCAGCCCCACAAATGGCGGCACCGCAGGATCAACCGGCCCCTGCAACTTGGACAGTGCCGACCCGAACGAAGGATGACCGTCTTGACGTCCCTTCGGCCCGATCGGGTAGCCGCTCATGCACACATCGGAAGCATGTTGATCCGGGCTACCGTACAGGGAGCGGATAATAGCAAACTTGTCCATCATCTTGGCCAGTAGCGGCATGTGTTCACAGATCTCGATGCCCGGCACGTTCGTCTGAATCGGCCGAAACGATCCGCGAATCTCGACCGGGGCCTCCATCTTCAGATCGTACATATCCTGATGCGAAGGCCCGCCGGACAGGTAGATCATGATGATCGCCTTGTGCGACAGCGTTGCACTTGGCGTGCCTTCAGCCCGCAGCAACTGCCCCAGAGAGAGGCCTCCAAGCGCAAGCCCGCCGATCTTCAGAAAATGTCGGCGCGATCGTCCGTCACAAAACGTCGAGTGCCGCCGTCCGAGGATTGTAAGCATTGCACCGATCCGTTCTGTTTGACGCGCTCGCGAGAAGTTGACCAACATCATACATCACCGCTCGTTGATGCGTCAATCTGCGGACTCATCCGGGCGGAGCAACGGAGCGTTGAACGAATTGACGTCGCCTTGTTCTCATCTTTCGTCCAACACGCGTGAGAGCTTTTTTGGTGCTTTGTGACTTAGCCGAATCTCCGTTCGCCGTCGCCTCGGCCTGCACTTGCTGCCTTGAGCCTGAGGTGGCGTCGCGGTGGGCGGGGCGGCTCTCATCTGACGGGCTCGAGCAGAGGGCAGAGCGCACGTGAACGGTGAGGCGTCCGATACCCCGGCAAGGCATGCGGCCAACACTTATCGTATTCCGTCTTCGAGATTGATGTGATATCGTCAGCACGCTATGCCACGCCTAGGGTCGGTCGATTTGACTGCATTCAAGAAAGGGATTTCGATGGCTCATGGTCCGTGGCGGTTTGTATTGTTTCTTGTCGTTCTCTGTTCGACCACAGATGTCGATGCAGACATGCCAGTTGTTTTGAAAGGGCGCCGCGGGTTCTTTGAAAAGAACTACCATTCGGTAAACGACATCGTTGTTTCCCCCGACGGAAAGCTTCTATTTTCGATCGACAGCGGAGGAATAGTGCGTCTGTGGGATCTGGAGAAGAGAAAAATACTGCATCAGATTACGTGTAAGGTTGGAACTCAGAGTGTTGCCGTCTCACCGCAAGGAGATCGTTTTCTTTCGGCTGGAACTCAAGGTGGGATCGGTCTGCGCGATGTTAGAACAGGAAAGGAAATCTACGTGATCCCGGGGATGGCGCAACACATTCAGTTTGCTGCGGACGGCAAGCGATGCTATTTCGCAGGCGCAGTTGCGGGCGCTTCGCCAGCAAATTTTTTGAGTGTGATTCGGATCTGTGACGCGGCTACTGGTTCTGAGATTCGCAATTTCACGATCCCTCTTTCCAACCAGGTGGCGTTCTCTCCTGACGGGAAACGCGCAGTCTCAATCGACGTAGGCTCGTTCAGCAACCAATCGCTGGCTGTATGGGATATGGCGACTGGAAAGGATGTTCTGCAACTGGATGGCCACGCGATCGGCGAAAGGGGGGCTGTAGCTTGGTCACCAAATGGTCAACACATTCTGTCGTGTGGCAACGACAAGACCGCGATATTCTGGGATGCCACAACCGGAATGAGGCTTCACACGATTGAGATCGGTCGAAAGTGTTTTGCCGCCGGATTTTCTCCGGATGGCAAGCATGCCCTAGTTGGTTGTGGAATCCACACGGTAAAGAGAGGGAAGAAGAGTAAACCCACTGGCATTATGATTCTTTTGGAAACTGCGACGGGAAGAATGCTTAGAGAATTTGTGACCGAGGGGAGTCGAGTGACCAGCGTGGCCTTTTCGTCCAATGGCCTCTTCGCTATCGCCGGTGCCGCAGACGAGAAAATCTATCTGTGGGACATCTCACATTGAAATTCGTTCCTCTACATCCACGCACCGCGAAACGGTGCAGAGATGTCGTTCATTTGACGAATTATGTTCGTCTCGCGAAACCGTGGCCGTCGATATTCCAATTCAGTGTGCGCCTCTACGACGGGCTCTCCGTTCCGTCTTCCCAAATCGACCCGCGGCGGTGGCCTGTTGACAATAACTGATCCATCGATGGCACATTCCGCTGAGCCGGGGCCGTGAGATCGGCGCTACTCGATGATGTAGCCGTAGTACAGTCCCATGTAGTAGGGCAGCAGGAAGGCGGTGCCGTCGGCGAGTTGTTTTCCGTCGCCGCCTTCTGCGAGGTTCCAGGCGTCGTGGTTCCAGTGTTCGACCGACCGCTCGTCGATGGGGACGACTTTGCCGTTATACAAGTGCCCCCCTTCGCGATGTCGATAGGTCCACTTAGGCAGCTTGACGATGTCGGTCCGGTGGTCATTTCGAAACGCCCAGCGGATGCGGTCGAGCGGGATGCGTTGGAGCGTCTCGACGCCGTCGGCGAGATACGTTTTGCGATCGGGAATATTCAAGGCTTCCATTTCCCTGGCGTCATCGAACACCGCAAATGTAAAGTTAAACAACGGGCAGCGTTCGGGTTCTTCGAGCATCCAATGCCAGCGGAGCGACCAGAGATACATGTCGCGTAGTCGCGGGTCGGTCTCGTAGTTCAGAATGTTGAAGTAATTCATGTAGGCCATCTCGTCGTCTGATTGGTTGCCCGTTCCGGGGCTGTTGCGGCGTTTGGGGTCGAGCGTGTTCGTTGCGTAGGAGTGTTTTTCGACGAGCGTGTTGTAGGCATCCAGATATTTCTTGTCACCCGTCATGTGCTCGGCGACTTTCAAATACGAGAGAACGCTCAACGAGTTGAGCCCGCGGGCGCCTTGGATAATGTCGCCGTTTAAGTCTTTGGGGCTGAATCGTCCCCAGCGAGTTGGCGTGCCGTCGTGATCGTAGAGCTGATAATCGTGCTCGATGAGATGATCGGTCATGTCGACAACGAGCTCGCGAACGCGGGCCTTTTCTTCTTCGGTCTCGGCGACGAGGTCGTAGTAAATCGCGTACAAGAAGTAATGACCGTCGAGCTCGTCGGAACTCGTGTCACATTTCCAATACCACTTACCATCGGCACTGGTCGGCCAGCGGGGCACAATGACTTTCCACAGTGGATCCTTGGCTTTCGATTCCTCGTCCTTTTCCGGCGTGTAGCGAACTTCGTTCGGGTTCGGGCCGCTTGTCGGTAGGACGGTTCGAGCAGGAAAGCCGGGTAGCGCCGGCGGAGTTCCCCCCTGCGTGACTTTGCACAGAAACCGCAGCGCTTCAAAAGCAGCTTGGGCTCGTTTTTTGGCGAGCGGGTCCTTCGTAGCCGCGTAGGCAAAGCACTCACCGGCACCGTACATCGCCGTCCAGAGGCCGTCGTTGTCGCTGTCGTGATTGGTCCACTCGCTCTTGTCATTGGCGTTCGCGAGCCCTGCCGACAGAACAAAGCCATACGGCGTGCGACGATGATACTTGTCGATTTCATCTTCGAAGAACTTGGCCTTCTGAGCCAGAGTCATCGGCCGGCGCTCGATAGTGCCGGCCCCTTCTGGAGTGGCGAACCAGGCGTTTCCGTCCTTCGTGACGGCGATGTGATGGACGAGGTTGTCCGGCAACCAAGCCGGCGACATACGATAATTCCAGTTTGTGCCGTCGAAGCGGATGGCTCCCTCTTTCGTACCGAACCAGACAACGCCCTCTTCTCCGGCGGCCAACGTCGTGAAGTCGTTGTACGGTAAGCCGTCACTTCCGGTGTAGAGTGACCATTTTCCGTCTTCGAGGCAGCCAACACCTTGCGGCGAGGCAAACCACAACCGGTCGCGGCTATCAAAGGCGACGCCGCGCACGTCGTAGAGCGCCCAGCTTCGATGCCCTTGGCGGGCGTTGACGGCCTTCCACTCGTCGTTGCCGTCGGAAACGAACAGCCCCGCTTCGAGAGCCACGGCGACTCGTCCGTCGGCTGCGATGGCGACTTGCCGGATGTCCTTGTTGCCGTCCTTGAGAACCGCGTGTTTGTGCAGCGCGTCGACCGGAACGAACTGATCGTCGGAGAGCTTGAACAGGCCAATAGTCGTTCCCAACAAAATCGACTTCCGCGAAACAAGGCTGTTGAGCGAGGCAGCGTCGCGGGCTCCTTCGGGCAAGTCTGCCAAACGATTGATGCCACTCAAATCGATTTGATACACGGCGTCAGTCGTCGTACCCAGGAGGCCCTCACCATGCGGCGTGATGAGTTTCACCGGACCGTCATATTCGGTGAGTTGCTCCCAGTTGCCGACACGAAACCGGGCCAAGCCTTTAGCCGTCCCGGCGAGCACGTCGCCACTCTCGATGACTGCGACCGACAACACGTTGTTATCTGGTAGTCCGCTCGATGTTGTGTGGGTCGTCCGCACTTCCGCCTTGAACGTGCCAACCTCGATTCCGGCCGGGTCGGCCTTGCGAAGGGCACTCTCGCCGGTGTCGTCAGCCTTCAGTACGCAAGTGAACCCGAGCAAGGGCAACGTGATCAAGATGTGGAGGACGTATTTCATGGTCGACTTGAATCCTTTAGCGTTGCATATCTGGTGAACTTTTAGCCGATGAGTTCGACAAGTTTCATTCGGACACATTACATGATGTCGCATGACATAGTAAATTGAACGTAACGTTCCGCCACAACGGTAAAAACGTTCACTGGACAGCCTCGACCGGCAGATGATGGCCCGCAAGCGCCATTCATCACGCCAGGCTCAACGCAGATCGACGGTCCTCGGGAGATGAAAATCGTGTCGAGCAATGATCTATCACGACGAGATTTTTTGGAACGATCCGGCGCAATGACCGGCGGCTTGGCTGCGATTGCCGGAGATGAAGCAAGGCGACCGCAGTCAATCGCGGCCGAAACGCAGGCTGAGCCGACCGGTCAGCGGCCCAACCTGTTGTTCATCATGACGGATCAACAGCGGTTCGATTGTCTCGGTGCCAACGGCAATCCATTCATTCAGACGCCGAACCTCGATCGGCTCGCCAAGCGGTCGGCCAATTTGCAGAACGCGTTTGTACAGTCGCCGGTCTGTGTTCCGTCACGCGGTTGCTACTTCACTGGACTGTACGCTCACTCACACCGCAACCGCGTTAACTACACACCAATGGAACGTAGCGAAGTTTTTTTGCAGCGGATGCTTCGTGATGCCGGCTACGAGACGGCTTGTGTGGGCAAGCTTCACCTCTATCCGCCGACGAATGCTGAAGCGCGGCGAAGTGGATTCAACCGCGTCTTGTTGCACGACGGCGCCGGGCGAGCCGATCCCTATTCCGATTATGCCAAGTGGCGCGGCGAGCGCGACCCAAACAAGGACGTGCACTACCGCGCGTACTCTCCCGACGTCGCCCCGGGGAAAAACCCTTTTCGCGCGGTGATCGCCGACGAATTCACTGACACAACGTGGACGGGGCTGAAGACGCGAGAGACGCTCACCGAACTCGCGGCACAGACGAAGCCGTTTTTCCTGTTCACATCATTCTGGAAACCGCATTCACCATACGAAGTATCGGTTCCCTTCGATTCGATGTACGACGACGTCGAGATACCGCTTCCCAGACCGTGGACGCTTGATGAAATACGCAACAAGCCACTGCCCGTGCAAAAGCAAATCCTGCGGTTCAAACCGCAATATGCCATCGACCGAAAGCGGCTGCAATGGATTTATCGAAGCTATTACGCGTCCGTTTCGCACATCGATCGTGAAGTCGGGTCGATTCTCACCGCGCTGGAGCAGGCGGGCTTAGCGGAGAACACGGTCATCGTGTTCGCATCCGACCACGGCGATCAACTTCTTGAACACGGGCTGCTTGAAAAAAACGTCCTGTACGAAGGTTCGATTCACGTACCAATGCTGGTTTGTTTCCCCGGTCACGTGAAGCCCGGCCGCTATGACGATCTTGTGGAAAGCGTCGACCTGCTGCCGAGTCTGTTCGAACTTCTCGGTCTTGCCGAGCCGAAGCATGCGCAGGGTGCCGGTTTCGCTTCGCTGATTGCCGATCGAGGCGGCGCGTACGAGCCGAAGACGGCTGTGTTCTCGGAGAATGTCATTCCAGAAGTTCTCACGCGTCCGTCGAACATGACGTATCGGTTCGAAAAGGGACAGGGCATTGCCGGCATCCGCCATCCCGACGCGAAGATGGTCCGCACTCGTCGATGGAAGTACTGCCACTACCCCGAAGGTTACGCGGAATTGTTCGACCTTCAAAATGACCCAAACGAAGAACAGAATCTGTCGGCCGACGCCAAACATCGGGCAACGCTCGATGAACTAAAAGAAAGGATCATGCATTGGCTGATCACCGCCGATGAGACGCGGCAGATTGCTGAAAGATGGCTGTTGTGAGGTGCAGCAGCGTTAGTGAACAGGTGGGAATCGACATGACCGATGCCAGCGGTCATACTGGTTTCGACTCTTCGACAACCCATGACGCGCCTACGAAATTGTGGCATCCGCCGCAGAAATCGGGTAGTTTGGAGGGCGTTGGGTTTGATGTTGCGCAGTGTCGAGTTCTATGCACGGCGCAACACGGTGCATGAACGTCGCGCGACGGCGGTGAGAAACATTCAACCGCCTCGCGCTTGGGCCACGGGAGACATGACGATGAGTACTGCCAACGAACAATCCAATTCGCCCGGGAGCGGCTTGGTGATTCTGTACGCCGGTGTCTTCGTGGCATTGGCCGGCGCGCTGTTTTTCACACAAACGCAGCGCGTCGATGCCGAGGCGAATCGGTCGACGGCCCTCATGGAAGCCGATGAAGCGCGAAAACAGGCGGCCGATGCCCAGACGCGCGCGCAGAAAGCTCTC
>Ga0315336_1005874_pt1 | contig 13039 bp, 12 predicted proteins | sample ASW5metaG_FD_204512 | JGI IMG/M metagenome (GOLD analysis project Ga0315336, IMG submission 204512) | Ammonia-oxidizing marine archaeal communities from Monterey Bay, California, United States - ASW #5 | ecosystem: Environmental > Aquatic > Marine > Intertidal zone | place: USA: California...
CGGTCATTTGATCGATGGATTTGAAGGCCGTGCCCGCGCGTTCGTCCAAATTCAAAATGGCTGCGATCACCGTTGCACGTTTTGCATCATCCCGTTTGCGCGCGGCCCCAGCCGCAGTGTCCCGCGCGGCGCGATTGTCGAACAGGTGCGGCGGCTGGTCGAAAACGGTTACCAGGAAGTCGTACTAACCGGGGTTGATATTGGCGCGTACGGGGACGACCTGCCGGGCGCACCCGGGCTCTGCCATTTGATCGAAAGCGTTCTCGCGCAAGTTCCCAGTCTCGCACGCTTGCGGCTGTCTTCCATCGATCCTGTCGACGTGGACGATCGTCTCTTGGACCTGATTGGCAAAGAACCACGCCTCATGCCTCACCTCCACCTCAGCCTTCAAGCTGGTGACGACATGGTCCTAAAGCGCATGAAGCGCCGCCACAGCCGCGCGGACGCTATTGACGCGTGCGGGCGCGTACGCAATTTGCGACCAGAAGCGGTCTTTGGCGCCGACCTAATCGCCGGGTTCCCGACCGAAACCGAGGCCATGTTTGAAAACTCAGTGCGCCTGGTGGACGAATGCGGTCTCACGTTCCTTCATGTGTTCCCGTACTCCGCTCGCCCCGGCACTCCGGCATCAAACATGCCGCAAGTCCCTGTGCAGATTGCCAAAGCGCGCGCCGCTAAATTGCGGGAAGCGGGCGAGAAAGCTTTACACAGCTATTTGGACAGCCAACGTGGCAATGAAGCCGAAGTCTTGATGGAGAACGAGAACACCGGCCGGACCCCTCAGTACGCCAACGTAAAACTGGCGGACAAACAAACCCCCGGCACCCTAACCCGCATTCGTATCACCGGCCGCGACGGCGACTCTCTAATTGGCGAAAATTTGTGAATACGGACAGCTCTTCTGAAACCGCTCCGGGTTTTTTCTCGCGCCTCAAGTCAGGCCTATCGCGCAGCAAAAGCGCCTTGTCGGACGGCATCGCCAGTATATTCAACAAGCGCAAACTGGACGACGACACGCTTGACGAATTGGAAGACCTGCTGATCACATCGGACATTGGTGTCGAAGTGGCCGCAGCTGTCGCCGACCAATTGCGGCAAACCCGCTACAACAAAGAGATTACTGCCGATGAAGTGCGGGCAGCCCTTGCAGAAGAAGTTGCAAAAATTTTGGAGCCTGTTGCCCACCCTTTGACCGTTGATCCCGCACACAAGCCGCACGTGATTTTGATTGTCGGCGTGAACGGCACCGGCAAAACCACGACCATCGGAAAACTGGCGCAGCAATTACGGGCCGAAGGCAAGACAGTGATGCTGGCGGCGGGAGATACGTTCCGCGCGGCCGCGATCGAGCAATTGCAAATATGGGGGGCGCGGACCAATTGCCCGGTCATATCAGGCAAGGTAGGTGCGGATGCGGCAGGCCTTGCGTTCGACGCGCTGGAGCACGCGCGCGCGGACGGTATTGATGTTCTATTGATCGACACCGCAGGCCGCCTTCAGAACAAAGCCAACCTGATGGCCGAGCTGGAAAAAGTGGTGCGAGTCGTGCGCAAGCTCGACCCTGAAGCGCCCCACTCGACCTTACTCGTGCTGGATGCGACCACTGGGCAGAACGCGCTTAATCAGGTAGAGGTGTTTCAAGACGTGGCAGACGTCTCAGGCCTTGTGATGACCAAGCTGGATGGCACCGCGCGCGGCGGTATTTTGGTTGCCATCGCCCAACGCTTTGGTTTGCCTATTCATGCCATAGGCGTCGGAGAAGGCGTCGATGATATGCAGCCTTTCAAAGCAGAGAGTTTTGCGCGCGCCTTGGCCGACGTGGAGATCCCCGGCGAAAGTGGCTAGTCCAGTTTCATACCGGGCGGATTGGTGAAAGGCGCAAAATCGGACCGGTCACCGACTGCGCGAAAATGTTCCAACGCCCAAGTGACGGTCGGAAAAGCGAGTTCAGTCCACGGAATTTCATCCCAATCGTAGAGCCCCACTTCGAGACTTTCGATCCCTGGCGCAATATCATCCGACAACAGCTTTGCCCGATACATCATTTGAACCTGACTGATCCGCGGGATGGTGTAGATGCCCAGCAACGCGTCGATCTCGATTTTTGCGGTGGCTTCCTCGTCCGCTTCACGCGCGGCGCCGTGCTCAGGGGTTTCGTTCTCTTCCAAGAACCCCGCAGGGATCGTCCAGAAGCCGGAGCGAGGTTCGATCGCGCGCTTGCACATTAGAATCTTATCGCCCCACGTGCAGACGGCCCCAACAACAATCTTCGGGTTCTCGTAATGAACCCACCCGCAGTCGTCACACACCTGGCGCTTCAAATTGTCGCCAGGGGGAATTTTCCAGGAGAAAGAATGGTCGCCGGCATCACTCATGAAAGAAGTTTCGCACGAAACCTACTGACATTACACCGTGATATCGATGATTGATCCGGGCAGGACAAACGCTTGCGTACCGCCGCCAGCCAACGGCGCCTCGCGCAAATTGGCGTTCCCCTGAGACCCATCGGTTTCAATTTGCCCGCTCGCGTTGATCACCGTATGGGGCGTTTCAAGGTCCGATTTTTCGATGCGCACACCCCGTGGCGCTGCACTGCCATCTGCCGAACCGCTGCCTTTGGATTGGTTCTGAGAACCTTGCTGAATCGTCTGAACCTGCGACGAGATCGCGGAGAATAGGGCGTTAGTCGGGGTCACCTGCATGGTGTGTCAATCCGTCTGAGTATTGTGAGTGGACGGCGGATTCTCCGAGTCGCACGCTAATTTCGCAAATCACGGTTATTTATCCGTTAACGCCCGGTTAAGTTCTTTTAACGCGGGGTTAATGACCTTAGCTGTTCGGTGATCACAGGTCTACGGGGGTCTTCTGCCCCCAGTCCATCCAAGGCTTTCTGCCATAAGGGCCGCGCTTGTTCCGGTTGCCCCGCCTGCAAATATCCGAGGCCCGAAAACCATAATCCGTCAAAGTTTTCAGGGTCCAGAGTGAGAACATGCCGAAAATCCGCAATCACCAGATCAGGCACGGGGGTTCCTTTGACAACAGTTTTAAGACCCGCGTGCGCGTTGGCCAGTTGAACACCCAAATCGTCAGGCCGTAATTCGGCTGCTTTTCCGTATGCTTTCACCGCCGCCGCCGGATCGCCCAAAACGGAATGCGCCCGCCCAAGCCGCATCCAGCCGTCTACGTCCCCGGGGTTGTCCTCAAGTTTCTTCGCGAGCCGGTCGACCATACTGCGCACAAAAGCATCCCGTTCTTCGTCGGTTAACTGGTCTGCTGCTGCCACATCTTCCATCGACGGCCCCGCCGGTGGCGCTTGCGCAAACTGTTCGGCCTCTATTCCCAGAGCCTCCGCCGATTCGTCGATATCCTTCTGAAGTCCGGACAACCACGGAGCCGTCGGCTCAGTTGCCCGGGCGAGTGCAACCCATCCTTCGTATGCGAGCCGGTACTGACCCGCTTGAAAGCGGGCTAATCCCACATAATAACGGGCCGCCGGAATGCTGGAATCGAGCTTGAGCGAAGCCTCGAACGCCCTCAGCGCGTGCGGAGTGACGGTGCCGCCGGCCTCGAATACCAGGTTCTCACCCTCGTAAGCGCGAAGGTCACCGTCTTCCGGGAATAATTCCGCCGCTCGCGCAAACGCCCTGGCAGCCTCGCCGTGTCGGGCGAGCTCTTGATAGGTGCGACCAAGCAGGCGCCAGCTGTCGCCATCGTCCGGTGTTTCTTTCAAGCGCTCCGCCAGGTTATCAGCAAGCTTCGAAAGTTCAGTGGCGATCTGGCTAGGGGTTACTGCTTCCGCCATTGCGTCGCGCTCGTCAAGCGGCATGTCCGGCATCTTGGGTGTACCCAAACGCTGATACAAAAAGAACGCACCCACTAAAACAGTCACCACGACCAAGGGCACAAGGAGGCGCCTGGCGCCGGTTTCGAAATCCATGGCAGGTTCTTTCGTTAGTTTGTCTTCCGTGTCGCGGGCGCGACCCGCGCGAAGAAGACGGCGTTCAATCTCTAGGCGCGCAGCCTCGGCTTCCTCTGGCAACAGGGAACCCCGCGCGGCATCTTGCTCAACTTCCCGAAGCTGTGCTTTGTAAACCTCGATATCATACGCGTCCCGGCGCAACCGCGCCGAAGGCCGCCAAAGTGGATACAAGATCGCCCCGGCTGCTACCAATGTGAGGAGCGCAATACTCAACCACATCATGCGGAAGCCCTGGACATTTGAATCGCGTAACCCAGGTTAGGCATCGTCCGCATCATCCATAAGCGACTTCAACTGCTCTTTTTCGTCGGCGTCCAGTGGCTGAGCAGCGGCTTCTTTTGCTTCGCGACGGCGATAAAGTCCAACCCCCAGTCCGCCGGCAAATCCAAGCAGCGCCAGTGGCCCGAACCATAAGATCCAGGTCTCCTTTTTGACCGGCGGTTGCAGTAGAACCCAATCACCATAGCGGTCGACCAAAAAATTTCGCGCTTCCTCGTCGGAGTCGCCGGCGGCAATACGCTCGCGTACTATGGCCCTCAAATCCCGTGCCAGATCAGCGTTCGAATCCGATATGGACTGGTTCTGGCATACGAGACAGCGTAAATCCAAAAATAGGGCTTGTGCGCGCGCCTCCAACGTAGGGTCTTCCAAGGGTGGATCAACCGCCACGGCGCCCACAATCCGGGGAAGCATAAGCGCCAGCAATAATGCAATCCCAAGCGCGGGCATTTTTGTGGCGTTTAACATGCGTCGCCGCCGTTTGAAATCGTATCCAGGCATTCAAGAAATGCTTCGGTCCGGTCACTGTTGTTCAAGGGCCCTAGGTACTTCATTCGAATACGGCCCGCTCCATCGACGATGAATGTTTCCGGCACCCCGTAGACACCCCAATCAATGCTCACGCGCCCATCGTGGTCGGCACCAATACGTCCAAAGGGATCGCCAAGATCATCCAACCACTTGGCAATATTCTTGGGCTTATCTTTGTAATTGATACCGCTCAGCTTGGCTTTCCCTGACTTTGCCAATTCCATCAAAAATGGGTGCTCGGCTTTGCACGGCAAGCACCAGGACGCGAACACATTAACAACGTGCACGTCGCCCGTGCGCAAGTGATCACTTTCAAGGCCGTTGTCTTTCCCTTCCAAAGGCGGCAATTGAAATTCAGGGATCGGCTGATCGATCAAAGCTGATGGAATATCTTTGGGTTTCAGGGTCAAGCCAACACCCAATGCCGCCGCCACAACGACAAACAGGATAAACGGCAATAAATGACGAAACGGCATATTCAGGCGGCTCCTTCCGCGACACGGGTCTTGCGCGCACGTGCACGTGACGGTGCGCCCACCCGATGGCGGCGATCAACCAGTGACAGCATGCCGCCCAACATCATGATCAGCGCACCGCCCCATATCCACGAAACCAGAGGCTTAAAGTATATGCGTGTCGACCAGCCTCCATCGCCGTTGGGATCGCCCACCACCGCATACAGATCACCACTGATCATGGGATGAATAGCGGCCTCGGTGGTCGTCATCGGCGGCACCGGATAGCGTCGTTGTTCAGGCTCGAGGATCACAAACGGCTTGCCGTCCCGACTTACCTGAAAAGTACCCCGCTCAGACGCGTAGTTGGCGCCGTCCTCCAAAACCGTCCCCTCGAATGTGAATTGATAAGCGCCTACTTGGACACTTTCACCGGGGCGCATGACTTGAAGTTTTTCCACTTGCCATGTCTCGGACGCAGTGACTCCAAGGATCATGATTGCCATGCCCAGATGGGCGACAGTGGTGCCCCAGGTGGCCCAGGGGGTACGCGCAAGGCGTACGATACTTTGTCCGACCTGGCCGGGGCGGAACTTAGCGCGCTCGACCACAATGGCGGCCGCGCCAACAAGCAACCACCCAGCGAGAGCAATACCGGCAAACGCGAGAGCCGAGTAGGCATCGACCCAATAGACCGCCGCCAAAACCGCCAGCGCGGCGCCAAGCGCCGCCGCTTTGAGGCGCCCGGCAATCCCTGCCAGATCACTGCGCTTCCATTTAAGCAACGGACCCACAGCCATCAACAACACCAGTGGTACCATTAAGGGGACAAAGGTTCGCTCGAAATACGGAGGCCCCACCGAGACCTTTTCACCGGCAATGGCGTCCAGGAACAGGGGGTAGAGAGTGCCGAGGAACACCGTCCCCACTGCAGCGGCCAGCAGCAGATTGTTAAGCACCAAAAAACCTTCGCGGCTGATGGGGGCAAACACGCCACCGCCTTTGAGGCTGGGCGCTCGCACAGCGAACAGGGCGAGCGAGCCGCCAACGACCGCCACCAGGAAGGCCAATATGAACACCCCGCGCGCGGGGTCGGTCGCGAAAGCGTGCACCGAGGTAAGAACGCCCGAGCGCACAAGGAATGTACCAAGCAGGCTTAAAGAAAATGTCAGGATGGCGAGCAGCACCGTCCAGGTTTTGAGCGCGTCGCGCTTCTCGACCACGATCACTGAATGCAATAATGCCGTGCCCGCGAGCCAGGGCATGAACGACGCGTTTTCGACTGGATCCCAGAACCACCAGCCGCCCCAACCAAGCTCGTAGTAAGCCCACCAGCTGCCCAGAGCGATACCGCCCGTGAGTGCACACCAAGCGCCCAACACCCAGGGCCTGACCCAGCGGCCCCAGACCGGGTCGACCCGCCCTTCGATCAATGCTGCGATGGCGAAGGAAAAGGCGGTCGAGAAGCCCACATAGCCTAAATAGAGAAGCGGCGGATGAAACGCGAGGCCCGGGTCCTGCAATAGCGGATTAAGGCCGCTACCATCCATGGGCGGGGGGAACACCCGCAAAAAGGGATTGGACGTAAACAAAACAAACAACAAAAAGCCGATACCGATTAACGCCTGTACCGCCAGCACACGCGCCCGGAAGGCGTCCGGCAGGTTGCGCCCGAACACAGCAACTGCTGCGCCAAAAAATGTCAGGATCAATATCCACAATAGCAGCGAGCCCTCGTGATTGCCCCATACGCCTGAGATTTTGTAGAGCAACGGCTTCGCCGAATGGGAATTGTTGGCAACATTGATAACGGAAAAATCGGAGGTGATGTATGCCACCATCAAACAGCCGAAGGCGAGCGCGACCAACATAAATTGTACGATCGCCGCTGGGCGGGCTGTGCCCACCAATCCCGCATCGCCACGCCACGCCCCCACCAAAGGTAATGTGCCTTGGAGGGCCGCAACCGCCAGCGCGAGAATGAGCGCAAAGTGTCCGATTTCAGAAATCATTTCGTCCTGATCCTAGGGCGTCTCGCTCTGTGCCGGCGAGTCACCTTGCCCCCCATCGCCCTGCCATTGCCCAGATTTCTTGAGGGCATCGGCAACTTCGGCCGGCATATAGTTTTCATCGTGTTTAGCCAAAACGCTGGTCGCGACAAACACGCCATCCGCGCCCATGGTACCTTCGGTCACCACGCCTTGGCCCTCGCGGAATAGATCCGGCAGCAACCCCCGGAAACTGACGGGGACGGTTTCCGCCAAGTCGGTTACGCCAAATCTGATCTCAATTCCGTCGGCCACCTTCTCGACACTGCCCTCTTCGACCAGTCCGCCAAGGCGAAAGCGACGGCCGGGCTCTACTTCGCGTTCAGTCAGTTCCGTAGGGCTCATGAAAAACACCAAGCTCTCATCAAAAGCCTGCAGGACCAAAGTGGCCGCTGCAGCCAACACCGATAAGGCGACAACCAAAAAGACAAGTCGGCGGCGCTTTGGCTTCATTTATCCGCTCCCTTGCGTTGACGCCGCCGGGGCATACGGGCTTCCAAGTCGGCCAATACTTTTTGATTTGCGGTGACCGCCCTCCACGAGGCTATCGCGACCCATCCCATGAAGAAGGTCGTTACCCCGAACGCCGACCATACATAGGTGCCGTATCCGCCCATACTGAGGAACTCGGTCATTATGGGGCTCCTTGGGCTTGCATCAGCCTCAGGCTGTGGATACGCCGAGCCAACACTTCGGCTTTAATACGCCACAGCAACACCACCACAAAAAATGTCGTGAAGGCGACGCCCATGATCAGAAGCGGCGTCAATATAGACGCGTGAATTGCCGGGCCATCCATACGGGCCACACTGGCCGGCTGGTGAAGCGTGTTCCACCAATCCACGGAAAATTTAATGATCGGCAGATTAACCGCGCCCGCCAAGGCCAAAATTGCGGCGGCTTTGGCACCGCGCTCGGGATCGTCCACGGTTTCCCACAAGGCCATGTAGCCAATATAGAGAAACAGCAAAATCAGCATCGATGTAAGCCGCGCGTCCCACACCCACCAGGTGCCCCACATGGGTTTTCCCCACAAGGATCCGGTTACCAGCGAGATTAATGTGAACGCAGCCCCGATGGGCGCCGCCGACTTGGCAGCGATATCGGCTAACGGCTGCTTCCACACGAGACCAATGGCACTAGCACCTGCCATCACGGCATAGGTGAACATGGCCGACCACGACGCCGGCACATGAACGAACATGATCCGCACCGTATCGCCTTGCTGATAGTCGGCAGGTGCGACCACGAGACCCAAGTAGAGACCAGCCCCAATCAAGGCAACTGTCAGTGCCGCCAGCCAAGGCAACACAGTATCACTGATGCGCAGAAACCGGGTCGGATTGGCAAGGCCATGTATAAAGCGAGCAATGGTCAAAATCTTAATGTCCAGCTATGGATCGGCCCTCGATGAGGTTCGAGCCGGGCGGCCAGTAATTCCAGCCGGCGCGGGGAAAATACCACTGGAAAGTGGGACGTCAATTGTCCTGGGTCAAGTTCCGCAATCACGCGACCCGACCACAAACGTTACTTGTCACCTTACTCAAGCGATGCCCGCAGTCCCGCTGCCGTGGCCCACGGCGCCGCAACCCCCGCAAACAGGGTGATTGCGCCCAAAATCATCAAATGGGGCTCGGGTCCCAGGCCGTGAATACGGGCATCGACAGCACCTACGCCGAATATCAGAATTGGTATGTACAACGGTAAGACCAGGAGGGACAACAGCACTCCACCACGGCGAATCCCAACCGTCAGTCCCGCACCCACGGCGCCAATGAGGCTAAGCGCGGGGGTACCCAAAAGAAGTGCGTACATAAGCGTGGGAATGCCGTCCGTATCCATATTGAGCAACAAAGCCAAAACTGGTGCGGTAACGACCAAGGGGACCGCCGTTGTGAGCCAATGCGCCGTACATTTGGCCAAAACCGTAATTTCGAGGGGAACCGCGGACAGCACCAGCAGATCCAGACTACCGTCTTCAAAATCAGCTTGGAACAGACGATCGAGCGATAACAAGCACGATAACAGCGCCGCCACCCAAAGGACGCCTGCACTGATTCGCGCCAGAATATTGAGTTCAGGCCCGACCCCGAGCGGAAACAACACGGTCACGATGATAAAAAATCCGACCGCCATGGTCCCGGCACTACCCTGTCTGACGGCAAGCCTGACATCACGGGCAACAATGCGGGCGAACGACTTCACGACACGACTTCCAATTGTACCCGGGGCCGGTAGGCATCTATATCCAGCGACCTTTGAGCGTCTATGCCTAGATCCAAATGAGTGGCGGCAATTGCCATGCCACCTTCTTGGCAATGCTCCTCGATCATTGTGGCGACAATTTGCGATGATTTATCATCCAAGGCTGACGTGGGTTCATCCAATAGCCATAAAGCTGCGGGTCTTGCCACCAATCTGGCTAGATTAAGCCGCCGCTTTTGCCCAGCTGAAAGAAATCCCGCGGGCAAATCGGTTTGGGGCACCAGATCAACCCGCTCCAATGCCGCACGAACACGGCCTTCGCCGACAAGGGCACCTTCAAACTGGCTCCAAAACTCGAGATTTTCTTCAACCGTCATCACAGGTTTGACGGCGTCCAGGTGGCCCACATAGGCGGAACGCCCGCCGTGGGCTTCGCGATCCTCTAGGACCGGTTCACCATCCCAGGTGATAGATCCCGCTGTCGGCCGCAGGAATCCGGCCAGCATACGCAAAAGCGAAGATTTTCCGCTGCCATTGGGTCCGGTCACCACCAGTAGTTCGCCCGGTGACAATTGAAAATCGAGACCAGCAAAAACTTCGCGGCCGCCCCGCTTGCAGCCCAATTCTTTAACCTCAAGGGTCACAGCAATTCACGCTCCTCAACCATATTGGGCGGCAATCTAGCAGATGACAGCCCGCTCTCGGAAACTATGCGACCCTCGCAACCCATCAAAACCATAAACATGGGCTGGAATTGCCCCGTTAAACTGCCTATTGTGCCCGCGGTTTGGCGCGGTCTTCGACCTGGTCGCCGAACGCCACCCAATTTGTTCCCGGCTTATTCCCGGCCCTTAGTTAAGGAGATGCCCTGTGATTGCCCTGGGTCAAGACACACTGAAAACCCGCCGAACCCTGGATGTGAACGGCAAGTCTTACGATTATTACAGCCTGGAGGCCGCCGCCGCTGCGGACCTCGGCGAAATTGAACGGCTGCCAGTGTCCTTAAAGGTATTGCTCGAAAATTTGTTGCGGTTCGAAGACGGCCGTACGGTCACCGTGGATGACGTCAAAGCCATGGGCCAATGGGTGGCCGAGCGCAAGTCGGATCGAGAGATCGCTTACCGGCCGGCCCGCGTGCTGATGCAGGATTTCACCGGCGTGCCCGCTGTGGTCGATCTGGCCGCCATGCGCAATGCGGTTTCCGACCTGGGCGGTAATCCGAACAAAATTAACCCCTTATCGCCCGTGGATCTGGTGATCGACCATTCGGTCGCAGTCGATAATTTCGGAACCAGCAATGCCTTTGCTGAGAATGTGGATGTCGAAATGTCCCGCAACCAAGAACGTTATGAGTTCTTGCGCTGGGGACAAAATGCCTTTGATAATTTCCGCGTGGTGCCACCGGGCACCGGCATTTGTCACCAAGTCAACTTGGAATGCCTCGGTCAAACCGTGTGGACCGATGAAGCCGATGGAGCAACGATCGCCTATCCGGACACTCTGGTCGGCACCGACAGCCACACGACTATGATCAACGGCCTTGCTGTTTTGGGTTGGGGCGTGGGCGGCATCGAGGCCGAAGCCGCCATGCTCGGGCAACCGGTATCCATGTTGATCCCCGAAGTGATCGGGTTCCGGCTATCGGGCGCGCTCAAAGAAGGCATGACTGCAACCGATCTGGTACTGACTGTGGTCGAGATGCTGCGGGCCAGAGGTGTGGTTGGCAAGTTTGTCGAGTTCTTCGGCCCTGGCATCGAGCATCTCTCACTCGCCGACAGGGCGACACTCGCCAATATGGCCCCTGAATACGGCGCCACCTGCGGCTTTTTCCCAGTCGATCAGGAAACTATCCGTTACCTGAGCTTCACCGGTCGCGATCCGGCTCGCGTGGATTTAGTCGAAGCCTATGCGAAAGCCCAAGGCATGTGGCGCGATGCAGACACGCCTGAACCTCTGTTCACAGACACCCTCGAACTGGACATGGGCCAGGTTGAGCCGAGCCTTGCAGGGCCAAAGCGCCCCCAAGACCGGATCGCTTTATCAAACGCGTCTAACAGCTTCACAGCGACTGCCACAGACACCTTCGGCAAGGGTCGGGAGCTCGGCAAGCGCGTTCCCGTCAGCGGCGAGAACTTCGATATCGGCCACGGCGATGTAATGATCGCCGCGATCACTAGCTGCACGAATACATCGAACCCCGGTGTTATGCTGGCAGCGGGTCTACTGGCCAGGAACGCGGTCGAAAAGGGATTACGCTCCAAGCCATGGGTGAAAACTTCACTCGCGCCGGGTTCCCAAGTGGTAACAGATTATCTTGCCCGTGCAGCGGTCCAGGGCGACCTGGACACCCTCGGTTTTAATCTGGTGGGCTATGGTTGCACTACATGCATTGGCAACTCGGGCCCGCTCGCACCAGCTATCTCGAAGGCGATCCACGACAACGATCTGGTCAGTTGCTCGGTCTTGTCGGGCAATCGTAACTTTGAAGGCCGTATCGGCCCTGACATTAAGGCCAACTACCTGGCCTCGCCGCCGCTGGTGGTCGCGTATGCGATTGCAGGCTCGATGCAGGTGGATGTATGGAACGATTCCCTGGGCGATGACAGTGACGGCAATCCGGTCTTCTTAAAAGACATCTGGCCGTCCAATGCCGACGTGCGCGCGGCCCTCGATACGGCAATTACACCGGACATGTTTCGCGCGCGCTACTCGGACGTGTTCAAGGGCACCGAAGCCTGGCAGGCGATCGAGACCGCGTCGGGTCTCACTTACCCATGGGACGACACCAGCACCTATGTTCAGAACCCCCCCTACTTTCAAGGTATGGCCGAAGGATCGTCAGAGCCGCAAAATGTCACGGGCGCACGGGTACTTGCGCTTTTGGGCGACAGCATCACCACCGACCACATCTCGCCCGCTGGTGCGATAAAGCAAGATGGCCCGGCGGGTGACTATTTGTCGTCAAACGACGTGCCGGTCTCCGAATTTAATTCGTTCGGATCACGTCGCGGTAATCATGAAGTGATGATGCGCGGTACGTTCGCGAATATCCGCTTGCGCAACGAAATGGCGCCCGGCACCGAGGGCGGGATCACCCGGCACATTCCGGATGGCGAGCAGATGTCCATTTACGATGCCGCTATGAAATACGCGGACGAAGGCGTGCCGCTGGTGGTTATCGGTGGCGCCGAATATGGCACCGGATCCTCCCGCGATTGGGCAGCCAAAGGCACACGCTTGTTGGGCGTGAAAGCCGTCATCACCGAAAGTTTCGAGCGCATTCATCGCTCCAATTTGGTCGGCATGGGTGTGTTACCGCTGTGCTTTAAGGATGGTGACAATCGCAAGTCGCTCAATCTCACCGGCGAAGAGACCGTGGATATTCTTGGTGTCGAAGATGGTCTCACCGCTGGTATGGATCTGACCGCCCGCTTCACCTATCCGGACGGCGCTGTTCGCGAGATTCCGGTCCTGTGCCGGATCGATACCGAAGACGAGGTCGATTACTACAAAAACGGCGGCATTCTTCAGTATGTATTGCG
>Ga0315336_1005877_pt1 | contig 13031 bp, 11 predicted proteins | sample ASW5metaG_FD_204512 | JGI IMG/M metagenome (GOLD analysis project Ga0315336, IMG submission 204512) | Ammonia-oxidizing marine archaeal communities from Monterey Bay, California, United States - ASW #5 | ecosystem: Environmental > Aquatic > Marine > Intertidal zone | place: USA: California...
GGCTCTGGATTGTTCCAGGCCCGATTCCATTGCCATGATGTTTCGGAAACTGAGTGATTCCCGGCCGCTGCCAGCAACTTCTGGCACAAGGTCTACGATTTTCTGATCCAGGGATTGTATGTATCCCCTCTGTATCGCACGACCGACGAGAAAACTGAACGGACTCTTGGTCGCACTATACATCTGTTGCACATCATCGGAACCTTTACCATTCCAGTATTGCTCGAAGACAACTTGCCCGTTATAAAGGATTAACAGCGCATCTGAATTGTTGTCTTCTGCCAGTCGAATCACTGGTTCGAATGATTGACGATCGATACCCAGCTCAGCAGGATCAGTTCTTACCAGCGAATGCTTATCCGTCCCCGCCCAGGGATCTGTGGGTAGTTGAGGCAACTGGGCATAAGCTGACACGCAAAGCAATAAGCCCGGGATTAATAACCAATTGTATTTGCTTAAGAAGCGCATATCTTCCGCCTCTTGTTGTGCTGCTCCATCATAAAAAACTAATTCAGTGAAAATTTATGCGGAACTCCATTCCTTTTAAGAACATACTCTGAAAGAGTTAGCAATTATTCCCACTCAATCGTTGATGGCGGCTTTGAGGTAATGTCGTAGACCACCCGATTGATACCCTTCACCTCGTTCACAATTCGAGATGACATTCTAGACAACAGCTCAGCGGGTAAAGGCACCCAGTCCGCTGTCATACCATCAAGACTCTGAACTACTCGGATCGCCACGGTATATTCGTAAGTCCGCTCGTCGCCCATTACCCCAACGCTTTGAATCGGCAGGAGGACCGGAAACGACTGCCATACCTTCCGATACCATCCAGCTTCAATAATCTCTTCCGTGACGATGGAGTCAGCCTCACGTAATAACTTTAATCGGCCTGGAGTTACGTCACCAAGAATGCGCACCGCCAATCCAGGGCCAGGAAAGGGCTGTCTCCACACAAATGCTTCGTCAACACCCAATTCAAGGCCCACCTGCCTAACTTCATCCTTAAACAGTTGACGAACCGGTTCGATCAAGGAGAATTGCATTTCTTTTGGTAGCCCCCCAACGTTGTGGTGGCTCTTAATTGGAACTGAGGGCCCTACAACCGATACGCTTTCGATTACGTCGGGATAAAGCGTGCCCTGCGCAAGGAACTTAAACGCTCCGAGTTCGGCAGCTTTTGTTTCAAACACCTCAATGAACGCCTTGCCAATGATCATCCGCTTCTCTTCAGGATCAGTAACGCCTTTGAGCCGTTCCAAAAACAACTGGGATGCATCTGCAAACGCGACTGGTAAACCCAATTTCTCAGAAAAGCGCTGACGCACCTCGGCAGCTTCATCGGCACGTAACACGCCATTGTCCACAAATATGCAAGTAAGTCGGTCACCGATGGCACGATGAAGTAATAGGGCTACGACCGTAGAATCCACACCTCCACTGAGCGCACACAAGACCCGTGAATCCCCTACCTGCTCTTGAATATGCTCGATGGTTTCCTGGACAAATGAGGCCATGGTCCAGTCCCCTACACAACCGCAAATCTCCCTCGCAAAGTTTTCAAGTATGTCGCTACCATGTTCCGTATGAACGACCTCAGGGTGAAACAGCAAACCATATAACCCACGGTCGGCGTGCTCCATGGCGGCGACCGGAGCATTTTTACTAGTAGCCGTGATGGAGAATCCTGGGGGTGCCATTGCTACCAAGTCTCCGTGACTTGCCCAGACCTTAACGGAGTCCGGAAGGCCCCGAAACATCACCCTTTCATTCTCCGGCCGAACCACCGCGCTACCGTATTCTCGCTGCGGTGCAGGAAGAACCGTGCCACCGAGAGCATCCGTCATCGCCTGCATGCCATAGCAAATACCCAGAGTCGGCACGGCCATCTTAAACAGTTCCGGATCGCACTTAGGAGCGTCTGGGTCAGAAATTGATCTAGGCCCGCCCGACAGAATTATTCCGACGGGATTACGCGCAGCTAAATCGTTTGTGGATATGTTGAATGGAACAATCTCGGCATACACCGATAATTCACGCAGCCGACGCGCGATCAACTGCGTGTACTGAGAGCCGAAATCAAGGACGACCAGTGTTTGGTGTGTCACGCGATTAAACAACCAGCTTGGGGCACTCTTCGACCGATTCGGAGATATTATAACGGGGTGCTTCAGATTTTGTTGGGGTCATCGCGCTCGTCTAAGAGCCGCCGGTTAAGGCATTGGCTGTTATTTACAGTGAGTACGCTCTTGATGGGTATTCTTGTGGCCTCTGCTGCAGGTCAGGATTCCTCCTCTGAAGAGATTCTTGCTCCCTCGATCTTTCCAGTCGGGTACAACTGGCAGACCACTCTACCAGCGGCCCCTACCGGTCTCCCGGCGAGCGACGGGACCTATCTCTATGTGCCGTTGCGAAACGATCAATTCGTAGCCGTGTCCCGGTTCGATGGAACCGTCCAATGGGCAGTGGAACAGCAGGTCGATTTCCGTCCAACTCCCTCTGGAGACACCGTCTTCGTCGTCAACGATAAAAAAGTCCGTGCACTATGGGCAGTGTCCGGTGCCGAAAAGTGGAATGTCAACCTTCCGGAGCCTGTCTCTACGGAGGTATATTCGAATCCAGAATGGCTGATCATCGGACTCGTTAACGGACTCGTCTCAGCACATGCACGATCCACAGGACGTCCGATCTGGACCCAGGAACTCTCAGCCGAGGTCCTTCCTCCCACCGTTGATGGTAGTCATCTGTATGTCCCCCAAGCCAATGGGGCTATCTCGGCCTTAGAGCTGTCGAACGGAACCGTGCTCTGGGAGCGACAACTCGGGGGCGCGCCCGGACCCATAACCGTCGCCTATGGTCAACTCTATGTAGGCACCACTGATAATTTTCTATATGCGATCGATCAATCTGACGGGCGAATCCAGTGGCGTTGGAGAACGGGTGGAGACATAGTTGGAGCGCCAGTTGTTGATTCGGAGACTATTTATTTTGTTTCACTAGATAATCAATTACGGGCTCTTGCACGAAAAACGGGCGTTCAATTGTGGAAGCAGGATCTTCCCACTAGACCAGTGGGAGGCCTCGTCCAGTTTGGCGATGCACTGATGGTTTCAGGCCGAACGCTTCCGCTCCATCTCATTTATTCTCAAACTGGCGAACCTGCTGGAGACTTTTCAAGCACCCCGATGCTGGCACCATTTCAACCCGAAGAGACCGATCTTTTAATGGCTGAGGAATCAGAAGAGCGCACCTCGACCGAGGAGAATGCTAAAGCCGCGGAGTCTGTAGATTCTGATGAGTCAAATACCGTTGAAATGGGCGAGGCGCTGGAAATAGCGACTGAGCTTGCGGCCCCTCCGATCATCCTACAAGCCGAAGGAGCGTCAAAAGCGGAGTTCGTGCTTCTCACGGGCGCTGGAGAGTTGCATAGTTACATCTCGGCAAAGGCTTTACCTTTAACGCCGCAGCCACACATGCCAGGAATGCATGCTACCTCGTCATTAACAGAAGCCAATCATGAAGTCCCCGAGTGGTTAATTGAGCCCCTCCGCAATGGAACAGTCGATTTGACAAACTTACCAGGCATGTTCGAGATCGCTAAGGATCTTGAATCGCTAGATCGCCCTCCAGGATTACGCTTTACGCCACCACTGACTACTGGCTTGACCGCGCTCCCTGGGCGTGGAGGTCCCGCCGAACGCCAACTTGCACCGTTCAACCTATTACCCGGAATTCAGATGTCAGTCGAAGACCTCACACGAGGTTTAGAGATCTTTTGGGATTCCGGCTGGATTGTTGTTGGGTCGGTAAACGACGAAGTACTTCTTGCGCCCCTAACGAAGACGCCCGGTCAACCACTAGGCCTCCCGAACAAATCCTCGTAAAAGGCTCGTTCGTCTGCTCTTAATGGAAATGGGGGCGATTAGCAGTCTCACCCGTCGCAGTATTCCTACTATCATCGCCAGCTTCGTCGGCTGCAGATTTTCCACGCCACTCAACTCGACTAAGGAGATCTTCAACCGGTCCGGAGGCAAGATAGATGTATGCCATCCCTGCTAAGACGAATGGGGGGTGCGCGTTAATTACCGCAATTACACCTGCAATGGCGATGAGCGGCACGTACGAACGCCGATGGCCGAGATTAACCTCTTTAAAACTACGAAATCTCAAAGTCGTGATCATCAAAAAGGCAGGGACTAGTATTACCAGGAAGATCGGTAATGCCTCAATTGCACCAACCGAAGGAGTCGGAAAAGCAAACACCGTCGCCGCGAGCACACAGGCCGCTGCCGGGCTTGGCATTCCCACAAAATAGCGCTTATCTAACGTTCCCCGCTGAATATTAAAACGCGCCAATCGAGTTCCCGCCGCCACAAGATACAAAAAGCCTGCAGCCCAGCCCAATTGTCCAAAAGGCGTTAGGCCCCAAGCACACACTAAGACCGCCGGGGCCACACCGAAGGACACAATATCCGCCAATGAGTCAAATTCGACCCCAAACGCACTAGTGGCTTTCATTAGTCGAGCGATTCGCCCATCCAGAGTGTCGAGAACAAGCGCAATGCCAATGAATGGCGCGGCCGTGCCAAACTCCCCTCTGAGGGTATAAATCAGACAAGCGTATCCACAGAAGAGATTGGCAACCGTGAGCATGCTAGGCAGCAGGAACATGCCCCGCCGAGCACGTTGATCACCCTGAAAGCCTCTCAGAACTACCATGCCTAGAACCCGGTTTCGGGCTTCTCTGTGCCCATTAACCTAGCAACGACACTCTCACCGCCACGCACCCGCTGGCCGGGAACGACGGCGATGGTGGCCGTTCTTGGTATAAACAAATCAATACGTGAGCCAAACTTCATAATGCCGAATCGATCTCCAGCCTGCACCTTCTGACCCACCCTAACACGGCATACGATCCTGCGAGCAAGCACCCCAACAATCTGTCTACACACTATCATCCCGTCGTCGTGCCGAAAAGCCACTTCAGTTCGCGCGTTACTCGAACTGGCTTCGCCTCTATACGCCGCAAAAAACCGCCCTGCTTGGCGCCGAATATGAATTACCTCGCCTTCAACCGGAACTCGATTCATGTGCACATCAACTGGCGACAAAAAAATACTCACCTGCCACCAAGATCCATTTGGTGGATCTGTCGAGACCACCTCTCCCGCCACCAAAACCCGACCATCCGCAGGGGCAAGTACCGCCCCCTTTGTTCCTGGCGGACGCCGTCGTGGATCCCGAAAAAAGAACAGGAAGAATCCACCGAGTATGACAAAAGGAATGGCCCACCACAAAAAATTCAGCCAAGCGAGAACAACTGCAGGAATAGCCGTCGCAGCAATAAACGGTACGCCCGATCGATCGATGGGCACGAGATATATTCTAGGCTTAGGTCGAGTAGAAGCTACCCACCTGCTGTGGATTTACTGGAGCTTTCTACGTCTTGCAAAGGTGGACGGAGGGTACATCTGAGAATATGCTCCATACGATCCTTAATATGCAGCTTTTGCTTCTTGAGGGTGGTTTCCTCAACCTGTTCGCTGTCAGATAGATAGGGTTGGTTACCAAGCTTTGCCAAGCGAGTGTCGAGCATATCGTGGTTGGCGGCCAACTGTTGAAATTCAAGATTATCCAACAGCAGCCGATCTCTTATTTCGGTGTCTGTCGACATCCTCCACTCCTTCTCAGAACAAAGAGCACTGGTTGGCGGGACAATGGACGAGCGCACGGTACCATAAGGCTTCCAGAGGTTCAAGAGTCCCTACGGCAGATTAAGAGTCGAAGTCGCTAAACTCAGCAGTTTTGGGCCAAACTTTTAGATAAAAGGACTGCATCCTCAACTGGATTTGTATAGTAATCCGGCCGCATGCCCACACGCTTAAAACCCATTCGCCAATACAACTTAAGGGCAGCAGCGTTTGATGAACGCACCTCCAACATAATAGACCTTACTCCGCGACTGGTCGCATCCTGTGCCAGATGCATCAACAGAAGACGGGCCAAGCCTTGTCGACGGTGTTCAGGGTGGATCGCTAGATTGTTAAGGTGCAACTCTCCCTCAATTAACCGCCAAGAACAGTATCCAACTAAAGAGTCTTGGTTGATCCGAACCACGAAAGCCTCGGAAACACTTACCTTGCTCAATTCATCAATAAGCATTTGACGGGACCAAGGCCTCTGAAAGCTCAGCGTCTCCAACTCAACAAGGCCGTCAATATCGCGTCTCAAACTCGCCCTCTCAACGTTAGCTACCATTAATGGATCCTGTCAGCCTCGACTGCGATTCCGCGCTAACTCAACATCCGGCCTTCGGATATACAGGGGCCGTAGCGCATGGGGCCCTAACAATTGACGCTCAGAGGCAGTCAGTGCCAATCGGCCAACGTTTTCTGCAAGGTTCACCTGAATCGGCAAAATTCTGACCGTTGAACCTAAGAGATCCTTGGCTTCACTTTCATATCGGTGGGCGCCATCGCCCACAAGAGTCAAGGGCTTCTCGCCCAACCTCTCCTGCCAACAGATTGACACCTCTTGTGGCGTACCAACGGAATGCGGTTCGATTTCTAGAAATCCTTCGGGCACCGTAATAATCGTTGGCACTCCCCCAATACTTGCACTTGTTGGCGGACTGCAACTCACTTCCTCAAGGCGACGAAGGTAGCCGGCACTAAAGACCTGATTTCGTTGTCCGTCGAGCCAGGCTCCAACAAGTATTGAATCACGAGCCCCATCAACTAGCGCTGCAAGGGTTGATACACCAACGATTGGTACGGACTTAACCAATGACAATCCTTGTATCGTAGAAATTCCAACCCTAAGACCGGTAAACGATCCTGGGCCCACGGCTACTGCATAGCGTTCAACGTCATCAACAGTGAGATCGAGGGTTCCTAGGACGTCAATAATGTCACTTGGCAACCGCTCACCACGAGTTCGGTCAGTTGTGCCAGATTTACTAGCAACAACCTTCCCGTGTTGGAGCACCGCGACACTGCCTGGGCGAGTGGCTGTCTCAAGTGCTAATACAACGCCTGGGAACCCTGGCTTTCTCTCCATTAGTAAAACGATTCTAGTAGAGTGCGCGGCCACCAGAAAGTCAATGTCTTCAACATCTTGACTGCCGATTGACCCCTACCTATACTGTGGCCACCTTGCATCCTTAAAGTGTTCGGATGCACTCATTATCGAGACCCGCCCTTGCCTTCCCACCCAACCAAGTCGGCTGTTACGCCCGTAATGAGACAGTACTTGGATACCAAGCAACAGTATTCCGATGCGGTACTGTTTTTTCGAATGGGTGATTTTTATGAAATGTTTTACGAAGACGCACTTACAGCTGCGCGGGCCCTGGACCTGACGCTGACCTCCCGTGCGAAAGATGGAGATGGAGCAGCCATTCCGATGTGTGGAGTTCCGTTTCACTCTGCCGAAGGTTACATTGCGCGTCTCGTCAACAAAGGATTTCGGGTGGCGATCTGCGAGCAGATGGAGAGTGCAAAGAAAGGAAAAGGTCTCGTTAAGAGAGAAATCGTACGCGTGGTATCTCCCGGCACCCTGATTGATGGTGACGAGCTAGACTCACGAAAACCGGCCTTCTTAATGGCCATAGTTTCGAAGGGGAACAACGCTAAAAAGTCCATTAAGAACCTCGCTCAATACGGCGTCGCTCTCGTAGACCTCTCAACGGGTGAGTTTCAGGTGGCTGAATATCAAGGCACTGCAGCTCATCAACAGGTACTCAACGAAATTTCTGTACTCCAGCCTCGGGAATTAGTAATTCCCGATGACATGGAGGACTCCGCGCTCCCTAATAACATCGGTAAAACACCAATTACACGTACTGACTCGTGGACCTTCAATCTCGAGCATGCACGCGACATATTGTGTTCTCAATTAAATGTTCAGGACCTTGAAGGATTCGGGCTCGAAGAAAGGTTGGCTGCGACCGCGGCGGCCGGCGGCCTCATAAGCTATCTTAAGGACACTCAAAAGTGTGACCTGACACACCTTCGAGAGCTTAGCCTTCGAGAACACTCCCAATATCTAGCTATCGATCCAACGACGTTCCAACACCTCGAGATCATCGCTGCATCGGATGGATCTTCGGAAAGGTGCTTACTCTCAACCATCGATCAGACTGTAACAGCGATGGGAGGACGCCAACTCAGGTCTTGGCTGGTTAGGCCACTCTTGTCAATTGAACGAATTCAAGATCGTCTTGATGCTGTTGAGGAATTCGCCTTCGATACCGTGACCCGTGGCAAGCTTCGAGAAGGCCTTAAAGGCGTGGTCGATCTAGAGCGCCTCGTGGCACGAGTGTCGCTAGCGACCGCTGGGCCTCGTGATTTACTTGCACTCCAACAGTCCGCCATTTTACTTCCTAAGATTCGAGGGATTCTGAGTGGCCTACACGCACCTCTCACCCTTAGCCTATTGAGCGAGCTCGACGATCTGGGCGATTTAAGAGACCTGATTGAAAAGACTATCTCTGAAGAGGCTCCTGCCCAAGCTCGGGATGGAGGCTGCATTCGCGACGGCAGTAATCCTAAATTAGACGACCTTCGCTCTATAAGTAATGGCGGCCGACGATTAATCTCTGAAATGGAAGCGGCAGAACGGACCCGTACCGGAATTTCCAGTTTGAAAATTCGATTCAATCGAATATTTGGTTACTACATAGAGATCTCCAGGGCTCATCTACAGTCCGTGCCGGATGATTACCATCGTAAACAGACAGTCGCGGGAGGCGAGCGCTTTGTCACTCCCGAGCTTAAGAAATGCGAAGACTCTATTCTTGGCGCTGATGAGCGAATCTTGAAGGAAGAGATAATCTTATTCGAGGCTCTTCGGAAACAAATAGCGCAGGAAATCCCTCGCATCCAAGACACGGCGAGAGCTATTGCCGGTCTTGATACCCTATCCGCTCTTGCGGAAGCTGCCGTCACCCTCGAATATACAAAACCACAAATTCATAATGGGGATGAATTTGAGGCATACGATGTTCGTCATCCCGTTGTCGAGCGGTATACCTCAGAAAGTTTTGTACCAAACGATCTATTGCTAAATAAGTTGAGCCACCAACTCGTAATCCTAACCGGGCCAAATATGGGTGGTAAATCAACCTATCTCCGCCAAGCTGCACTGCTGACAATCTTGGCGCAGACAGGTTCGTTTGTGCCTGCCCGCCAAGCAAAATTACCTTTGGTTGATCGGGTGTTCGCCAGAGTTGGCGCGTCCGACAATATCGCTCGTGGCCACTCCACCTTTATGGTTGAAATGGAGGAGACCGCACATATTCTACATACGGCAACCGCTCGAAGCCTCGTCCTTCTAGACGAGATCGGCCGCGGGACGGCGACCTTCGACGGACTCAGCATAGCCTGGGCGGTCGCCGAACACTTAGCGACCAATCAGTCAGCGCGGCCCCATACTTTATTCGCGACTCACTATCATGAGTTGACCGATCTCGCAGAAGCTTTACCTGGAGTAATAAATTTCCACGTTGTCGCTCGGGAGCACAACGATAACCTCGTCTTTCTCCGCAAGGTGGTTCCCGGTCGCTCAGACCGCAGCTACGGCATTCAGGTGGCTCGTTTGGCGGGACTACCTCAAAAGGTGGTTCGCAGAGCTCGAGAGATCTTGGATGGATTGGAACGGGACGAATTAACTCGCGATGGCAGACCTGCAATGAGCGGAAGTAACGCTCCCAGCCAAGAACAACCCGGTCTCTTTCAGGGCACTCAACCGGATGATCAAATTCGGCAACGTTTACGTAAGCTCGACTTGGATCAGCTAACTCCTTTAAAAGCTCTTGATTGGTTAGCCGAACTGAAGAGGGACATGTCAGAGGAATAGTAGCGCTCGACCGACCCGAGCTTAGCGACCTAGAATGAAGCCGTATGTCTGATAAACGCGACTTATTCGGCCCTCCAATCGAACCATTTTTGGTTGAGCCTAATTTAACCGGTGAACAAATCCTCGACCGCATGGCTGGAATTTCTTTTCAAGGTAGAAATTTAGCCACAGCGCACAGGGTCTGGAGAAAGATGCTCGCAGATAATTGCCTGGTCTTTCTCGGAGTTGCGGGTGCACTCAGCGCCGGTGGTTTAAGAATGATTCTGGCGCATCTTATTGCACACCGATATGTTGACTGCGTCGTCTCAACAGGAGCCAACCTTTATCATGACCTACATGAGTGTCGGGGCCGCCAACACTTTCAAGGATCTCCCCAGACGGACGATCGAGCCCTACAGGCCGCGCATATTGATCGTGTTTACGACACCCTAATGGACGAGGACGAATTTATTGACAACGATAACTGGATCGCAGCCTTTTCCGAACGCCTAGATAATCGTCCATATACCAGTAGAGAGCTTCTTTACAGGCTTGGTGAACACTTATGGAACGAAACCAAACGGGATGGAATTCTTACTTCGGCCTATCGAGCGAACGTCCCTATCTTCTGTCCCGCAATTGCTGATTCTTCCATCGGCATGGGCCTGTCGCAAGGTAGACACTCAACAGCAGGAACAGGTCAAGTCGACGTGATCGGCGACATAATCGAATCGGCAAATCTCGTTATTCGCAAACGTCGAACAGCATCGATAGTACTTGGCGGAGGGACCCCAAAGAACTTTATTAATCAGGCCAGTGTGCAGGCTGAGTTCTACAGTGCCGGAATAGGCGGTCACAGCTATGCTCTCCAGATTGTTGCTGACGTTCCACACTTTGGCGGAGCTTCAGGGTCCACCCTTGACGAGGCCCGCAGTTGGGGCAAGGTCGCTACCGACGCCGACCAAGTTACCGTTAACGCAGATGCCACCATCGCATTGCCACTCCTTGCGACTGCCCTCTCCACGAGTATGCCGGACGTTTTAAAACACCGCCGATTCTCGGTCTTTAATCTCAATGGCCCCCGAATCTCAGTGGATGGCGACCTCCTTCCTAGTAACCGCTTCGAGGAACAGAGGTGAGTTGGCCATTCCAGTATCCGCATGGTGATAGCCTGCCATTCGGTGGCGATGACTGTCCCCAAGCGACGTTTACGGACGCTCCTACCGTGGTCCTTCCAGCCCCCTTGGAACGAACCGTCTCTTATCTTTCCGGAACCCGATTAGGGCCAAGGGAGATTCTTCGCGCTTCAGCCCAGCTTGAATTATGGGACGAAGAACTTGGAATCGATGTGCACACGCAAGGCATCTGCACCCTTCCAGAGATGGAACTGCCATATTCCGACCAAGTCGAGGCCTTGGCCGAAATCAATCGGGTCGCCAAGACCATCATCAGTCTCAATAAGTTCCTGGTAACCCTCGGAGGCGAACATTCAATTACCCCACCGCTGGTCGCTGCGGCTGCCGCCCATTACGACGACCTGTCGATCCTTCAGATAGATGCCCATGCTGATTTACGAGATTCGTATCTTGGTAACCCCAATAGCCATGCTTGCGCGATGCGCCGATCGCTAGATTACGCACCCTGCACCCAAGTTGGCATTCGCAGCCTTTCAACCGAAGAGGCCATGATCGCCGATTCCCTTCCCACAACGATCTTCTACGACGTGAAAATGCGAGATCAAGCCAACTGGGTCGAAGATATTGTCAGCACACTTCGACGGAGGGTTTACATCTCTATTGATTGCGATGGACTTAATCCAGCAGTGATGCCTGCCGTGGGCACGCCCGAGCCTGGTGGCTTATCTTGGACCGAACTAATCCAGATTTTACGGTTAACTTTTCGAAAGCGCGAGGTTATTGCTTGCGATGTCGTGGAACTGTGCCCAATATCTGGACTTGCGCATCCAAATTTTCTCTGCGCAAAACTCGTCTACAAATTGCTGACTTATCGCCTCGGCGAACCCTAACTTTCTTCAGATATTTCAAACCTATCCAATTCAGCCTGGGCAACCAATCCATAGCTAGAACTCGGAAACTCGTCAACGATACGCGCAAAACTTTCCTTGGCTTCCATGGAACGTTCGGCAAGAAGGTAGGCGCGGCCTAATTGCATCAATAAGCCGTCCAGAGGGATCTGAGAGTCCGCCGAAGTGACCTCTTCCTCGAACAGTTGGATTGCCGCCTCTACATTGCCCGAATACATTTTCGTTTCGGCCAGACCAAGACGTGCCATCCGTCCGTATATACTTCCTCCCGCAACATCCACCACCCTCTCATATTGCAGCTCCGCTTCATCTCGTCGCCCAAAATCGGCAAGGATGCTTGCTGCGTGATAACTAGCTGTTATCCCAGCCGAACTCTCGGGATAGGTTTCAGCTGTTAGCATGAACTTCTCCAAAGCCGATTCTGCTCTTCGATTCTCAGAAGTAAAGCTTCCTGGCTGAAAGGCTGCTGCAGGAGCAATCGAAGTTGGATCAGACGGATCCGGCGGTGGAGGCGGTGGAATTACTGGCGCAGAAGCAGTAGTTAACGCATCCGCAAGTAGATCCGATCCCTTGGCCTGTTCAGCCCGTTGATAGGAAACATAAATACCACTTCCAATAGCGAGAAGGATTACTAGTGATCCAAGGATAATTAATTCTCGCTTCCGGCTTTCAAGGACCATCTGGGAACTCAGAATCTTCGCCGCCAGCGCGTTCTCTTTTAAATGGTGTCGCTCAGATCGCTTCATGGATTCCTGTCCCTTGAATAAACTTAAACCGATGTCCGACTATTATACCTAGCCATGCCCATGAATTACCGGTGAGCGCTGTAGTAACAACTGGCGCGCGTGCCCGGATTCGAACCGGGGACCTACCGCTTAGGAGGCGGTTGCTCTATCCATCTGAGCTACACGCGCATTCCCCAGGCTTGATTAGTCTAGCAGAGACAGTTGGATGGTTTCATTGGAACGCGTAGGCGCCATTCTGTGTGTGTCATGGCAGAATTGAGAAACCTGAACCAAATCCTGTCGGCGCGCTGTCTGTTATCTCGACACCCTCAATCCTTGCATTTGGTGGACCCTCGCGGAGGGACTGCTCGAAACTTTTGATGGCCTCGGCGCCACCGACGACTATGGCCTCAACACTTCCA
>Ga0315336_1005878_pt1 | contig 13029 bp, 10 predicted proteins | sample ASW5metaG_FD_204512 | JGI IMG/M metagenome (GOLD analysis project Ga0315336, IMG submission 204512) | Ammonia-oxidizing marine archaeal communities from Monterey Bay, California, United States - ASW #5 | ecosystem: Environmental > Aquatic > Marine > Intertidal zone | place: USA: California...
CCGGTGTGGATCGTTGCGGCGACGTATTCCGCCACGGCAATGCCGCCGGTTCTGCCAAGAACGGCGGCGTCCTGTGCTTGGCGGGCGACGACCACGGCGCGAAATCATCCACCGTGCCGCATCAGTCGGACCACGCCTTCATCTCCGCGCTGATGCCGTATCTCTATCCGTCCAGCATCCACGAGATGATCGAGATGGGTCTGCTCGGCATCGCCATGTCGCGCTATTCCGGCTGCTGGGTCGGCATGAAGGTCATCACCGAGACGGTGGAGACTACGGCGGAAATCGATCTCACCGACGAGATGACGCCGTTTATCATTCCGACCGATTTCGAGATGCCGCCGGGCGGTCTTAATCTGCGATGGCCGGACGACCGTTATGCGCAAGACAAGCGCTTGCAGGATTATAAAGGTTTCGCCGCGGTTGCATTCGCGCGTGCCAACAACATCAACCGGATCACCATGGATTCGCCGAACGCGCGGTTCGGCATTATGGCGTCCGGCAAAAGCTATGAAGACATTCGGCAGGCACTGCGCGAACTCGGCATTACACCGGAGGTTGCTGCGAAAATCGGCCTGCGGCTTTACAAGATCGGAATGCCGTGGCCGCTGGAGCCGGAAGGCGTCCGCAAGTTCGCCGTCGGTCTCGAAGAAATTCTGATTGTCGAAGAACGCCGCGAAATCGTCGAGAACCAGGTCAAGCAGGAGCTGTTCAACTGGCGTGACGATGTGCGTCCACGCATCATCGGCAAGATGGATAACCACGACAAGCGCTTCCTGCCGTTCGCGGAAGAACTGAGCGTTGCGTCGCTGGCAAGCTCGCTGACCGAGCGGTTGTTGCAACTCGATCTCAATCCTGAAATCGTTTCGATGCTGCGCGCCAAGGCCGACTGGTTCAATGGCCGGCAGGCGACGCAGGTGCAGGCCATCGCGCCTGTAACGCGCACGCCGTATTTCTGCTCGGGCTGTCCGCACAATTCATCGACCAAGGTGCCGGAAGGCAGCCGTGCGATGGCCGGCATCGGCTGTCACTTCATGGCGTTGTGGATGGACCGCAACACCGAGACGTTCACGCATATGGGCGGCGAGGGCGTGCCGTGGGTCGGCATCGCGCCGTTCACCAAGGAAAAGCACGTGTTCGTCAATCTTGGCGACGGCACGTATTTTCATTCAGGTAGCCTAGCGATCCGGCAAGCGGTCGCCTCCAAAGCGAACATCACTTACAAAATTCTCTACAACGACGCGACAGCCATGACCGGCGGTCAGCATGTCGATGGCGAGCTTTCGCCGCAGCAGGTCACATTCCAGCTTCACAGCGAAGGCATCCGCGACATCTATCTGGTGTCGGAGACCCCTGAAGCCTATCCGGCGTCCGACATCGCGCCGGGCACCAAGGTCGCGCACCGCGATCAGCTTGATGAAGTCCAGCGCACGTTGCGTGAAGTGGAGGGCTGCTCGGCGATTGTGTTCGTGCAGACCTGCGCCGCTGAAAAACGCCGCCGCCGCAAGCGCGGTTTGATGGAAGATCCGAACAAGCGCGTCTTTATCAACTCTGCCGTGTGCGAAGGTTGCGGCGACTGCTCGGTGCAATCGAACTGTATTTCGGTGGAGCCGCTGGAAACCGAGATGGGCCGCAAGCGGACCATCAACCAGTCGAGCTGCAACAAGGACTATTCCTGTGTGAAGGGCTTCTGTCCGTCCTTCGTCACTGTTGAAGGCGGCACGTTGCGCAAGCGCGCGCCGGTCGATCTCGGTGATCTCGGCGCACTGCCAGCGCCGGCTTCGGTGCCGTCGCTCGACAAGCCGTACAACATCGCGGTCGGCGGCGTGGGCGGCACCGGCGTGCTGACCATCGGCGCGTTGCTCGGCATGGCCGCGCACATCGAAGGCAAGGCTAGCATGATCCTCGACATGTCGGGGCTTGCGCAAAAGGGCGGCGCGGTGCTGAGCCATGTGCGCTTGTCGAAAAACACAGCGGACGTCACGTGTTCACGCATCGTGACAGGCACCGCAGATTTGCTGATTGCGGCCGATGAAGTGGTTGCGGTTGCCAAGGAGACGATCACGCTGGCCGAATCGTCGCGCACCTACGGCATCATCAATACGCATCTCATTCCGATCGCGGACTTCATCCAGAACCGCGACTTCGATTTCCAGCGCGGTAAGGTCAATCGCGTGCTGGAGAATGCGCTGCGCAAAGAATCCGCGTTCCTCGACTTTACCAAGCCCGCCGAAGCTCTGCTGGGTGACTCGATTGCGACCAACATGATGATGATGGGCTACGCCTATCAGAAGGGGCTGCTGCCGGTCGCTGCCGAATCCATCGAGCAGGCGATCGAACTCAACGGCGTTGCGATCAAGATGAACACGCAGGCGTTCCGTTTGGGCCGTCTTGCGGCTCATGATCCCGCGCGGCTTGCGGCGATGATGAAGGGCGATGAGCCGGAAGCGCCGAAGACACTCGACCAGATGTCGCTGGATGAAGTGGTCGCGCATCGCACGCAATTGCTGACAGACTATCAGAACGCTGCGTATGCTGCGCGCTATCGCGATCTCGTCGATCAGGTGCGCGGGGCTGCATTCGATGGCGGCTATGGCGAAGAACTGCCGCGCGCCGTTGCGATCAACTATGCCAAGTTGCTGGCCTATAAGGACGAGTACGAAGTCGCGCGGCTTTATACTGACGGCAAGTTCGCGGAAAAGCTCGGCAAGCAGTTTGAGGGTGACTTCAAGATCAGCTTCAATCTCGCGCCGCCGATCCTGCAAAGCGGCACCGATGCGCTGGGCCGTCCGTTCAAGCGTGTGTTCGGTGCTTGGATGCTGCCGGTCTTCCGTAACATGGCGAAATTCCGCTTCCTGCGCGGCACGCCGTTCGATCCATTCGGCTACAACGAAGACCGCAAGCTCGAACGCAGCCTGATCACGGCGTATGAGAAGGATGTTGCGACGGCGGTGAAGTTGCTTTCGCCGAAGACCTTCGACATAGCGGTCGAGTTTCTGTCGCTGCCCGATCAAATCCGTGGTTACGGCCCGGTGAAGGAAGCATCGGTCGCGAAAGCGAAGGCGCGATACGAACAGCTTGCCAAGGACCTTGTCAATCCGCCGCCGATGATCGCGCCGCAGATCGCTGCCGAATAGAACGCTTGTTCGCACGGCGAAACTCAAGATGCTTGCCAAGCGCCGCTTGGCGGGTCAGAAAATCCGCTGAGACGAAGCAGCGGAGACGATTTTGAGCATCAAGGGAAAAGCCTATATCGCCGGGATTTACGAGCATCCCACCCGGCATGCGCCGGACAAGTCGACGGCACAACTTCACGCCGAATGCGCCAAGGGTGCGCTGGAAGATGCCGGCCTGACAAAGGCCGACGTTGATGGCTATTTCTGTGCGGGCGACGCGCCGGGTGGCGTCATGCAGATGGCCGATTATCTCGGGCTCAAGCTGCGTCATCTGGATTCCACCGAGACGGGCGGGTGCTCCTACATCATCGCCCTTGGGCATGCGGCAGAGGCTATTGCCGCAGGTAAGTGTTCGGTGGCCTTGATTACTCTGGCCGGAAAGCCGCGCACCGGGCCGATGCCGCCCCGCGCTTTCGGCCCGGAAGTCGACTTCGAACTCGCTTACGGTGCAACAACCCACAACGCATACGGCATGTGCGCCATGCGCCATATGCATGAGTTCGGCACCACCAGCGAGCAACTCGCCTGGGTCAAGGTCGCAGCCTCGCATCACGCGCAATATAATCCGCACGCGATGCTGCGCGATGTCGTCACGGTCGAGGACGTTATCAACTCGCCGATGATTTCCGATCCGCTGCATCGCCTCGATTGCTGCGTCGTCTCTGACGGCGGCGGTGCATTGGTTGTGACCACGCCTGAAATCGCGAAGTCATTGAAGCGCCCGTTGGTGCGAATGACCGGCCACGGCGAATCCTTGAAGGGTCCAAACGGGGGCCGCAAGCTCGACCTGACCTATTCGGCGGGCGTGTGGAGCGGTCCTCCAGCATTCGCGGAAGCGGGTGTGACGCCTAAGGACATCAAGTACGCATCGATCTACGACAGCTTCACCATCACCGTGGTGATTCAGCTCGAAGACCTCGGTTTCTGCGCCAAGGGGCAGGGTGGAAAGTTTGTTGCGGATGGTAACCTGATTTCCGGCGTTGGAAAACTACCTTGGAACACCGATGGCGGCGGGCTGTGCAACAATCACCCGATCAACCGTGGCGGCATCACCAAAATCATCGAAGCCGTTCGTCAGTTGCGCGGCGAGGCGCATCCGAAGGTTCAGGTGCCGAATTGCGATCTTGCGGTGGTGCATGGCACCGGCGGATTGCTCGGTGTGCGGCATGCGGCATCGACCGCTATTCTGGAGCGCGTGTGATGACCGATAAACCAAAGTATCCGGCGCCGGTCGGCAATCCCGAAACCGCGCAATTCTGGGACGCTGCCAAGCAGGGGAAGTTCCTCATCAAACGCTGCACCGCATGCGGTGAGCCGCATTATTTCCCGCGTTCGATCTGCCCGGTGTGTTTCTCCGATCAAACTGTTTGGGAAGAGAGCAAAGGCGAGGGCGTGATCTACAGCTACAGCCTGATGCGGAAGTCCCCGACCGGGCCTTACGCGATCGGCTACGTGACGCTCGATGAAGGCCCGTCGCTGCTGACCAATTTCGTGGACTGCGATTTGGCCGCACTGAAAATCGATCAGCGCGTAAAGGTCGTGTTCAAGCCGACGGACGGCGCGCCGCTGCCATTTTTCACGCCGGTCGGATAACAATAACAACAGCGAGGAAACATGCCGATCAAGTACGATGAGGTCATGGCGCTCAAGAATGTCGGTCAGAAGTATGCGTGGACCGACCGCGAAGTAATGCTTTACGCCTATGGCATCGGCATGGGCGCCGATCCCATGGACGAGAAGGAACTGTCCTTCGTCAACGAGGGATACTTCACGCCGCGTGACCTGAAAGTTGTGCCGACCTACGCCTCGGTGGCGGCCTGGGGCGCGAGCGCCGGTCCCATCGACGTCAACCGCGTCATGGTGGTGGACGGCGAGCGCGACATCACCTTTCACAAGCCTTTGCCGGTCACAGCAAACATCACGGCGGATTCCAGCATCCTCGGCGTGTTCGACAAGGGCAAGGAGAAGGGCGCGGTGATCCTGCGCAAGACCGTGCTCAAGAATGAGAAAGGCGAGGACCTTGCGACGCTGATCGCGTCGCAATTCGCGCGTGGCGACGGCGGCTTCGGCGGCCCGTCCGACGGCCAACCGGAACCTCACGCGATTCCAAAGCGTGCGCCGGACATGACGGTCGACATTTCGACACGGCCGGATCAAGCGCTGATCTACAGACTCTGCGGCGACCGCAATCCGCTGCACAGCGACCCGGAATTTGCCAAGCGCGCGGGCTTCGATCGTCCGATCCTACATGGCATGTGTACTTACGGCCTGAGCTGCCGCGCGGTGCTGCAGACCTACGCGGATTACGATCCCGCGGCCTTCAAGCAGCATGTGACGCGGTTCTCCTCGCCGGTGTTTCCGGGAGAGACCGTCTCGTTCGATCTGTGGAAGGACGGAAACGTGATTTCGCTGGAAGGCCGCGTCAAGAGCCGCAACGTCACCGTCATCAAGAACGGCAAGACTGTTCTCGGTTAAAACAAGAAGAAGCGGGAGGACACGATGGGTTTGCTCGACGGCAAGGTTGCGATCGTCACCGGGGCAGGCGGAGGCCTCGGTGAAGCCTACGCGAAACTCTTCGTGCGCGAAGGCGCTGCGGTTATCGTCAACGATCTCGGCGGTCCGCGCGACGGCACCGGCGCCGACAAATCGATGGCTCAGAAAGTCGTCGATGCCATCAAGGCGGATGGCGGCCGCGCGCATGCCAATGGCGCGGACATCTCGACCATGGCCGGCGGCCAGTCGGCTTTCGACGATGCGATTAAGAATTTCGGCCGCGCCGACATTCTGGTCAACAATGCCGGTATCCTGCTCGACGGCACGTTTGCCAAGATGACCGAGGCGAACTGGGACAAGGTGATGAAGGTGCACCTCAAAGGTACCTTCTGCGTCACGCTGCCGGTGTTCAAATGGATGAAGGACAATGGCGGCGGCGTCATCGTCAATACGTCTTCAACATCGGGCCTGCTCGGCAATTTCGGACAGAGCAACTATGGCGCAGCCAAGGGCGGTATCTGGGGCCTGAGCAACGTGCTGACCATTGAGGGCCGCAAGCACGGTATTCGCATTTGGACGCTTTCGCCGGGAGCGCTGACCCGCATGACGGCAGACCTGCCGCGCTATATCGAGAATCCCAAGGCGGCGATGGGGCCGGACGAGATCGCACCGGCTGTTCTTTACATGGTGAGTTCGCTGTCCGGCGAGCAGACCGGCAAGGTCCTCGGCGTCTCCGGGCCGCGTGGTGTGCGTGAGATGAAAATGATGGAAATGGAGGGCTGGAAGCCCGGTGGGCCGTGGAAGGCACAGGACATTGTTAGCCACGCGCAGGAGATTTTCTTCGACGAACACGATAAGATGGCCGCCCGCAAAGTCTAATTCCGGAAACGATGATGAAGCTGACCCATGAGGCGAACGGCACGTTCGCTATTGCACCAACTCCGTTCTTTGAAGACGGTCGAATCGATTTTGACTCGATCGACCGGCTCACCGATTTTTATGCCGAGGTCGGCTGCAATGGCGTGACGGTGCTGGGCATCCTCGGCGAAGCGCCGAAGATGGAAGCCGATGAATCGCTTCAAGTGGCGACACGCTTCATCAAGCGCGCAAAAGACAAGCAAATTATCGTCGGCGTGTCCGCGCCGGGATTCGCGCCAATGCGTACGCTGGCACGCGCGTCGATGGATGCGGGCGCCGCGGCCGTAATGATCGCGCCGCCGCCGTATCTGCGAACCGATGAGCAGATTCTTGGATACTTCAAGCAAGCGTCCGAGGCTATCGGCAACGATGTGCCATGGGTATTGCAGGATTATCCGCTGACGTTGACCGTGGTCATGACGCCTTCGGTGATCCGCAAAATCGTGATGGATAGCCCGTCCTGCGTCATGCTCAAGCATGAAGATTGGCCGGGGTTGGAGAAAATCTCGACGCTACGCGGATTCCAGAAGGACGGCTCGCTGCGGCCGCTGTCGATTTTGGTCGGCAACGGCGGGCTGTTTCTCGATTTCGAAATGGAACGGGGCGTCGATGGTGCCATGACCGGTTATGCGTTCCCCGATCTGCTGGTCGATGTTGTTAATCTGTCGAAGGCCGGCAAGCGCGATGCCGCGCACGATCTATTCGATGCGCATCTCCCGCTGATCCGCTACGAGCAGCAGCCGGGCGTTGGTCTTGCGGTTCGTAAGTATGTCCTGAAGAAGCGCGGCAAGATCGCGTCGGATGCACAGCGCAAGCCGGGCTCGGCAATGAGCGTGCTGGCGCGCAGCGAAGTGGATTATCTTCTGTCGCGCGTCGGGCGCGTCGATAAACGGGCCAATATCGCATGAGTGATACCAAGAGCGCACCGGACCCATCGAAGGCGCTGCGAACGGCCTCGACGGTGCTGTTACTGCGTGAAGCAGCGAACGGCATGGAAATTTTCATGGTGCAGCGTAACCGTCAGATCGAATTTAGCTCCGGCGCGCTGGTGTTTCCCGGCGGTAGCATGGACCCCGGTGACCGCGAGATCGCGACCGATTCAACTCTCGTCGCGGATCGCGGCGGTCTCGATGTCGATACAGCGGCTATTCGGATCGGTGGCATTCGCGAGACATTCGAGGAAAGCGGAATCCTTCTGGCGCGTCCGCGCGGCTCGTCGTCGCTGGTGTCTGCGGAAAAGGCCACCGCATTGGGCTCGCAGCGTGAAGCGCTCGATGAAGGCAAAGTCAGTTTCGGGGACATCCTGCGGCAACACGAACTCACGCCCGCGATCGATCTGCTGGCGCTGTTCGCGCACTGGATCACGCCGGTAAATCTGCCGAAGCGTTTCGATACGCATTTCCTGCTGGCGTTGGCACCTTCGGATCAGATCGGCAAACATGACGGCAGGGAATCCGTCGATTCCATCTGGCTGTCGCCGAAGGCGGCGCTCGATGCGGCCGAACAGGGGCGCTACAACTTGCCGTTCCCGACCATTCGCAACCTGATCAAGCTCGACAAGCTCGGAACCGCACGGGCCGCGATGGATTTCGCACACGCGACGCCTGTGGTCACCGTGGTGCCAGAGATGAGCAGGAACGAGAATGGAACCACGCGCCTGCGTATTCCCATCGAGGCGGGGTATGACGGCGACATTTTCGACGTTGCCCGAGCCTGACCAGTTAGGTCCGGACCATTGAATCCATCGGATACCGTCACCATTCTCATGGAGCGCGAAGTGCGCCCATGACGGTGTCCGATGAGATTGTGGAAGATGGTTCTGACGGCTTTTCTGGTCCTTATATTCGCCCCCATCGGCGTCTCCGCGGCATCCTATTTCCTGAGCGACCGCGCGTCCGCGAACTGGTACGCCGCTGACCGCTCCAGCGCTGGCGTTCTGCCGCAGGCCTCGGAGCATCCCGACGCACTTGTCCGTATTTATGCGGCGCGCACTGTGCGCTGGCGGGGCATCGTCGCCGTACATTCGTGGATCGTGTTCAAAGACAAGGGCGCGTCGCGCTACAGCCGCTACGATTACACGGCATGGGGTGAACCGATCCGGGTCAACGGTTTCGTGGCGGACGGACGCTGGTTCGGGCAGGCTCCGGATGAGGTGTTTCGCGCTGATGGCGAGCGCGCAGTACATCTCATTCCGAAGATCCAGTCCGCGATCGATAGCTATAAGTATCGCAAGCTCGGCGATTACCGCGCCTGGCCGGGGCCGAATTCAAACACGTTCGTTGCCGCCATCATCGATGCCGTGCCGGAAATGCAGGCTGTGCTGCCGCCGACCGCTATCGGCAAGGATTTCCCTTACGACGGCGAATGGTTCGGCCGGACGCCGTCGGGGACAGGTCTTCGCGCGACATTGGGCGGCTATCTCGGCCTCACAGTCGGCTGGCTGGAAGGCGTCGAACTGAATGTACTGGGCGCTGTTCTCGGCTTCGACATTCGCCGCCCCGCGATCAAGATTCCGGGCATCGGACGCATTGGCATGAGTGCCCTGCCGGCGTAGTCAGGCATGGCCGCGCTGAGGCCTTGAGATTCGCCGATGAGCTTTCCTCCACGACGGATCGTGTGCCTCACCGAAGAGACAGTCGAGACGCTATATTTGCTTGGCGAGCAAAACTGCATCGTCGGCGTATCGGGATATGCGGTGCGGCCGCCGCAGGTGCGGCGTGAGAAACCGCGTGTCTCGGCGTTTATTTCGGCGGACGTTCCCAAAATTCTCGCCCTCGAGCCGGATCTCGTTCTGGCATTCTCGGATCTGCAGGCAGACATCGTCGCCGATCTGGTCCGGGCAGGGCTCGCGGTTCACGTCTTCAACCAACGCGACATCGCCGGCATCCTGGCAATGATCCGAACGTTGGGCGGCTTGATCGGTGAAGCAGCGAAGGCGAATGCGCTCGCGTCACAGTATGAGCAACGGCTTGCGGACGTTGCCGCGATCGGACGCGCCAGACCGGTGCGGCCCAAGGTCTATTTCGAGGAATGGGACGACCCGCTGATCAGCGGCATCGGCTGGGTCTCGGAGCTTGTTTCAATCGCGGGCGGTGAGGACGTGTTCCCACAGCTCGCAAAAGCAAAGGCTGCGAAGGACCGCATTGTTCTGCCCGAGGCTGTGATTGCGGCCAATCCCGATATCATCCTCGCATCATGGTGCGGCAAGAAGGTCGTGCCCGGCAAAATCCGCCAGCGGCCGGGCTGGGACGCCATCGCTGCCGTGCGCGACAATCGCATTGTTGAGATCAAGTCGCCGCTGATCCTTCAGCCGGGACCGGCCGCTCTGACCGACGGTCTCGATGCCATCCTGACGGCGTTGAAATCAAACTCATGACACGAGCGATTGAGGGGCTTTTCAATCAGGCTTGACCGTATTACTAACAACTTCGGATAAGAAAAACTGATCGATATGGTATCCCTTAAGCAACTCAAATACTTCGATGCGGTCGCCCGAACGGGTCATTTCGGCAAGGCTGCGGAGCGTTGCTCGGTAACCCAGCCGGCCCTGTCGATGCAGGTGCAGGAACTGGAGAAGTATCTCGGAATTCAGCTTCTGGAGCGGGGCCGCAACGGTGTGATGCTGACCGAAGGCGGCAAGGAGATCGCGCAGCGTGCGGCGCGCGTTCTCGCCGACGTACGGGATATCGTCGATCTTGCCCGAAGACAGGGTGACGTCCTCTCCGGTCCATTGCGCCTTGGCGTCATTCCCTCAGTGGCGCCCTACATCCTGCCGCAACTGTTGCCGATGATCCGCGACCAGTTTCCGGCACTCGACCTCCACATTCGCGAAAGCCAGACTCAAACCCTTGTCGGCGAGCTTGCTGACGGTCAGCTCGATCTGCTGCTGTTGGCGCTGCCCATCGAGCATCCAGACATCGAGACGGTCCGGCTGTTCGATGATCGCTTCCTGTTGGCGATGGCGACTTCGCACCGTTTGTCTAACCGGGTCAAGGCGACGCCGGATCTGCTGGAGAACGACCGGCTTCTTCTCCTGGAAGAGGGGCATTGCATGCGGGATCAGGCACTGGCTTTCTGCAGCCTGCGGCGGATCGAGAACATCAACACGTTCGGCGCATCGAGCCTGTCGACGCTGGTGCAAATGGTGGCCCACGGTCTCGGGATGACGTTGTTGCCGGAACTGGCTGTGCCGCTCGAAACCCGGCGCGGCGACATTCACCTGATGCGATTTGCCGATCCAGAACCGCAACGCGTCATTGGTCTTGCCTGGCGCAGAAGCTCGCCGCGCAAACGCCATTTCGTCGAACTTGGGCAAATGATTTCTGCGGCGGCGCAGTTGCAGTGATAGCGGCACTGTGCGTCCGCAAGACGCAATTGGCGAACTTCATGGAAGAAGTTCGCCGCGCTTTAGAGCACGGTTATGCGGACGCCTTGTCGGCGGGGTGCTGCATCCAGTCGATTAGCGGAGCACCAAAGGCTCTGCTCCACACCGTCAGAAAGCGGGGAAACCAGGAGTGCGCGATCGCGCCTCGGTACGCCCATGTGCGGTATTGAAGGCCGTTTTCGGACAATAGTTCCTGGTATCCACCATGTGTTTCGGTGGCGTCATGGATGTGACGCAGGATTTCGCGGGCGTAAGGCCGGTATCTCTCAACCCCGGAGAACTCATCGTATTCGAGCATGCGGTCGGCGAACTCGACATTGAATGTGGGCCATGCGGATCGGCCCTGATAGGATGGTGTGGCGATCCTGTGGATGAGTTTCTTGCGCGGATTATCCGCCGATACGAAAAAGTGGAACGTATCCGGAATCCGGAAACGTGGCTCAGCGACGATAAGGTCGGTAGTCGCGCTGAACAACGCGCGCTCGGCCTCGTTTCTGAAATCCCAGAAACCGTGCTGCACGTTGACGAAATCGAGGGCGATGGAAGAGGCCGGCGAGTCTGTCTTGCAGTCCAGACTGTGCCTGATGTAGCCGTCGCGGCCGAACAGGTGAAGCAGTTCCGCTTTATATTGCGGGAAACTCCGTTCGAGAATTTTCTCAAGTTCGCTCTGGTCAACGATCTCGAGTCGGATGCTCTGCTGGAAAGTTGCGTAGACGCTGGCATTGGTAACGAAGCGCAACCGTTCCGCGCGGGTATCCGTCGCCGCCGAACGGGCTCCACGGACATCGCAAAGCAGGGTCTGGATGTCCTGGTCGCTATAGGGTTCAAGACTTCTTGCGAGATCGAGCACGGATTTCTTGAGATCTGCGCGATACTCGGCCAGCAACGCGCGGCCGGTATTTGCGGCTTTTGCCATGTCCGCGTAGGGTGAGGCTCTTAAGTCGGCGCGGATGATCTGCTCCAGGCCGCCCTGGATGCCGAGAAGTGTGTCTGACGGCGGCGCGAAGTAGTTGGCGCCGATATAGCGGTTGCGCTTCACAGGAATGAGCGTCGTCGTGACGATGCCGGAGCGCACCGCGCCCAGCATCAGGCGCACGCTTTTTTCCAGCAGATGAATCCGGCGCGTCGCGTCCTCGGAATCGATGATGGTTTGAGGATCGAGAACGTCGGGATAGAACCACGCGAAGTCTCGCGGATAATAGGCCGAAGCATGCGGCGCGCCGGTGACAAGAAACGCTTCCTGCGAGGAGAAGGCGCTGTTCATCGAGTTGCGGTAAAGCTCGTCGATCTTCGCCGATGCATAATAGGCGCGCCGCAGGAAACGGTCGGATAGGAAGTTGGTGGCCTGAAGACAATTGGCGACGCAGGTCGCGGCGAGGCCCTGATAAAACCTGTGCTCAGAGTTTGAAGGCAGAAGTCCTTCGATGCTCACCCTGTTCTCCTCGCAATTGGAAGTGTGTCTTCAATAGCCTGACGCTGCGATTCGATTGAAGCGCCATATGCGCGCAGGAAGCCCTACAATGGGCAAGCCATGCCGAAAGATGTGCCTATTGGCAATTCAAAATGCCGAGTTCTGACTGTCATAATCGGCATCTGGCTTGCGCTTGGGGCGATTTCCCGCCGGGCTCCTAACCCCCAGCAAAAGATCGTCGTTTGGGTCTTTTCGGGGTGGATTTCACGTCATCCTTGGCTATGGTGCAGCCGTCAGCGCTCCTAGCTCAGCTGGATAGAGCATCGGATTTCGATTCCGAGGGTCGGGAGTTCGAATCTCTCGGAGCGCGCCATTCCTTTCGCAGTGGCCACCTTTTCAAAAAATCGAACTATGTTCGAACATCGCGCCATTCGCTCCACAACCAGCAGATGCTCTTGCATGTCACGGCGGCCACAAAGCTGTGAGCGTCATTGCGTCGTTCACGTGACCAATCTGCTTTAAGCAAGGAATCGAACAACGCGCCGGTTGCTTCGCACTGCGGAATTAAATTCGATTGCGTTGCATTGCGAAACAACAAAATAGTTCCTCGCAAACACATGCGTTGACGTTCCCTTTTTCGCGTCTAA
>Ga0315336_1005879_pt1 | contig 13029 bp, 7 predicted proteins | sample ASW5metaG_FD_204512 | JGI IMG/M metagenome (GOLD analysis project Ga0315336, IMG submission 204512) | Ammonia-oxidizing marine archaeal communities from Monterey Bay, California, United States - ASW #5 | ecosystem: Environmental > Aquatic > Marine > Intertidal zone | place: USA: California...
TGCTAAGTATGGTGATGATCATCGTGATCGCCACTTCGTTTTGCGTCTTGTCCTCAATTATTTTGCTACCCCAGCAGCTTGTGCCCGCAAAAGATAGTGAACTGTTGTTGCACCAGAGCCAGTTTTTGACACAGCTCAGCCGGGCACTTTTGCCCGTTTACCAGCTGGCTGTGTTTTTGGCATTTTTCGGTAATGTTTATGGTGGTCCGGAGTTGGCCTCCGGTGTGTTTAACGAATACTCTCGTGTCGTACCTGGCATTCAAAGGCGTTGGAGCGCAAACCGGATCCGCTGGTTTGCGATTGTGTGGACGCTCTTCGGAGGTTTGGCCATTGTTTGGATAACACGTGCCCTGCCAGGTGTAGGTCTTGTTGAAGTTGCCACGTTCCCAGCCATTTACGCCAGCATTCTGCTATGTGGATTTTACTGCTTTGCAAACACCTGGGCTGATCGTCGCTTTTTACCTCAATCACTCAGAATGCCGGGACTCCTGATGGTATTGAACCTCCTTGCCGGGCTGATCTTTGCGGTCATCGGTGTCAAGGCGATGTGGGATCACACCTTTTGGCACTTCATCGTTTTGCCAATTTGGATACTGGCGTCGATGTGGATAGCCGGCAAGCTACGTTAATCACCGGCGGGCAATGATGACGAGCCTGCTCGCCGTGGGAGAGGTGGTCCCAAATGAGTCACCCGGTTCGTGCCCCATCAGCACCGTTTCTCCTTTTGAAGGGTGCGTGGCCAACAACCATGTTTGCCATTGAGTGCTGGTTACCGAAGCGATTGTCGACGAAGAAATCTTGTGGTGGGCTCTTTCACCTGCTGAAAAATCTTCTGTCCTCAGATTGGTCGCGACGTCCGCAGCGGTCAACAAAAGACAGACCGACAAATAGTGCGAACAGCACAACCAGCCCGATCGACCCCGGCTCTGGCACAGCCCTGGTCGCTGAAGCACCGACTGCCAGTCCAAAGTTGGCCTGCCAGACCAGGAAATCTTCCTGGTTAATACTACCGTCGCCGTTGGCATCGGCGCCCGTGTTGGGTGTTACGGTCTGGCCTAGCGAGTCGCGCCACAGAGTGTAGTCCGCAGCATCAACCTGCCCGTTGCCATTGAAATCACCCAGGTTGATTGGCTGCGACGGCACATACTCTGTTGCTCCCGCCGGAATCACAACATTTTGTTGCGAGACAACTTGTCCGTAAAAGGTCGGTCCCAGCATGTGCGGAAACGCAGTATCTCCGTTTTCGTCGAGCGTCACAAAATATGCATAGGTACCTTCGGGGTAATCGGGTGTGATCGTAAACTGCCCGTTGTGTTCGTCCAAATCACCTAAGGTGGCATCGAAAACGTAGTCTTCTTGATACGCTCCCAGTTCTGCCTCGGCCAAAGATGGGCCATAAAGGGCCGCCGAGAGTCCGGTTCCATCCGGCAAGGTTGTGCGCTGGGTAATATTTCGGAGCTGGTAACTCGATTCGATGCGCACAATTTCACTTGCAGGGTTGGCGGGATCGACGTACCCGTAGGGACCGTAGATCGGAAAACCGTCGAAGGCGAATGCCAAAATCGGTGAATGTATCAAACCGTCGTCACCAACCACGTCACGCAGTTTGACAGGATTCTGGTGGTGGTGGTAACGACCTGCCACAAGGGCACCACCACCGCCGGGAGGTCCACCGCCGGGAGGTCCAAAACCAATGGGTGCCGGGTGTCCTGGTGCCGTATCAAACCCGTCGGCTTCAAAGAAGTTTGCGTCTTGATTCCAAATACCCTGGTTGTTGTACGACATCCCATCGGCGTAGTTAAAGAGTGCGACCCCGTTGATAAAAACCCCTTGTGGACCCAAGCCAACCTCTGCATTGTTCCCGCTGGAGTCCGTCTGGGGTGAACGCGGTATCCGATACGTTGCGTCAAGATCCGACGGGTAGGCAGGGTTGCCGTCGGGAAATGGACCGGTCATGTAGGAGGGAACTCCCGACGTTTCAACGTAGACGAAGGTGTCGGTATAACTGACGGCCTGAACGTCGGCGAGAATCTGGCTCACAAGCTCATGAATCTCTGCGTCGACACTTGACCCGGTCACCCCGTCGGTATTGATCATCCAGTTGACGACGGCCGGGTCGGTAACCTGGCCAAATGTAGTGCTACAGCCAAGCAGCAGCAGGGCAATAGCAAGTCGTGTTCTCTGTTTGTAGGTCACCCGGTAGGTCTCTGCCGTCATGAGACTAGCTGGAAAGTTGACTGACGTGTGAGAAAGCTGCAACTCTAATTCTGTATTGTAACCGTAGAAACAGTTCCTGCACTCGTTCTCAGCGGTCTTCTTTGGGGAGTTGGCCACAACGGCGGGATTTTAGGGGCCAACGTTGGCTGTGGGAAACCGTTTCCCACGGCGGTTAACAAGAACGCCATTTCGCACACAGAGATTGCCCGAGCGCCCCTGGTGGAAGTTCTTCTTCTGGACCTAATGTGAGCCGCCTCTGACGACGTTAAAATCAGGCTCCTCGCACGTCATGAACTCGATGAGGGCTGGCTTTCCCTCACGCGTTGCTGTGATGCCGCGTTTGAGGGCGGGAGTGACCTCCTCCGGCTTGTCGATACGCTCCGAGTGCGCCCCGAGGCCTCGGGCAACCTCGCTGTAGTTTCCGGTCAGATACTTGGTGCCGTATCGCTCGACCGCCTTGGGGATGAGGTGGTGGTAGTTGCCCATGACGCCATTATTCAAGAGGAGAGTGAGGATGGGGATCTGCTCCCGAGCCGCCGTCTCGATGTCCATTCCCACCATTCCGATCGCGGTGTCGCCAAGGAAATTAACAACGAGCTTATTCGGCTGGGCAATCTTTGCGCCCATAGCAACACCGAGTGAGAAACCGAGCTGCGTCGAGTGTCCCCAGCCGATATACCCGCGGGGGGTTACCGATTCGTAGATCGGAACCAATTGGTCGCGAGGATTGCCGGAGTCGTGGGTGACAATCGCATCGGCGGGATCGACCAGTTTCATGAAGTCGCCCATAACACGGTAGGGGTTGATCGGCAATTCGTTTGAAGTGAGCTTCGGTGCCCACCGCTGGCGCCACGCGGCCCGCACGTTCCCGACATGCGCCTCTACCTCTGAACGTTCAGGCCGATCCTTGCCGCCGGTCTGCTCACCGATCTCTTCGAGCAGTTGCTCGAGCACCAGCTTCGCATCACCGAGAATTGTAACCTCAGGTTGATAGTCCTTGTTCAGGTCTCGGGCATCGTTTGTGGCGTGGACGATAGAGCAGCGACTCGTGTCGATCTCCGGGGCAAAGAGCGAACGAGTGAGGCTCGCACCGATGCCAAAGATCACATCGCTCCGTTTCAGGTAGTCAGTAACCATCTCGGTCTGCGAGTGCGCCCCGGTTCCCAGCGAAAGGGGATGGCGCTCGTTGAAGCCGCTCTTCCCAAGCAGCGTCGTCATCACGGGTGCGGCAAGCAACTCCGCGAGCTCGGTGAGCTCGGACGAAGCTCTTGCATAAAGAACGCCCTGGCCAGCCCAGATCATCGGGCACCTGGCGGCGAGCAGGAGCTTGGCGGCGTCACGGATCGCAGTCGGATCGCCACCGCTGCGTGCCAGTGCGATCGGGTTGTACTGAAGTGGCCCGGGGAATTCCGCAGAGGCAACATCCACTGGCACCTCGACCAGGACGGGACCCGGCCGACCGGTTCGCAAGCAAGTGAACGCCCGCCGCATGCGTCCCGGGATCGCGCCTGCAGAGGGGATCATATCGGCCCATTTTGTAATGGCCCGGTAGTTCGGCACCGAGTCGAAGGTCGGCGGTACTCCCACCCGCTCCGTACCCGGGTGTCCGGGAAGAAAAAGGATGGGACTCGAATCGGTGCGCGCTTGGGCGATACCGGCGAAGCCGTTCTCAGCGCCGGCGCTTTGCTGCACCGTGACAACGCCGATCCGTTCGCCGAAACTCGCCCGCGAAAACCCGTCGGCCATGTTCTCAGCAACGCGTTCTTGCCGTGCAACAATTGGCCGCAGCCCTTCTTCAGCACACGCTTCCAGAATCGGCGTCGTCGGGAAACAAAAGATCTGCTCGACTCCTTCCTTTTGAAGAATTTGAACAATCGCGTTGGCTCCTTGCACGGTGGCCCTCCTGACAATAGTTGGGTGACTTCGAGCGATTACTATACCCTGAACCCAACCGGAGGGGGAGTGCTCACCGCTGAACGCCACTTGATTCCTGCTGCCCGCGAAGGAAATGATGTATCTTTGGGAACCCAGGGTGGCTCAACGGATTCTCGTCACTGATTCATGTGTTCGTCGCACAAGAATCCGTCCGAGTCAAACGGCAGTGGACGCACGTCGGTGAGGATTTCCAGGTTGTCGCGGGCGCGGGCCTGCTCGAGACAGGCAGCCGAGCACTCTACCTCGGAAAGCATCAACGTGTTGCGGATCCACATCAGCTTCCCATCCGGCGGTTTCACAAGGCTAACCTGGCGAAACATGACGTCGAGCATTGCAACATCCGTCTCGTAGTCGATCGGGATCATCGCTCCGGTGAAATACGAACTTGTCGAAGTGGACCGAAAAGCCCTTCGCGGCTTCGCAGCTGATGACCGTCTCCATGGTCGAGCGGATCGGGCATCCGCAGAACGCCTCGATGATTCCGTAGGATTCGAGAATCGTCTGTTGCCGTCCCGCCTCCGTGGCTGCCCATGGCCGGCACGATGAACGGTTCGGCGCCAAACCGCTTCACGTAATCGACGATGGCCTTGATGATCAGCTGGATGTTGGCGATCCCGCGGCTTTTGGCAACATCGAACCGGCTGTCGGTCCAACGCGGTGTTTTTCCGGGGGCTAACCCGCTTTGTCGCGATGCCCAGCAGTGTCCGGTGCGCAGGTCTCCAGGGTACAAAACTCTCAGCTAAGGCTGGACGAGTTGTCTGGGAGGTGCGATCTCCTGCAAGTCTCGTGTGACAATCCGTACTTTTCCCTGGGTCGTCTTAATCGTGATGCGATCGTTGCGGTCGACAGCGATGTCTTCAATACCGTCACCTGGTCCCACCATGCCGCCGCCGCCAGCGAAGACTTCGGCGAGATCGGGTGAGCGAACCTGGATTTCACCGTCGGTCGTTCCTACTACCACCGCATCGTCACTCAAAACCGCCAGGCCGGCGATAGCACTGCCGAATTTTCCGGCAACGGCGAGACTCGAAGCGAGCGAATCGCCACGGCGGATTTCAACATGTTGATCTTTCCTGGCGACAACGATATTGCCATTGCTTTGGACTGCGATGGGCAGGCCAGCCCTTACGCTGCCGGGGGGCTCGCCAATGGCAATGGGGAGATTTCCAGGAGGGCCATTAAATTTCGGCGTGTCGTCGCCGATAAACTGAAACGCGAATAGCTTTGCATTGCGCATGTTGAAATGAATTTTGATCGGTAGCCCGGCAAGAGACGATATATCGGGACTGCCCCGCCAACGGACATCCCAGGCCACGTCATCGCCCGAAACCTCTTCGCAATCACCCAGCGTGTAACCCGGGATGGGCTGATCCTGTAGATCGCGGAGTTCGACAAATATAACCCCCTGGCCACCGCAATTGTAATTCAGCTCTAACCGGTTGCCTCGAAACATGATCGGAGGTGTGGTGATGAAACCTCCCTGGTAGTCAACGTCTGCCGATACGAAACCGTCGAGACGTTGTTTCACGAGTCCCAGCCCGCCTCCCCAGCGGGAATCACGTTTCATTTCGGGGCGTAGCGGCAGAGAATCGTGCAGATCACCACCACCCCAGTAGTATTGGTAGAGATCGTTGCCAGCGCGGGTGATGCCCAGCCCGGTCATTGTTCGCCAGCGGTCCCACTCGTCATGCCGACCGTTCGCGACATAGGCCTTGCGATCGACCCGGTCCCAATGAACGCCGTCGCGGCTAACAGCCAGCGTAGTTTCGAGTGGACCGTTCGCGTCGTCGAAACCGTGAAACCATGGTTGCCGTGACGGGTGAAAGTGCCGAAAGAACGTGGGAAACATCAAGTACACATCTTCGGCATAGGGATAAACGGTCGTGGAGTGCACGTAGAAATCGGCAAATCCGTCCCAGGGGTCGGCCGTGAAAACCATATTGGTCGTTGACGACGTGGCGTACATTGTGTTGGCTTCTGCGCCAGGGGCAACGGGCCACGGGGCAAGAAGATCGTCGGTTTCGATGCGGGAAATGCTTCGCAGATTCTCGAACCCGGCATTTTTCGCCATCGTGTCGGGCGCGACGGCCGTCACCAAACCTTCTGGCTGCTGGTAGCTAAAGCCATAATGGTAATAAAACTGGCATCCTTGGATCGAGGAGAGTCCCGGTAGTTTTGTATTCTGGCAGCGAAAGAAACATACGTATCGACCTGTATTGTGATCGTAATGCGGCGCACAGGAGACGAATTCCGGAAGCAGTGGAAATACACGCCCTGCCTTTTTAAATCGCAACCCGTCTGCCGAGTAAAAGCCATAGATGCCCGCAAGTTCGCGTTTTGGCTTGCCCGCATCGGTGGTTGAAATCTCATATCCGTCGGCATCGATCGTGTGGCTGGTCACCTCCTGGAACGCCTTGAATCGCCGCTCAGGGACGTCGTGGGGGTCCAGCATGACCATGGCCCCAAAATTGAGAGGAATCAGTTTTCCCGGTTCCCCTTCCGATTCGTAACCGATATGGCCGCCGCCGAAACGCTTCCAATGGACGCCGTCGGTGCTTTCGGCGTGCCGCAGGTTGGCCCAGGGTGAGAAATACATCCGCCAGATGCGCTTGTCTTCCAGATAAACAATATTTCTCGTGTAGTGAGCGTCTGGAAGACTAAGGCCGATTTTTTGTGCCGCGTTGGTGTGCAGCTCAACGTTCTGGCTCCTTTCGATAAACCGCTCGTCGATGAAGAGCTGTTTGCGATCACCAACGTCGCGAATCGAATTCTGCTCGACCACCTTCAGGGTTACTGGTATTGTCTGCGTGCCGAGAGAACCGGCAGAGATATCGATAATAGAATCATAAGTTCCTGGATTTAGTGAACTTGCCTTGGCCCGCACGGAAAACTGGGAACCCAAACTACGCGACGGGGTGACGTTGAGCCATGATGCATCTTCGTTGATGTCAAGTTTTTCGTGGGACTTGTCAACTTGGATCGAGAGGGACGCTGTGGGGTCGGTTAAATCACCCTGAACAGAGGATAAATGGATCACTTTGGGCCAAACGCGGAGCCCCGGTTTGGCAAAACTCCCTGGCGGCGCGAAGTCCGCCTCGTAGAGCGACGAGCTGGAGAATCGCATCTCGTCGAGATAACCTTGGAACTTCTTCATGTGCCGGTCGTGCTGATGGATTTCGCGGTGGTCCCACTGTTGATAGGCATCGCGGCAACCGATTTGCAGCATCGGATAGTGCGGTGGCATGATCACATTCGCATAGGGAGGCTCGCCGGTGGGAACATCTTTCCAGGTACCTGACGCAGTGAACTGCAACTCCCCGTCGAAAAAGTGGCGGAGTTCCTTTGCGTTTGAATCGTAAACTACCGCGAAGTGATGGAACTGTTTTGCTTCACGAAGATTGCCGGTCGGCTTGTTCCAAGCCAACACGCCGTCGATCGGGAGATAGCGACTTGCGACAAACAGACCTTTGCCGTCGTCGCCACGACCGTAATCAATATAGTTAACACCCGAAAGACCCCAGATGCGATTGTCGGCTGTCATGCCGGGCCTGGCCATCACCCAGCACTCAAGCGTCCAATCTTCGTCACCCGGGTTGAGAGGCTTTTCTGCCTGGTAGCGAAACGCGCCCAGTCCATCCTCGGGAGTTGCATCAGCATCAAGCGCCCCACCGAATTTTCCGCCTGGCGCAATCGCGGCATCGGGTCCGAGCGTTAAGTGGTAGCCATTGCCGCTTGAATCCAAAGCGACTGTTGAGCCAATCGGATCATCGAACAGCCAAAGAGCAACCGTTTTAGCATGCAGCTGTCCGAATAACATCCAGTAAAGCGCCAGGGAAAGAATTGCAAATCGTGCGTTCATCGTATGCATTCTGAAAACCAGGGTTGGGTATGAGGGAATTTTCGGGTGAATCTGCGTGTTCGTCCGAGAGTTGTTGTTACGCTAGAATCATCATTATTTCATGCAACTTCGGACTGCCACCGGTCGTTCCACCAAGGTGAATGCCGTAGTTGCCGGGTGGCTCGTGACCGTCAAGCGTGTGTGTGCCGGGGCATGCGTGCCCGGGTCAGATTGGAAAAACCCCATAGGACATTTTTTACCTGCCAAAACAAACATCGTCTGAAACTTCTCGATTATGCTTACACCAACTCTAACCAAAAGCTGGTTACGCGTTTCTTGGTAGACGATTTGTCACATGCTTTGACGATTGGATGTACCTGGAATCGCTCCAGGCTCGGAGTATCGTCCATTGTAACGGCACGCGCCCCCGCGTGGCCAGCGCGCGGGAAATTCTTCGCATTTCCTTCTTGGCGACACCCGTTATTGGGTTCCTGGTACCGGAATCACACGCACAACTGGAGTCACGTGGGAAACACGGATTTGACGGAATTTTATCACCACCTTAAACTCGTTTCAGGCCTGCATGAAGTTGGGGCGTTGATCAAAAGTCGATTTCTACCTGTACAAGGAGTTTGCCTGGCCGAGTTGGGTCCTACGGGAATCTCGCCACAGCTTGTCCGGTCGGGAAATCCAAGGAAAACCAAAGCAGATCGCGTGCAGGAGCAGACCTCCAAGAGCAACACCGCACAAAGAACCCACCGTCGACGTCACACCTTTTAAAAATTGCCTCTCGATCGTGCAGTTACTCTGCTTACACTATCGGCTGATTCGCCTTGCGTGGCTTGTTCTTTGCCTGGCCGAATTCGTGTCACGGAAACCGGTTCGGAGCAGCTGGCTGCTGACAGGAAACGCCAGTCGAGCTATTCGCTGGAGATGGCGGTTCGCCCTTTTGATGATCGCGTTGCCTGGAGCCCTGCCTTTGGAGGCGGGCACACCCTTTTATGACCCGATCTATGGTGTGTCGACCACCTACGACATCGTTTACGGTAGCGGCAACACCTGGTTCGGATCCAAGGATTTGAATCTGGACCTCTACCAGCCACGAGACATTGGTCAAGGTTCTGTGCCGGACCTTTCGCCCGGCATCGTGATGATTCATGGCGGCGCTTTTGTCAGCGGCAACAAGGCCGACCTGGCGCCTGTAGCCGAGCTTTACGCAAGCTACGGATATACCGTAACGTCGATCCGATACCGTTTGCTCGGCGACTGGGTACCGTCGACGTCTGGCCCGGCAGGTGATTTTCCATTTCCCTACAGCATTGTGGCGTCGACGGTCAATGCGGGAATTGAAGATGCATCAACGGCGATGGCTTGGATGCGCGAACATGCTGCCGAGTATGACATCGATCCAAATCACATAGCGATTGGGGGTGGTTCGGCCGGTGCCATCATTGCATTGTTGCAGGCATACAACAATCCGCCTGCCGCAACAGCGCCGCAGGCGGTTCTCAGTTTGGTCGGCACAATGTACGGGACCGAGGATTCCATTCAGGCACACGGTCCTCCGGCGCTAGTCGTAGCGAGCAGTGACGACAATGTGGTTCCTTTCAACGCCCCGTTGGGAACCGTGGCAGTGGTTGAGCGAATGAACGAGGTGGGAGTCTACAACGAGTTCTACGTCCAGACCGGGATCGGGCACGATGTTGACTTTAATGGGGCTTTCGATGGCCAGACGCTCACGGAGCACAGCATAGAATTCCTGGCCCGGTTCCTTGGGATCGAACAACGAATCGACGGCGACTATGACGGAGACGGAATCGTATCGGCTGCCGATTACTCCCTTTGGCAGGACAACCTGGGTGGTGATTCATCGGCCTTAAGTGGCAACGGTTCCGGCGCAGCGGTGGTTATGCAAGCCGACTATGCGCTTTGGAAGCAGAACTTTGGCTACTCCGGCACCGATACCGGTGCCGCCATCCCCGAGCCTTCCGCTCTGCTGCTGTTGGGAAGCGGGCTTGGTGTCGTATCGGCAGGGTGGCGGACCGGAAGAACGCGGCCCGCCTCTCATGGCCGGATGCAGTCGACCTCGTAATGAACGTGGCCGGTGACACCGTCGCGAATGGCTTCCACACCGTGGACCTCGTGCTCGAAACCGGGAAACAGGCTGTCGAACTCCGCAAGCATCGTGAGGAACTTGATCAAAAGGGGCGTGCGGTGGCTGTCGAACCGCTCGCCGGGCATGATCACCGGGATACCGGGTGGGTAGGGCACGATCATCACGGCCGCCACGCGGCCGTCGGCCTCAGCAAGTGGCACGCGGTCGACCTGCCCGCTCACCATTGCGTGAAACGCCGTACTCGGCGTGGCCACCTGTTCGGGGAGTGCGCCGTAGACGTCGGCCGAAACGGCCGCCGCGTCGCGCTCGTGGAGAAAGGAGTGCATCTGGCCAGCCAGGTCGAGACTTGTCATTTCCTCATAGTGGTCCGGATATTGCTCAACCAGATCCGGCAGCACGTCTTCGAGCGAGTGGTTGCGGTCGCAATGCTTCTTGAATTGAAACAACTCCGAGAGAAGCGTGCCTGATTTGCCCCGACTGATACCGATCGAAAAGAGCACCAGAAAGGCGTAGTTACCGGTCTTTTCGACGACGATTCCCTTTTGCTGAAGAAACACCGAAACCACCGCGGCCGGGATCCCTTCTGCCTGCCACTGGCCTTCGACATCAAGGCCGGGGGTCATGACGGTGACTTTTGTCGGATCGAGCATTATGAACCCGTCGCGAAGTCCCTCGTAACCGTGCCAGTCTGCCTTGGGGCCCAGCAGCCAGAATGAGGTGTCGGTCGTGACATCATCTCCCTCCAGTTCGGCGGTGGCCAAAGGCGCGGTTGCGTGACGCATGCTCCGCTTTTCGATCTCGGGAGGCTGGAAGACGTCGAACCACCAGTCGCTTGTTTGCGAGTCGACCGTGGCGCGGATCTCGCTCATCTTGCGGCGGAAGGTGACGGCTTCCTCAATGGCGTCCTGCAGCAACAGCCGGCCCTGTCCATGCTGCATCATGCGAGTGGCAACGTCGAGCGAAGCGATCAGGCTGTATTGGGGCGAAGTCGAGGTGTGCATCATGAAAGCTTCGTTAAACCGCTCGTGATCCACCTGATGTGTTTCGGGAACATGCCGGTCGCGGACATGGAGCATCGAACACTGGGAAAGAGCGGCCAGTAGCTTATGCGTCGACTGGGTAGCAAACACTACCGGGGCGTCATCCCCTCCTGTGGTACTGTGCATGCCGTAGCGGCCGGCATAGACTTCGTGGAAGCGGGCATAGCCGTACCACGCTTCGTCGAAGTGAAGGTTCTTGGTAAGGCCGCTGAGCGATTTTTCCACAAAAGGCGCGTCATAACAGAGGCCATCGTACGTGGAGTTGGTCAGCACGGTCATCGCCAGCTGCTCTGGCCCATCCCCTTCAACCAGCGGACTCTCCCGCAGTTTCTGGCGGATCGACGCCTCGGTGAACTGTTCGGCGGGTACCGGTCCGATGATGCCATGCCGGTTGCGGGTCGGTACAAAGTAAATAGGGATTGCGCCAATCATCTGAATGACCTGCTGCAACGACTTGTGGCAGTTGCGGTCAACCAGTACGACGTCGCCCGGGCAGACCCTTCCGTGCCAGACGATCTTATTGGCCGTCGATGTACCGTTGAGAACGAAATAAGTGCGATCGGAATCAAATGCTTGTGCGGCGTTCCGTTCAGCCTGCCCGATCACGCTACTGTGTTCATTCAGCGAGCCAAGTTCCGGTACCGAAATCGACAGGTCGGCCCGAAAAACGTTTTCACCGTAAAAATCAAAAAAGAGTCGCCCGGCAGGACTCCGCAGAAATGCCACACCACCCATGTGCCCCGGCGTATGCCAGGCATAGCGGTACTCTCTGGCATAATCGGTCAGCGCGTTGAAGAAAGGGGGCAGCAGTCGGTCGAGGTACCTCTCCATGTTGCGGCGGATGCGACCAGCCATGAAATCGGGTGTGTCTTCGCTGGTCCAGATGTAGCCATCGATCGCCCCGAGAATGTCGACTGGAATGCCTTCGACGCCAAGCCGGTCGGTGGCCAGCAGGATCGGAATCGCGTGGTTGCGGCGCCGGACACCTTCGATCAAGAGTTTGACCAGTTGGCTGCCGTCTTCCCGTTTTTCAGTCAGATCCCAATCGACCAGCATGCAGCCGATCGCCGGGTCCGACAAAAATCGTTGCCAGCCATCCTCGTAGGTGGTGGCCGTTACGGCATCGACCTCCAGATCCTCCAGTGCGTTGACCAGTGCGCGAAGCGATTCGCCTGCGGCTGAAGTGTCGTGGAATTCGTCATCGATGATCAGCACGTGCATGGCTGTTCTCCGTTGGGGCCGGGGCAAGTTATCGCGTCATTTTAACGACTTCGGTTTGCCGGCAAATGGGGACACGTATACCGCTGGCAAATAATCGGCAGAAAATAACCGGCACCCAGTTCGAGGCGATTGGACCTTTTTCCGGTGGCCCCCGCACCTCGGTAACCCGCAAGGCTTATCTCGGTAACCCGCAAGGCTTACCAGCATCCGGCCCCGCCACGAGATCTTTGCTCTGCCCGCCGGTTACACCTTACCAACGAGTGACAACGAGCAAAATTTGCCGCGAGCAGGTCGAAAATCGACAAGAAGTTCCTGGCAGTACCGTTTAAAATTCCCCAAAACGGGTGCTGAATTGTGGCGATCCCCGGGCGGGGAGATTAAAATTCCTGTTAGGTCATGAAGAAGCTGGCAGCCGCCAGTGGCTCAAACCCCAATGGCAGCCTTTTTAGAAACGAATAATTGGAATGAAACAGGCCATCAAGTACCGAGGTCCGGTGGTGATTGGAGCCATGATTGGTCTCCTTGGATTTGGCGCCGTACCGACCTGCAGGGCTGAAGAGCCCTGGCAGGGGGGACCGGAGACGCCCGCGTCGATACTGGCCCGGAGTGGAGATCTCAATCGCCCGAAAGAAGTGGGTAGCTATTATGCAGCCACGGTTCCA
>Ga0315336_1005880_pt1 | contig 13028 bp, 11 predicted proteins | sample ASW5metaG_FD_204512 | JGI IMG/M metagenome (GOLD analysis project Ga0315336, IMG submission 204512) | Ammonia-oxidizing marine archaeal communities from Monterey Bay, California, United States - ASW #5 | ecosystem: Environmental > Aquatic > Marine > Intertidal zone | place: USA: California...
TCAGGCGTGGCGGTCGGTGCTGGGTTGCTTGTACAAGCGATAGCGACTGCCATGATGGCTGCGAGCGCTAGGAAAAATACTGACTTTTGGCGAAACATCTCGAACTTCTCCGCCCCGGTTAGAGGGCTGTAATTCAAACGTGCAAGTAGGCGTTGCCGTGCCACGATCAGAATCCAGTTTAATTCCGAATCATTACTGGCGTGTTTCTATTATCCGGTGCTTTGTACCCATATTTGCTTACAGTTTGCTGTGAATCGAGAACCCATGAGCTACGGGTCAAACCGTAAATTTCTAACTTGCCTATTCAGGTAATCCGAGCAATTCTCGCCTGAACAAACTCAGAGCACCCATCGCCGCACGTTGACGGTCGGGTCCGCCTCTGCCAGCTGATCGTACATGTCGTGTTCGCTCGCCATCTGGACCCGATACGACAATGTACGTTTCACCCCTGCCGAGATTCTCGGTTCGCTGATCGCCCTCTTCAGTGCCGTGTACTGCTATTCCGTATGTTGCACCGGTCGTCTTCTTTATTGCACGAGCGAGAGCCGCCGCACGTTCGCCGCCGTCTGCGAAAGGAGGTGTTTCGCCACCCGATCGAGCAATTTTTTCTAGCGCCTCATTTGAGTTCACGATTGAACTCTGTAAGAAGGCTGTATTGGCTGCCTTTTGGATAGCTGAAGCAACCGATCCGCCGCTGAGGTCTTCGCAAGTTGCGACCGTAGCGTTCTTCTCCGTAACAAGATTGCCAACAACCGACTCGATCGTTTCGTCATCTACCGCAAATATGTTGTCGCCCAGAAGCTTTCGCACTTCCACGTCGACATCATCGATAAGCGTATTTGCTTCGTCGACGCTTTCGGCAAGAGCCGCAATTCGCACGTCGACCTGGCCCGGATGCGCCAGTACGCCTACCGTTGGGTTCTTGGAATCGGCAATTAAATGGCCAATTCGGTCGTCGACTGCGCTTTCTCCGATATCGGCTACTTTCAGAACACGGTAGTGAATCATCTGAGTAAGTCCGTATTTTTCGCGCAGGTACGGAATTACTTCGTTCTCGACGAGCCACTTCATTTCGAACGGAACGCCCGGAAGGCTGATCGTTACGCCTCTATCGGTTTCAACGATGAATGCGGGAGCAGTGCCGTTCGGATTCTTCACAACGATTGCACCGCTCGGGATTTGAGCCTGGCGCTCGTTGTTCTTCGTGAGAATGAACCCTCGCTTCTGGAACCTTTCTCGAAGTTCCTCGAGTGATTCTGGATCGGTTACAACTTCGCGCCCGGTAACTTTAGCGATTGCCTCTCGGGTGAGATCGTCCTGAGTCGGGCCGATTCCACCGCCTGTGATCACAACATCGGACCTGTCAAGGGCGCGGTCGAGGGTGTCAACCATTCGATCCATGTTGTCGCCAACAGTAGTTTTGTAGAACAGATTGACTCCACTTTCGGCCAATCGCTGTGCAATCCACGAAGCGTTGGTGTCGACGATTTGCCCGAGTAATAGTTCGGAGCCGATAGAGACGATTTCTGCATTCATATGAAGGTTTTGATCCTTGGTGAGTTTGGCAACGCGTGATTTGTGTTCACCGTACAGCGATGGACTCAACGTAGTTCGTAATGCGATTTGGGTCAATAAACATATGTAGCAATTCAAGACCGCCATACCACTTGACTTAATTAGAACAGATGTTCGATAATAGAACAGTCGTTCTAATAAATACGAACGAAAGCAAGTTCTGAAGAGGTCAAGATGAGTCCAACAGCCACTGCAATTTCTACGCCGGAGAGCCCGTTGAATCTAACTGGTGTTGCTCCTGCGTCACCCGTTGCTATCACGCCAAGTGCGCCTGCGATGGCAGTGCCTGACGATCTCAACACTGCATGGACGCACATTGTTCAGAGTGTGACCAATCGATCAAGTCACGGCGAATCAAGAGTCATCACGGTTGATCTTGCCAAAGGTGAGAGTGCCCAAGACTTCTCGACCCGACTTCGGATGCTTTTGTTGTTTATGAACCGTGATGAAGGTTCTGTTTCAGCCACGGTTTCTCCTTCGTTCAAGAACGATACGTACCCGGCGATGCTTGCCCTTGTAAAGGGCTTTCAGAACTCTGGTGCAAGCGAAAACTGGCGACCTGATGGACCTCGATCGATACGCATGGGTAACGCCAAGCACCTGTTTGTGAGCGTCGATATGCCAGTGGCAGATCGAAGTGCTTCACCCGACACGCTTATCGAAATCGTTGCAGCTCACAGGATTAGCACTGATTGGTACGACCAGCGCGTGAGCCCACGTGTGTCGTCCAAAGGGCTGACCACTGTGTTGTTCGGTGTGCCGAATAGTCCCGGTTCTGAGTACGCAAATTCGATCTTCAAACGAGAACGTACCAAGAACCTGTCGGGTCGACCCGGTGGCATTCATTTTTCACGTCAATTGAACTGGTCTGCTACGGCAGCTGTCTGAGTTCATTCCTTTTATTCAGTTTATTTCGGAGACTTCTTCATGGTGATGACGCTCGGCCCTGCAACCCCTTTTGACTTTGGAAACTTAGGAAACGCGGAGATTCTGACTCCTGTCAGATCAGACACGTTGCCTGAAAACACGCGCTACAAAGACGATGGCTGTGACGCTTCGGCAAGTTGTTTGGATTGCCCGTTGTCACTTTGCAAATATGACGACCCAGGTTGGTTGCAGCGTGAGAGTCGTAGAACTCGTGATGACGAAATCTTCCGATTGCGAGAAGAGCGCGTTCCAGTTGCTGAAATCTCGAAGCAATTCGGTATTAGCACCCGGACGGTTCACCGAATCGTTCAGCGCGGTGGTGCGGCTCCTGTGACCGTTGCCGAGGAAGACGACGGCCCTGTTATTTCACTAAGTGAGTTAGCAGAGCGATCGTTGTTCCGTGAGCGAACACCGTTTCCAAAGCTGGTAGTTGGCGATTCCGGTAGTTTCGGAGTCAACTAATTTGATTCGAACATAGTCGAGAGTTCATCGAATCGACAGATAAACTGTCCGTATGACTCAAGATCCCAACGTTCCAGATCGTCCACAACTACGTCCTGTCGAAGTAAGTCGCATCACCCATGAGGGGAGCGACTACTTCTTATTAAAGGACCTGCGCCAACTAAGCGAACAATCGCTAATGGTTCCAGCACCGCTAGGTCTGTATCTCCAAGGTTTCGACGGTAGCAACACGCTGAACGAAATCGTGCAGAAAGCAATCGACAACGGTGCACCCGCTGTGTCGGCTGAGACTATGGACGATCTGATTAGTCGACTCGACGACATGATGCTACTTACGAACGGCAAGTACGAAGCCGCTATGGAGTTGAGCCTAGACGAATACCGAAACGGCGCATTCAGACGGCCAGCCCTGGCTGATCGAGCCTATCCGTTGGACACCAACGACCTCCGAGGTTATCTCGATGGCTTTGCGTTCCCGTATATGGACGACGACGCAATGGCAGACGATGATTTACCGGCAGATGCAGATGTCATCCTCAAGGGAGTCATATCACCACATATCGACTTCGAGCGTGGTGGCGACTCCTACGGAATGATCTGGGAACAAGTGCGAGATCAACTTCAGGACGTCGAGTTATTCGTTGTATTTGGAACGGACCACAACGGGGACGGTCCACGACTAACCCTCACAAACCAGAACTATCAAACTCCGTTAGGCGAGCTCGAAACAGATACTGAACTTGTCGATGACATCGCTCGAATTCTGGCGACCGATACTTCAGTCGAGGATCACCCGTTTGCTGACGAGTTCAATCATGCCAACGAGCACTCGATAGAACTCGCTAGCGTTTGGCTGCACAGAGCGATTGGCAACTCAAACGCCAAGATGCTTCCGATTCTTTGCGGGTCGTTTGGACGATTGCTGGAGAGCGGCGCCGGAAGTATCGACGATCATCCACAGATCAGCCGAGTAATCCACCTTCTCCAGTCAGTAGCAGAACAACGTAAAACTATGTTCATTGCTGCTGCCGATCTGGCTCACGTCGGACCGGAGTTCGGTGATACGGAACTTATGGCGAAGGATTCAGACGGTAGGCGACGAGTTCAGAGAGACGATGAAGTATTGCTTGAGTCGATCATCCGAGGTAGTCGAAGAGGCTTCTTCGAGGCAGTCAAAGAGAGTGGCGACAAGAATCGGATTTGTGGATTAGCACCGATTTATATGACTCTCTGGGCGGCTGATGCCACAATCGGCACTTGGAACGGGTATCAGCAGTGTCAGGCAGACGAGGACGACACGTCATTCGTGTCTATCGCTGGCGCGGCATTGTTCGGCTAGTCTGCCAAACTAAGGAAATATAGAGACCGGTTGCTGAGAGAAAGCTACTCAGCAGAAGCGTCGATCTGCGTTGATCCGCTAACCAGTTCACCTGTTGCCTGATACAGCGCTCGTTCCACGATGTTCATCGCTCGGTCGGCAACTCGTTCAACATTGTGAGCTACCCACATTAGGTAAGTTGCGCGCTCGGCGTTATCGGGATCGGCCTTTACGAGTTCCATGAGGTCGCCTTGTACTTTGGCGTACAGATCATCGACTTCATCATCTTCGCTTTCGAGCTCGACGCTAATTGTGCGAACGCTATCGGCATCTCGGCTGATGAACGCTTCGAGCGATCGCTTGAGCATGCTGACCGCCATGTCGCCCATGCGGGGGATGTCGATCAATTCCTTGAGCGGCGGTTGGCTGCCCATGTTGATACTGATTTTGGCGATACCTTCAGCGTAGTCACCGATTCGTTCGAGCTCACCGGCAATTTGCAGTGAAGCGACGATTCGGCGTAAGTCGCCGGCCATAGGTGACTGCCGGCGAATTAGCTCAACACAGTATCGCTCGATCTCAAGTTCGGTCTGATCAATGTGGTCATCTTCATCGATGACTTTCTGCGAGCGGTCGATATCGCGGTTTTTGAGCGCATTTAGAGCGTCGTAAATCGCTTTTTCAACTAGTCCACTCATCAAAATGAGTTCGGCTTCCAGCCTGCCGAGTTCTCGGTCGAACTCTTGTCGTGCGGTTGGAATAATGTTCTGTTCGCTCATGGTCGGTGCAGTCTACCTTTGTTTCCGGTGCTCTTGGTTAGCCGATACGACCGGTTACGTAGGCTTCAGTTCGTTCGTCTTTGGGGTTACCGAAAACTTGTTCGTTGGTTCCGTACTCGATCATCCGACCCACTCGTTCTTCACCAGCCATCATCACGGCAGCGTAGTTGGAAATTCGTGTTGCCTGCTGCATATTGTGAGTGACGATAACGATCGTGACTTCGCTTGAAAGCTCTTGAATGAGCTGTTCGATAGCCTGAGTCGAAATCGGGTCGAGCGCAGAAGCAGGTTCGTCCATCAAAACGATTTCGGGGTTCACCGCGAGCGCACGAGCAATACAAATTCTTTGCTGTTGACCACCAGATACGCTGAGTCCGCTGTCATTCAAGCGATCTTTTACTTCGTCCCAAACAGCAGCACGACGAAGTGACGTTTCTACTACTTCATCGAGATCGTCGGTCATTCCGTTGATCCGTGGACCAAACGCAACGTTTTCGTAGATGCTTTTCGGGAACGGATTGGGTCGCTGGAAGACCATTCCAATTCGGAAACGAATTTCGGTCGGGTCGATATCAGGTGCGTAGATGTTCTGACCGGCGAAGTTGACCGTACCTTGGACCGATGCGCTTGGAATCAAATCGTTCATGCGATTGAAGCAGCGTAGAAGCGTGCTTTTTCCGCAGCCGGAAGGGCCGATTAGCGATACGACGCTGTTCTTGGGTACCTGAAGTGAGACACCGCTGACGGCGATTTGACCGCCGTATGAAACGGATAAATCTTTCGATTCGAGCACTGGCTCGATGTCATCGAACTTCAGGATATTTTCGACCGATCCTTCCTGTGAAAGGAGATCGGTGTCATGCAGGGCCATTGGTTACTCCACTAATGAACCTAGTCACAATGTGTTCGTCTCTAGGATTCAAATAGTAGATGCGGAAAGTTAACAGAATGAAAGTTTTTCGACTTGAACGCGAGGTGGGGTGGTGAAGATGAACCACTGGATTGGTTTGCGCTATACGTCGATCGCAACGGCTGCAGTTGCCCATCCGAATTTTGAGCCTCTCATACCTCGACCCGTTTCAGGGGAGTAGAACTCGCGGAAATCCTTGAACGCTGCTTCTTTTGAACGTTCGGCAATGACTTTGGCCTCGTTGGTGAAGCCATGTGATTTGAATCCACGAGCCAACAGCCAGTTCAAGTTCATGCAGATCGGACCACGCCAAATCATCGCTTCACTTTCAGCGTTGTATGAATCTTCTGAGGCGGCGACGCTAGGAATTGGAAATGGACGCCAGAAATGATCAGGGTTCGTGACGTAGCGTTCCATAACGCTGGCAACACGATCTTTGGGCGTGTCTTTGAGAATCAGCGGGAATATCGCACCAACAGAAAGCGTGGTGTCGGGTGTTTGATCGGCGCCATGGAGATACGTGTAGTGTCCCCGCTCGTCGTCCCAGCACCGTTCGTTTAGGGCCGATGTAGTTTGAGCAGCATGAATTCGAGCACTCTCGGCCAAATCGACTTCACCAGCGGCTTCATGCATGGTCGCCAAAGAGTTCCAAGCATCGCCGTATACAGAGTTCATGAAAGGGTCGATCACCACGAATCGATCCCGCTTGATCAGAGTCCGATAGTCGAAATTCTTGCCTCGAACGATGTTGTACCAATCGAGCTTGCGATTTGCCCACAGAATGCCCATGCGACCCGGACTAGAAACGCCGAGTGCACGGTCGAACGATGGATTGTTGTCGGTTCCCGCCTCGTAAGGAGAAATGATTCCGATAAGCCCGGAACCATCTGCGTCACGCTCTCGGCTCAGCCAATCGTAGAACGCTCGAACCTTTGGAAGAAATCGGGTCAGATACGAAGAATCGCCGGTTTGCTGCCATAACTCTTCGAGCGCGTGTGCCAGAACGGGTGGTTGAATCATCCCCGAGTGCCGACGTCGCCACTCACCGAATCGACTCTGCCCGTAGATGGCGCTCATGATCGCCCCGCGCCTGCCCCAGTAAGTGAGATGGCCTATGAAGCCATCGTCTTTCTGTGGAACCAACAACGTGCTGAGTTCTGCAGCTGCCATTTCTGGGTTTAGCCGAGCAAGGGCTATCACGTGAAAGCACGAATCCCAGAACCATTGCCAGTGATACCGACCCTGTGAAGGAATCGAGTATTCGTAGTCGACTTTGTAGAAAGGGTCGTGTCCGGTACGGCGATTGCCGATCAACCTCGCCAATGCCCTCTCTTCGAGAGTTCCATCGGGGTTCGGTTCAACTCGGGATTGATCGTGTGAAGTCACGAATCGAGTTTAGGGATTGGTTTCCGTGATGTCATGCGCCCATTCGCGCCGTCCGTTGCTAAACTTAACGTTTACCCCTCCAAATAGTCCCTCTCCCGATGACCACTCCTCCGTCCACGTCCCCCGAGCCGACGGCTGCAGACGCTTCCGAAGCCACAGCCCCTGCCTCGCTCCCATCTATTCTCGAACTTTCACGCGACAAGCTCACTTCGACGATGCTCGAACTCGGTGAGAAGAAGTTCCGTGCCGATCAACTTTGGCGATCGATTTACCATGAAGCCGTTTCGAGTTTCGACGATATGTCGACCCTCAGCAAGCCGTTCAGGAAATCTCTCAGCGAGAAGTACACCATCTCGACTGTGGAACAGGCGATGTTCCTTACTTCCGCTGATGGCTCGACCAGCAAGGCGCTGTACAAGCTTCATGACGGTGAACTGATCGAAACCGTGTTGATGCGCTACGAAACCGACGGTCACCGACGAAATCGTAAGACTGCGTGTATTTCAACTCAGGCAGGCTGCGCACTTGGTTGCACGTTCTGCGCCACAGGGCAGCAGGGCTTCCGACGCAATCTCACTGTCGGCGAAATTGTTGCTCAGGTAATTGAGATGCAGCGAATCGCCTACGCAGAAGACGAAGCCCAGATGGCTGAAGGAAAACGCACTAAAGGCGAGCTTCAGGGCGTTACCAACGTCGTGTTCATGGGTATGGGTGAGCCGCTCGCCAACTACAAGAACGTGATGGCAGCGATACGTGTGCTCAGCGATGGTCAGGGCTTGAACATCGGTGCGAGGCACATCACGGTATCGACAGTTGGGCTTGTTCCTCAGATTTTGCAGCTTGCAAAAGAAGAACTCCAGATCAACCTGGCGATATCTCTTCACGCACCCGACAACACGACCCGGTCGCAGACGATGCCGATCAACCAGCGATACCCGGTCGAAGATCTCATTCGTGCTTGCCACAGGTACGCCGACGCAACGGGGCGTCGAATCTTCTTCGAGTACGTTCTCCTAAAAGAGCAGAACGACTCGGTTGAACAGGCTCAGAAGCTGGGTCGACTGTTGAACGGTCTTCACTGCCACGTGAACCTGATTCCTGTGAACCCGACCAAGCTGGGGCCGTTCGATCGGACTGATCTCGGTGCTGCCAAAGAGTTCCAAGTAGGGCTTAAGCAGTACGGAATCCCTTCGACCGTTCGAATGGAAAAGGGAATCGATATTAACGCCGGTTGCGGTCAACTCCGTGAGCGAGCGATCGATATTCTCGGCGCGTAACCTTCGCCCCGGTTCCGCAAACTTTCTGATTCGTCTGTAGAATTCCGCCTCGTTCGGTAAGTACAAACTTGCCTGTCGCCCTTTTGGGCTTCAAATAAAGCGAAGTGGAGCATCCGCATGACCGGTCGTGTTTGGCCCGAGGTATACAAGAAACTCGGAGTATCGCCCATTATCAACGCCCAGAGCTGGGTAACCGCTCTCGGTGGGTCGATCATGCGTCCCGAAGTTCTCCAGGCGATGGACGACGCTGCGAGCGCGTTTATCGATATCAAGAAACTCAACCTTGCCGCCGGTGAAGTTGTGGCTCGATCGTGCGGGGCTGAAAGAGGTTTGGTCACAGCAGGATGCTCAGCGGCTCAAGTATTGATGGTTGCTGCCTGCATGACTGGTCAGAGCGAACAGAACGTCGAACAACTGCCCGATACGACCGGGATGAAAGACGAAGTCATTCTCTACAAAGGCCAACGAAACCGGTACGACAAAGCGTTTGTAACCGCCGGTGCCACGTTGGTTGAGTACGGAACTGACGATTCGGTCACTGCTGATGATCTAGCCGGTGCTATCAACGAAAACACCGCATGCGTGGCATACGTCGTTGCACCGTTTGTTCCACCGGGCATAGGCCTTGAGGAGACGATTCGGGTGGCTCACGAACACGGGGTGCCCGTGATCGTTGATGCAGCTGCTGAAGTGCCACCGAGGTCGAACCTATCTAAATTCCACAATATGGGCGCCGATATGGTGGCGTTCAGCGGTGGCAAGGGAATCGGCGGACCGCAGTCGGCAGGTGTACTGGCTGGTAAGGCTGATCTGATGGAGGCAGTAGTGATGAACTCGCTCAACCTCGATTCGTCGGTAGCCGGAATTGGTCGACCCATGAAGGTATCGAAGGAAAACATCGTTGGGATGGTTACAGCATTGCAGCTGTTCACCGACTCTGATGAATCAGCCGAATGGGAAGGCTGGCATTCAAAGGCCCAGTACGTAGCCGAACGACTTACAGGTATTGAAGGTCTACGAGTTGAGATTGAGGACGATCCGGCTGAACGGCAGGGTCCTCAGCCAGTGTTGTATTTCGACGATGACTTCGCAGGCCCGTCAATAGCAGAAATCAAAGAACTTCTTGAGAACGGTGACCCTGGGATTTTCGTCGGTGGCGGCGGTAGTCGACAAGAGATCAACATCGTTATGGTCAACGTTCAAGATGGTGAAGAGATCATCATCACAGATCGGTTGAACGAAATCCTCCGAGGTTGATAGAACGTTGAATCCTCGCTTGTAGCGCCCACGCAGCCCAACTCGAACTTTATGCGTGGGGGATTACCGGTATGGGTATCGTAAATATGTTTAACTGGCAGAATTCCCGGCTTCAGCATCGCTGATACTCCGCGCCACGGCACAACCTTGCCTGCGTTGCGTCCCAAATACTTGAGTTGAACTCAACATGAGCACTGACCACCACGTGTTACTTCGTCTTTACGGGCGTTGAGTTGGTGCTGTTAATTACCGCGTTCCCCGGATGTCACTAGGTAGATTCCACGATGTTTGCATGGTGGAGGAGCGACATAGTGGAACTTATCCGCCCGGCCAGCACTCAAATAAAAACGAGTGGGCGATCTATAAACAACAACGAGGGGGTTCTCGTCGTTGTCGCATAGGTCGAGCGGTAATAGTAAGGGGTAACGAATATGGTCCTGAAAGGATCCCGAAGCCATGAAAAAGGCATCACGGGACTTGAAACAGCGATCGTGCTAATTGCTTTCGTGGTTGTGGCTTCAGTGTTCGCATTCACGATTCTCTCCGCAGGTGTTTTCTCATCTGAGGCGAACAAGCAAACAATTCATGCAGGTCTTAAAGAGACTAGGACACGCTTGCGCCAAGCCGGCTCAGCGTTCGCTTTCTCCGGTTATGTCGGCAGCACACAAGCGGTCCACAAAATCGTATTTATTGCACAGAACTCACTCGCTGGTGAGGCTGTCGACCTAACAGCGCCGTACTCGGCAGACGATTCCGGTACAGACCCGGACATCGTAGTCGGTGCCAGTGCTGCGACCATCGTCTCGTACGCCGATGAAAATCAGCGTCTCAGCGACGTCCCATGGTCGGCCGTATTTATCGGCAACAGCAACGGTGATCTACTGTTGGAAGACGGTGAAAAAGCTGAAGTAACCGTGTGGCTGCTCGACCGTGTCACAGGTATCGATGTCAGTTTGCCGAACTCGCTTGCCTACATGGACGGCGATGCAACAAACGGCGGTGGAATCAGCGGACTTACAGCAACCGATTCGCTGGTCGTCAAAAGCACGAGGTTCGTCATAGAAATGACTCCTCAGTTAGGTGCGCCTCTAACAATCCAGCGTTCCGTCCCTCCCGGACTACGTGCTGTGATGAACATGAACTAAGTTAGTTCGGTTCGTCAGAGTGTATTTGCAGCGCCCTTGTTCGTCCCGGCCGGACAAACATGGTGTGCGATGGCCAATGGCCCGCCCCGGGAGCTTGAACGCTAAACCCCTCAGTATTTTCGCTGACGGGGCGGTCCGAAAGTCCTTAAAACAAAAAGGGCATCCTCCAACCCGGCCGGAGGATGCCCTTTTTGTGTTTAACTCGCTTGATGACTCAGCAGAGATCTATTAGTGCGACTGCACTGGAAGATCTTTCAGCAAACCAGCTTCGTTCATCGAATTCCACTCGCCCAAGAACGTGTTGTTCCATTCATCGGTCAGGTGATTTTGCATCATGTCCTTGAACACTGGCCAGAACACGATAATGCCGTCAGCCCCATCTCGCAGCGCGGCTTCGGCTGTTGCCACAGAACGCACTAGCGCAGCTGTGATGAATGGACGATCGGCCCATCCATCAAACATTTCCTGGCAGTCACGAATTAGCTTGGTAGGGTCGCCACCCACGTCGGTGAACGGCTCGCAGAACGGCAGTACGTGAGTGACTCCTGCCTGAGCTACAGCTGCAGCCTGAGGAAGGCTAAATACGGTTGTGCAGAAGGTAGGAATTCCAGCCTTCTTCAACTCTGAAAACGCGCCGAGTGCGTAGGTCGTTGCAGGGATTTTCAGGATGATTTGATCGGACATCTTTGTGAACACTTCACCAACGTCGAGCAACTCTTGAGTCGAATGCCCATCGATTTCGATTACGACTGGCTTGTCGGTGATATCCAAATATCGCTGGGTCAGTTCGGTGATCTGCCCGTATTTCTGAACCATCTGGTTCAGCACAACAGTGTTGGTGACAATTCCGGCAGCACCAGCATCGAGCCATTCACCCAGATCTTCTGGGTCGCCAGCCAGCCAAATTGCAGGTCCGGTGCCGGTCATTCGTGCGTTTTCCGCCGTGCCGAACAGTGGTTCAGTTAGCTTTGCTGAAGTTCCATTTTTAGTAGCCACAGTGATACTCCGTACTTGTCGGGGTTGAATTCAGCCCAGTTTCCAACCCTATTTCAGACTTTATTGTCAGATGGCGGAAGTGTACCGCTTGGCGAAGGAGTTGTGTTCGCCAGACCGGTGGCTAGTCAGGATTCCGTGACCCGTCGTATTTCCTCGATGATTTCATAGCCGATGACCAGTAAATCATCACGAAAGCATTCTGCGAGTTGGCTATTCGAGGGCCAGACCCACGTGTAAAACTGATCTTCGTCTGAGAACTCTCATATAGAGATACGCCCGAAAATAGAGGACTTCGCCCGACATGAGCCAGCTAGAAATCGAAATTCCGTACGGCAGTGAAATGGTGCGTACGACGCTGCCCGCAGGTCGATTGCTCGGCACGCTCGACGTTACGGACACTCCCGGGCTCGCCGACAGGAATCAGGCGATTCGAGAGGCGATCGAAAACCCAATCGGGCTGTCGAAGAACATATTTCAGATCGTGAGTCCTGGCGAAACGGTTGCCATCGTAGTTCCCGATTCGTTCCGCACGACTCGAATAGAGCAGGTGTTGCCTGTTTTGCTTGATGGACTGATCGAGGCTGGCATATCTGCTGGTGACATTTCGTTCATCTACGCCACCGGTACCCATCGAGGACCAACCCCTGACGAAGAACGCAAAATTCTCGGCGACGATATTTACGAACGATTCAAGGGCCAAGCGTTCTCACACGATCCTCGAGACGAAAGCAATCTTGTCTATGCAGGAACGACGAGCCGCGGAACCAAAGTTCATCTCAACAAGCGTGTCCATGAGGCCGATCGCATCATTTCCACCGGTGCGGTAGTGCTGCACTATTTCGGTGGATTCGGCGGGGGGCGAAAATCAATCGTTCCAGGCGTTGCTTCGATTAGTTCAATTGCCAGCAACCACTCGATGAACCTTCACCCAACCGAAGATCAAATCGACCCCGCTGTCCGAATTGGTGGACTCGATGGCAATCCTGTTGCCGAAGA
>Ga0315336_1005881_pt1 | contig 13027 bp, 10 predicted proteins | sample ASW5metaG_FD_204512 | JGI IMG/M metagenome (GOLD analysis project Ga0315336, IMG submission 204512) | Ammonia-oxidizing marine archaeal communities from Monterey Bay, California, United States - ASW #5 | ecosystem: Environmental > Aquatic > Marine > Intertidal zone | place: USA: California...
CGGGCGATTCCCATGTCCTTGAGCAGGTGGTCGGGCATGGCCTGCATCGCGGCGCGGTCGCTGCGCATCCTCATGGCGCGAAGGAAAAGCCTGAGCGCGCGGCTGGCAAAATCGATCGGGCCGAAGCCCGATCGGCCGGTTTCATGAGCCGTGCGGTACAAAGTCGTCATCGTCGTCTCCATCTTTTGCGGCGCGACCCTTCGCGTCGTCGATGGAGGGCTTCTCGAGCATGGCCGGGGGAACCAGCGTTGGAGCGGGCGTCGAAATTGCCGTGGAAACCGAGGTTTTGCGACCGGCGGCGGCAGCGACTCAGGAGATGCGCCGTCCGGCCTCGTCGAGCAGCACGCAGCCGTCCGGACCGAAGCCGAGCTCGATCGCTTCGCCTTCGCGCAGAACGCTGCCATCGATCGGGACGTTGGCGCGAATGATCGTCTTGCCGCCTATATCGACCTCGTAGATGGCGCTGCCGCCGAGGTAGGAGGCCGACACGACGCGGCCCGGCAGCCGGTTGGCGCCCGCTCCGCCGACCGTCAGCTTCTGCGGCCGCACCACCACCGTGACGGCGCTGCCCTGGGCCAGCGGCCGGGGCGACAGCACATCGACCGTCTGGCCGCTGGCCAGCGTGACAAGCGTCGGCCCGTCCGATTGGCTAACCTTGCCCGGAAGCATGTTGGCCTTGCCGAGGAAGTCGGCGACGAAGGCGGTGGCGGGCCGCTCAAAGACCTCCTCCGGCGTGCCGACCTGCTCGGCCGAGCCGGCATTCATCACCACGATGCGGTCCGACATCGACAGCGCTTCTTCCTGGTCGTGGGTGACGAAGATGGCGGTGATGCCGGTCTCCTTCTGGATCTTCTTGATCTCGACGCGCATTTCCTCGCGCATGTTGGCGTCGAGCGCCGAGAGCGGTTCGTCGAGCAGGAGCACTTGCGGCTCGAAGACGATGGCGCGCGCCAGCGCGATGCGCTGCTGCTGGCCGCCGGACAATTGCGAAGGCAGTTTCTTCTCGCTGCCAGGCAGCCGCACCATGTCGAGCGCCTGGCTGACCTTGCGCCTGATCTCGGGCTTGGCGACGTTGCGGTATTTGAGGCCGAAGGCGACGTTGTCGAACACGCTCTTATGCGGGAACAGCGCATAGCTCTGGAAGACCAGGCCAATGTTGCGCTTGTAGATCGGCACGTCGTCAACGCGCCGGCCGCCGATCATGATCTGGCCGGCCGAAATGTCGACCAGCCCGGCGATGGAGCGCAGGATCGTCGTCTTGCCGCAACCGGACGGCCCAAGCAGCGTGACGAAGCTGCCCTTGGCGATCGACAGCGAGAAATCGCGCACCGCGACGAACTTGCCGTAGGCGATGTCGATGTTGCGGAACTCGACCGCCGGGCTGTTCGCCCCGGCGGCCGCGTTCTTGTCTTCCGCCCCGGCCGAGACCGGCCGGGGAGAGAGTGTCGTGAGCTGGCCGTCAGGCACCTTTCGAGATCCTGTTCCACTGCTTGGTCCAGGCGTCCTCGTTGGTCGCCCAGTAGACCGGGTCGGCGAAGGTCAGCGCCTTCATCGTGCCCGTCGGGTCGAAGGCCGGCAGCTTGGCGATCTTTTCGGTCAGCTTGACCTTGGTCGGGTCGAGCGACGGCGGATAGCTCTGCCCCTCGGCCACCGCGATCGAGGTCGCCGGATCGAGCATGAAGTTGATCAGCTCCTCGCACTCGGCCATCGGCGAGCCCTTCAGGATCAGCATGTCCTCCATCCAGGCATAGGAGCCGGCCGGATCGAGATAGCCGATCGGATGGCCCTGGTCCTGCAGCGCCGCGACGCGGCCCGACCAGGCGTCGGTCACCACGATCTCGCCCTTGGAGAGCAGGTCCATCAGCTCGGCGCCGGAACTCCAGAACTTCTTGGCAAGGTCGCGCGTCTCGCGCACCTTGGCCCAGATCGTGTCCATGTCCTTGATGTTGTTGGGATCCTGTCCGGTGGCCAGGGCCGCGTACCAGACGCGCGTCGTCATGTCGGAATAGCCGCCCACCTTGCCGGCATATTTCTTGTCGAGCAGCAGCGCGGCGCCCTTTTCCTTGGCTTCCTCCGGCGAGATCACCTTGGTGTTGTAGGCGATGCCGGTGGTGCCGTAGTCGTAAGGCACGGCCGAGAGCTTCGGCGTCAGCTTGCGGAACGGCTCGATCATCGGCTGCAGCACATTCGCCATGTTGGGAATGTTGGCCTCGTTGATCTCCGAGGTCAGGCCGCCATTGACGTATTTGATGTAGTAGTTGACGCCCGACGAATGGATGACCTGGTAGTCGCCGGGCTTGGCGGTCTTGATCTTGGTGATGATCTCGTCCTCGTCGCCGAACGTGCCTTGCACCACCTTGATTTTGGTCTTGGCCGTGTAGGGCTGGAAAGCGAACTTGTCGATCGCGTCCTGCACCGTGCCGCCCCAGCCGTCGAAGCGGACTTCCTGCACGGCCGCGAGCGCGCGGCCCATCCAGGGCATGGAAAGCCCCGCCGATGCGGCGGCCGCCGCCGTCAGCGTCAGGAAAGTGCGGCGGCTCAGATCGCCATTGGCATACCGGTCATGCAGCCGTTCCAGCCGCTTGGTTGTCGATAGTTTCATCATGCTTCTCCCTTTGGTTCGCCGCGTCTTTTCAACTTCGTAAGGCTCTGCAGCACGAGCCCGCCGATCAATGGGATGCCGACGGTCACCAGGATCATCACGGTGCCGAGCGCGTTGATCTCCGGGCTGATCGAGATCTTCAGCATGGAGAGGATCTGGGTGGGCATGGTCTCGACGCCCGCCGGGCGCCAGAACAGGCTGGCCGAGGTGTTGTCGAACGAAATGGTGAAGGCAAGCAGCGCGCCGCCGACCACCGCCGGGATGAGCAGCGGCAGCGTGATCTCGCGGAAGGACGAGAAGCGCGAGGCGCCGAGCGAGAGCGCGGCCTCCTCATAGACGCGCCTTATCCCCACCATGCGCGCCTGCGCGATCAGCACCACATAGGGCACCGCGAGCAGGATGTGGCCGAGCACCAGGAGCAGCATGGTGCGGGGCTGGTCGATCGCCTTGATCAGCACCAGCAGGCCGACGCCGAGGATGGTTTCCGGCACCAGCGCCGGCAGGATCACCAACGTGCTTAGCGCCTGCTTGCCGCGAAACTCGAAGCGCACCAGCGCGAAGGCCGTGACGACGCCGATCGCCGTGGTCGCGACCGCGGTGACCAGCGCGATCCACAGCGAGGTGCGGAAGGCGGTCAGCACCGCGTCATTGTTCATCAGCTTGGCGTACCATTGCAGCGAAAAGCCGGTCATCGGGAAACCGCCGAACATCGAGGCGTTGAACGACAGGATGACCGTCGCGACGATCGGGGCGAACATGAAGATGTAGACGCAGACCGTGACGAAGCCGGTCAGCCGCCAGGCCCATCTTCCTTCTTCCTTGCGCCGGGCCCCGTTCATCCTCCGAGCCCTTTGACGATCTGCGACATGCCCATGTAGCGGGTGTAGATGGCGGCGAAGAAGCCCAGCACGACAAACAGCACGATCGACAGCGTCGCGCCCATCGGCCAGTTCAACTCGCCCATGATCGTGTCGTAGATCAGGTTGCCGAACAACGCGTCGCGGCCCGAGCCCAGCAGTTGCGGCGTCACATAGCTGCCGGCCGCCAGCACGAAGCAGAGCAGCAGCCCCGCCGCCAGGCCGGGCAGCGACAGCGGCAAGGTCACCTCGCGGAACGCTTGCGCGCTGGTGCAGCCCATCGAGCGCGCCGCCGAGATCAGCGTGCGGTCGATGCCCTCGAGGCTCACATAGACGTTGAGGATCATGTAGGGCAGGAGGAAATGCAGCAGTCCCAGGATCACCGCGCCCTCGTTGTAGAGCATCTGCAGCGGCTCGTTGATGATGCCCATCTTGAGCAGGGCAACGTTTATGACGCCCTGTTCGCCCAGGATGTTGATCCAGGAAAAGGTGCGGATGGTGAAGCTGATCCAGAACGGCACGATGAGCAGCAGAAGCAGCAGCCATTTGTGCCTGAAGCTCGTCGCCCAGATGAAATAGGCCGGGAAATAGCCAAGCACCCCGCAAAGCAGCGCCGTGATCGCGCCGACCCTCAGCGTCTTGAGAAGGAAGCCGGAATAATAGCTGTCGGTGAAGAATTCCTGCCAGTTGGCCGTCGTCAGCGCGCTGGTCTCGACGCCGGCGGTCACGAAGGTGAAGAAGGTATAGGCCGCCATCACCGCGATCGGCAGCACCAGGAAGAAGATCAGCAGCAGAAGCACCGGTGCAACCAGCATCCAGGCCAGGCGTGGATCGTACAAGGTCCAGCGATTGTTCATGCGCACCCGAAGGTAGGCGCCTTCTGCGAGGCGCTTATGTTCCCATGGTGCGAGATTGGGTGATTGCCGACGCGATGTCCACAGCGGGCGGCGGCAATTCGGTTGGCCAGAAGCCGTTCCCGATTGCACCAGGGCGGACGGATGGTTGTGGGAGGATCCCCGCGAGTACAATTCGCGCTGACGGCCTTGGCAACTGGTCGGTCATTCCGGGAGTGCCGCCAAACTCAAAAGCAATATCGCTCTTGCCAGGACCAGACTGTCGAGGCTGCCTGCTTGCCCCTTTGCCCCGACTTACCCTTGGCGACGATGTATGAACCGCAGCCATTCTATGGTCTTCGATGCGGAAAACGGCGGGCTGCTTCACCCGCCATCATCCGCACGAATACGCTATCAGTTCGCGCCGCCGAGTTGCTTGGTCATTTTGCAGAAATTGTCATGCGCCTTGGCGATCGCCTTGTCGCCGCATTCCTTCATTATCCCGGCGCGGTCTTCTTCCTTCATCGCCAACCACGCGACCTTGAACTCCTTTTCGGACTTCATGGTCTTCATGCCTGAATCGGTGAAGAAGGGAGCCATTTTGGCCGGATCGTCAAGCGCCGAGGTTCCAGTGCTACCGCCAGCCATCGCTGCGCCGGTCATCATCGTGAGCGCAAGGGCTCCGATGGAAAGCATCTTGATGTTCATGATCAATTCTTCTTTCTTGATTATCGGATCGTCAAAGCTGCGATCATGGGACAAAACGGATCAGGCGGAAATTAGTTCCAAATATTACTCGAAACAGAAAATAGTATTGTCGTAAAATAATCAGCGGAGAAACTGCCCCGTCATCCCGGCGGCACCTGCCGGGCAAGCCGGCGCTGATCAACGAGATCTTGGCGGCCCGGTGGCGCCGGTTCTTGGTCCGCCCTCTTTTGCCTGTTGGCTGCTGGGAGGCGGTCCGGGTCGCTCCGCTATTCGCTGCTCAGCGAAGAATAAAGCCGGCTAGGGCGATCGTACCGAGGAGTGACAGCGGAACGGCAAGAAGCCAGGAAGCCTCCAAGATGCTTGTTTGCCAGAATTTCATTGGGGCCTTCCATTCGGGTTGCTGTCAAAACGGACAGACCCGGTCGGCGGTTCCTAGTTCTCAGGCGGGAGGCCGTTCTACGCCGCCCGCGGTATGCGCGACGTGAATGTCGCCCTGGTGATCGACACGCTGGTGCCGCTGCCGTCGCTGATGATATCAATCCGGGCCTCGAGCTGCTTCACCAGAGCCTCGACGATGGCGGTTCCGAGGCCGGCACTCGGCGCCCCGGCGGCCTTGCCGGCGCCATTGTCCGAGACCGTCAGCTTCCAGTCGCTACCGTCGGTCTCGTAAGACACCTGGATCAGCGCGTTGGCCTTCTCAATCGGGAATGCATATTTGATCGCGTTGAGAACGAGCTCGGTGACGATCAGGCCGAGGCTCACCGCCTTTTGCGAGTCTATCCAGCCACCATGAGCCGTGACGTTCACCGCGATCGGCTGGGCTTCACCGACCATCGAGGAGGCCAGGCTGCTGCACAACTTCGACAGGTACGACACAACGTCAATCTCTTCGATACCGGTCGAGGTGTGGAGATGGCGTTGCACCTCGGCGACCGAAAGCACCCTTAGATGGGCGTCCTTCAGATGCTGGCGGGTTTCCTCCGAGCTTGCCGAACGGGCCTTCAAGAGAAGGATGCTGGCGATGATCTGCAGGCTGTTGGCAACCCGGTGCTCCATCTCGCGCAGAAGCACGTCCTTCTGCCGCAGCAGGTCTTCCGTGCGTCCCAGCAGCTCTTCCTTTTCCCTCTCTATGAGGCGGCGGGCCGTTATATCGTTGAAGGCAAGCAGGATCGTCACGGCCGAGCTGTGGTCGTCGCGAACCTTTCTGGCGTTGAGCAGCATCGTGCGGCGGCCGATGGCCGGGAAATCATGCTCGACTTCGAAACCGTCGATGGCGGTCTTCTCGGGAATGATCTTTTCCAGAAGGAGGCGCAGCGCCGGGATGTCCCACTGGCCATCTCCGAGCGCATAGAGCAAAGAGCCGAGCGTCTGTTCGGGGGCAACCTTGAAGGTCTCATAGAAGGAGCGGCTGACCGCCAGGACGTGAAGGTTCTCATCAAGCACGAGCAACGGCTCGGCGATCGTGTTGACGATTGCCTGCGCCAATGTCTGGGCATCGTCGAAGTTGGCCATTGGGTGGAGCAAGGCACGAAGCCGATCTGAAGGCCCTCTGCCTTCCTTGATACCATCCTACACCGTCGCTCGGTTCGTGTCGCGAACTGAATCTCTCTCGCCAGGAGCCGCGCCGACCCCCTCGGGACCGGCCCTGCGATTGCTGTTCCAAGAAACGGACCATGTAGGCCGACGATGTCCAGCAATCTTGCCAGTTCGGCGGCACAGCATGGCCGCGCCGCCACCGCCCGGTTTGTTTGATCGAAATCAAGGACAATTCGCGCATTGCTCATAACTTTGGCGAACAGAAGACAAAGTTCGGCCATGGCGGCGTTGGCGTTCTCGGCGTGGTTCTGATCGTCGTCGTTGTCTTGGTCCTCATGGGACGAGTCTGAGCCGGAGGAAGCAATACAGCCGCCGCTTCTCGAAGAAGCAAATGCTGGCGCGGGCGCAACTTGCTGATCGTTCAAACACATGAGGGGTAATCACCCCGCTTGGAGAAATCATGAACAAGATCATATCGGGCATAATGGCGGGCGCATTGTCGGCTTCCATTGCCGCTTCCGCCGCATTGCCGGCCAATGCCATGCAGATCTTCGTGCCGCAGGCTCCGGCAGCGACAAACGACGTCCAGACCGTGGAAGCTCGAAACGGTGACCGATGGATACGTCGCCACGGCGACCGCCATATGCATCGCCATGTAATGCACGACGACGGCGTATACTGGAACGGGCACCGTGGCTATCGCGAGTACCATCGGGGCTACCGCCGGCACGGCGACTTGTGGTTCCCGCTTGCCGCCTTCGTGGCTGGCGCGGTGATCGGCAGCGCGATCGTCAACGACCAGAACCGCGTCTACGATGGCAATGCCCATGTGCAGTGGTGCTACGACCACTACAGGTCTTACCGCGCGTCGGACAATACGTTCCAACCTTACAACGGCCCGCGACGCCAGTGCCATTCGCCCTATTGAAGGTTGACTGCGCTCCTTGGAAACCCCGCTTCGGCGGGGTTTCATGTGGGGCCGCGCGCGTCATTTCATGAATTCAGCAAGAAAGCCCCGATGAGAGCGGCGGCGAAGCAGGTGGCGCCATGTTCGAATACAACGTTGAAGCCAGGCGGACCGATGCGCGCGGCAGCGTGGCCACGACGAAGAACGCCGCGCTCGTTCTGGACACCTGTCTCGAGGGCCGGGCCGATGCCTTCAATCCGGCCGAGCTGTTTCTCGCCGCCATCGCCGCCTGCATGATCAAGGGCATCGAGCGCGTCACCCCGATGCTCGGTTTCAAGCTGCGCGGCGTCAAGGTCGCGTTGCACGCGGTCCGGCGCGACAGCCCGCCGGGGATCGCCTCTATCGACTACGAGCTTGTCGTCGACACCGATGAGACCGACCAGCGGCTGGAGCTGCTGCACAAGAACGTCCGCAAATACGGCACGATCTCCAACACAGTCGCCGCCGCCACCAAGCTCGAAGGCACGATCAGGAGAAAAGCATGAGCCGCCTGCATGTCGAGAGCCACCTTGTGTCGCGCATCGGCTGGCTGCGTGCCGCCGTGCTGGGGGCCAATGACGGGATCGTTTCGACCGCGAGCCTGATCGTCGGCGTGGCGTCGGCCGCCGCGCCGACTTCGCAGGTGCTGGTCGCCGGCATCGCCGGCCTGGTGGCGGGCGCCATGTCGATGGCGGCCGGCGAGTATGTGTCTGTCAGCTCGCAGTCGGACACCGAAAATGCCGACCTTGCCCGCGAACGCGAGGAACTCAGGACCCAGCCCGAATTCGAGCGCGAGGAACTGGCGCAGATCTACGTCAAGCGCGGGCTGGAGGTGAACCTGGCTCGCCAGGTTGCCGATCAGCTCATGGCCAAGGATGCGCTGGCCGCGCATGCCCATGACGAGCTCGCCATTTCCGAGATGACCACGGCGCGGCCGATCCAGGCGGCGCTGACCTCGGCGGCGACCTTCAGCGTGGGCGCCGCGATGCCGCTGCTCATGGTGCTGGTGTCGCCGGCATCGATGCTCGTGCCTGCGGTCTCGGCGGCGTCCCTGCTCTTCCTCGCTTTGCTGGGCGGCATCGGCGCCAGGGCGGGTGGCGCCGACATTCTTCGCGCAACGCTGCGCGTCACGTTCTGGGGTGCCTTCGCCATGGCGCTCACCGCCGGCATCGGTGCGCTGGTCGGCACGGCGGTGTAGGCTGGGGCCAAGCCTATCATGCCGGCGCATCGGTGCGTTGTCCTGCAGCGTCGGCACTACTCGTCGCACAGCCTGAGGAATGCCTCTGCTTGCGCGCCGCACTTGGGGGGCCGATCAAGGTGATGTGTTGCGCTGAATGCCGTGAGACGGCGCCGCCTACCGCTCCCGGAACGCCCGCGCGAAGGAGTCCATCATCGGGCGCACGAGATACTCGAAGAAGGTCCGGTTGCCGGTGCTGATGAAAGTGTCGACCGGCGTGCCTGGATAAAGCTGGTCGGCTTTCACGCCGGGGGGCAGGGCGTCGGCGATCTTCAGCCTGGCGCGGAAATAGGGTTCGCGGGTGGTTCCGTCGATCAGCCGGTCGGCGGAGATCTCGCTCACCGTGGCCGGGACTTCCGGCGTCAGGCGCGCGTTGAGCGCCGACAGCCTCAGCTTCGCCGGCTGGCCGACATGCACCTGGTCGATGTCCTTGGGCCGCAGCCTGGCGTCCACCACGAGGCCCGATGACGTGGGCAGGATTTCCATGATCTTCTCGCCGGGCGCGACCACGCTGCCTTGCGAGTTGTAGGCCGAGGACACCACGATGCCCGCTGCCGGCGCGATGATCGTCGTGCGCTGCAGCACGTCTTGCGCCGCGCGCATCCGCTCCTCGATGTCGGCGAGGTTGGTGCGCACGTCGTCGAGCTTGGTCAGCGCTTCCTCGACGCGCTGGGTCGTCGCTCGCTCGGTCTGCGCCTCGGCCTCCACGATCTGCGTGTTGGCCGAGGCGAGGTCCGCCTCCAGCGCGCCGGCCTGGCCGACGAGGTCGGCCTCCGAGCGCAGAAGCTGCGAATATTCGGTGCGGTTGGTGAGGCCCTTGTCGAGAAGGCCGGTCTTGATGCCGAGCTCCTTCTTCACCACCTCGGTCTGCTGCTGGATGGCCACCTTCTGCGCGTTCAGGCCCTTCACCGACTCGCGATGCATGGCGACGCGCTGCGCCAGGATCGACTGCTCGGAGCGGAAGCGCGCGAGCCTGGCGTCGAACTCCTTCTGCTGTTCGCGCATCAGGTTCTGGAACTCCTGCTGGAACGGCGCCGGCGCGGGTTCGCCGACCGGCGCCAGCCGGTCCAGCCCGTCGCGTTCGGCCTCCAGTCGCGCGGCATTTGCCTTGAGCGCCATCCACTGCCTGGTCAGCCGGTTGAGATCGGCCTCCGGGGCGGTCCGGTCGAGCAGGATGAGCTCCTGGCCTTCGCGCACGCGGTCGCCTTCATGAACCAGCAGCTGACTGATGATGCCGCCCTCGCGATGCTGGATCAGGATGTTGCCGCCGGTGGCCGCGATCGTGCCTTGCGCGATCACCGCGCCGGCGAGCGGCGCTTCGGCTGCCCAATAGCCGAAGCCGCCGACGAGCAGCGCGGTCGCCGCATAGCCGGCCAGGGCCGCGCGCCGGAAGTCGGTGCGCGGGCCGCCTTCGAAGGTGAGGCTTCGGGCCATCGTTCAGGACCCGTGCCGGACGGTTTGCGAAGCGCGGATGATGGGCGCGAACGAACCCGTCACCACCGCGCCGCGCTGCCCACCCTTGCCTTTGTCGACCGTGGACTGGCGCAACACCTCGGCGCTCGGCCCGAAGGCCTCGATCACGCCGCCGCGCAAAACCATCACGCGATCGCTCGCCGCGGCGATCGAGGGTCGGTGTGTGATCACGATCGTGGTGACGCCGGCGGCGCGTGTGGCCGCAAGCACGGCTTCGAGTGCTGCCTCGCCGGCGCCGTCCAGATGCGTGCTCGGCTCGTCCAGAACCAGGATGCGCGGATTGCCGTAGAAGGCGCGCGCCAGCCCGATCCGCTGCCGCTCGCCGCCCGACAGCGTTCCCGCGATCGTCGTCTGGTAGCCGTCGTGCAGCGAAAGGATCAGCTCATGCGCCTCGGCGCGCCTCGCCGCGTCCACGATTGCCGCATCGTCCGCGTCGGCGTCGAAGCGTGCGATATTGTCGGCGATCGTACCGGGGAAAAGCTCCACCTCCTGCGCCAGATAGCCGATATGCCGCCCGAGCTGGTTTTCGTCCCATGTCCTGAGGTCGGCGCCGTCGATCCTGACCGTACCGCCGCTCGGCTGGGTCGCCCCGACGAGCAGCCGCGCCAGTGTCGATTTGCCTGCGCCGCTCGGGCCGACGATCGCCACCGCTTCGCCGGGCTGAATGGCAAAGCTCAGCCGTTTCAGGATGGGCTCGGCGCCGAACGTCGCATTGGGCGCGATGAAGAAAAGATCCTGCGCGGCGATCGCGCCGGTCGGGTCGGGCAGGATGAGCTTGCGCGCATCCGCCGGCCGCGCCGCGAGCGTGCTTTGCAGCCGCACCCAGGCGCGCCTGGCGTCGCCAATCTGCCGCCAGGAACCGATCAGCTGGTCGAGCGGCTGCAGCGCACGCGCCGACACCAGCGAGGAGGCGAAGATCATGCCGGCCGTTATCTGGCCCTTGAGCACCAGCCAGGCGCCGACCCCGAGGATGGCAAGCTGCAGCATCATGCGCAGCGCCCGCGATGCGCCGCTGAAGACCGCGTTGGCGCTGGCCGAACGGTCGTGCAGCATGAGCGCTTCCGCCACATGCCGGCCCCATGCGCGCGCGGCGTTTTCCACCATGCCCATGGCGCGCAGCGTCTCGGCGTTGCGGGCGAAGGCCTGCTCGGAATGGGAGGCCAGGGCCGAGCGTTCCGCCGACAGCGCATCGTTCCTGCCGATGGCGATCTGGTTGGCCACGACCAGCACGACCAGCAGCGCCGCGCCGGCGAGCGTCACCCAGAAGAGCAGCGGATGGATCAGGTAAAGGAGCCCCATGAAGACCGGCGCGAAGGGCAGGTCGAACAGCACCGAGACGCCGCGCGAGCGGATGAAGGCGCAGACCGAGGCGAGATCGGTTAGCGGCGAGGGCGCCTTGCTGGCGCCGAGCGAGGCCGCGAAGACCGTCGAGCCCAGCCTGTCATTGACCGTCGCGGCGATGCGCTGCGTGTAGATCGCGCGGACGGCGTCGAGGAAACCGAGGAAACCGAGCGCCGCGACCGCCATGGCCGACAGATAGACGAGCGTCTCGACGCTGGAGGAGGGCAGCACCCGGTCATAGACCTGGAGCAGGTAAAGCGGGATCACCAGCAGCAAGAGGTTGATGAGCAGCGAGAACAGGCCGACATCCGCGATGGCGCGACGAAAGACCGGCCGCAATCCCGACTGTCCAGCCATACCCGCACTCCCTCTTCAGGCCCGACCGCCGCGCTTCAGGCGGAATGCTCGTTTGCCGTGGCGAGATGGTGCTGGGTGCTGCTTGCGCTGTAGCTGGTCAGGGCCGCCGCCTGGCTTGGCAGGTCGTTCAGCGTATAGGCATGGATATAGTCGATCTTCATTTGCGCCGGTGTGGCCAGGTGGTCGGGCGGCGCGCCGGCCTGGCCGCCCACCGCGAGATCGACCAGCATATACATCGGCTTGTTCATGTCGGACGGCGTCGCCGCTGCTGCGACCTGCACGCCGTCATACGTCCACACCAGCTTGTCCGGCGTCCACAGGAGGCCATAGGTGTGGAAGCCGGCGGTGTCCATGACATTCACCGTGGATCCGACCGTGGTGTGCTGGCCCGTCTGGTTGGTATGCGCGGTGACCAGCAGCGAATTGGGATTCTGGCCATACTTTTCCACCACGTCGAGTTCCGGCGGCCACGAGCCGTCTTCCGGCAGCAGCCAGAACGCCGGCCAGGCGCCGGCGTTTTCCGGCAGGTCGGCCCTCATTTCGAAATAGCCGTAGGTCTGCGAGAACGAGTCATGCGTGGTCAGGATGCCGGATGTGTATTCGTAGTTGTTGATCAGCGGCTTGATGTCGGCCGGTGCCTGCGCCGCGGTGATCGTCAGCACGCCGTTGTCGACGCTGAACGGATGCACCGAGCTGGTCGGGCCGTAATTGGCGTCGATATACCACTGCAACTCGCCATTGCGGGTGAGCGTGCTGCCGTTCGGCGCGCCCCACCAGAAATTGGTATCCCAGGTGCCGCCCTGGCTGTTGTGAAGGTTCAGCGTGTTGAACTCGTCGCTGAAGGACAGCGTCATGCCGGACTTGTCGATCGGCAGCTGGAAATTGTTGGGCTGCAATTTGTCGATCGTGGTGTTTTTGAATTCGAGGATCTCGCCCGATCCGAGGTTCAGCACCACATTGGGGCCCGCCTGAATCATGCTGTCGTGGACGGCGGCGAACGAAGTGAAACCGTAGCCATCGAGCCGCACGGCATCGTTTGAGGCGAAATTGAGGATCGAGTCGCTGCCGTTGCCCTTGGCGATGATAAAAATATCGGCGCCGCCGCCGCCGTCGATCAGCACATCGTTGCCCGCGCCG
>Ga0315336_1005882_pt1 | contig 13023 bp, 9 predicted proteins | sample ASW5metaG_FD_204512 | JGI IMG/M metagenome (GOLD analysis project Ga0315336, IMG submission 204512) | Ammonia-oxidizing marine archaeal communities from Monterey Bay, California, United States - ASW #5 | ecosystem: Environmental > Aquatic > Marine > Intertidal zone | place: USA: California...
GACCCGGTCCCCGTGCACGCGATCGCGCCTCCGCTCAGTTCTACGCCGATGAAATTTCCACTGGTGGCGCCAATCTGCTCGTTGGCCTCCACAAAAATATCTCCGTCCACCGTCGTGAGGCTGGAACCGGCCTGCAGCCTGACGCTCTTGCTGCACTTGACCGTGATCTCCCCGGCGCCGGAAGCCGTCACATTGGCATCGACGGAAAGATCCACCGTGTCCACCCCCGGCGAGGCTTCATCGTTTTGCAGATCGAGATCTAGATCGGCTCCGGCGATGAACGTCACGTCGTCATTGAAATTGACGGCATCCCCGCCTGTCCCGCCATTAATGACGAGAGACGGCAAGTTGTTCAACGCGCCCAGATCGATCGTGTCCGATCCGCCCGCGGCGTTGATAGTGATGCTGTTGATACCGGCCAGCGGGAGGTTGCCCGTTTCGTTCGTGATACTGGGTCCTCCGTCGACTCGGAATATTCGACCGGGCACGGCAAACTTGATGGAGCCCGCCACTGGCTGAGTCACGGTGAGGGTATCTCCGTTTCCCTGTTTATCCGTGATGACCATGACATTATTGCTGGTCTCTACGGTGTATTCGGGGATGGTATCCGCGATTACCGTCACGGACCAGGGGACCTGGCCCGCCGCGAAGTTGATACTCACCAGCACATTGTACGGTCCGGGCCCTCGCGGGTACGGCCCGGGAAAATCACCCGCGTCACCGGGAAGGAGCCTTCCCGCGAAATCGATGAACCCGCCGGAGTTCGTGGTAAAAGATCCGCTTGTCGCGTCGATCTGCACACCATTCGGAACCACGATCTGAAAACGATCCTGCGGGTCGTTTGTTGTCATGAGCGTGCCGGAAAAGGAATTGACCCCGATGCCGGCGATGTGGACGGTTCCCGTGCCGATGTTCGGGAAATCCGGCGGTTCCATGACGGTAATCGCGAAGGCTCCGGGAACAACGGTCACCAGTATAAGAATTACGGGATAGAAAAAACGAATGCGAGATTCTAACCAGGGGTGCTTGTAGATGGATGCATGCATAATGATTACAGGATTTTCAAAACACGTTCGGGTACGTTGAGACGATCGGAACCGCCCACGAATCCTACCGCTGGTCGGGACTCGAAGTCAATCCAAATCGCTCCCGGATTCCAAGGGTCCGATGATTGGCCCATATTCTTCTTCGACCTGTCTATTTGTCGTTGTCGAGCGCGTACTTCTTCCCATGCCCGTTCCCGGCGGGAGCGGATTGGTGCAGCGGCCATTCCAATTTTCAATGACCCGAGGGAGGCATTGGGCAGCCAAATACATCGAGCGTCTTGGGCTTGCGCTTTTGCATGGACAAAGGCATGCTATCGTCTTCCATGAGACAACGATTACATCGAGGTACGACTCGGCACCGGCAGGACGTCGCCGGCGGCGGCTCGCGTTCGTGGCCGACACTGATGTGGGTGGCGGTGGCCCTGGTACCGGCGGTTTCCCTGGCACTTCACATTGACAACTTCCGCATTGTCGACGATGTCGCAGAGGTTCGTTGGCAGGCCCAATCAAATGTGGTGTACGGCCTGATCTCCACCAACGACGTGACCCGGAGCCCGACCACATGGCCGCTGGATGCATTCATCTTCGTTCCTTCCAACGGCGACTGGGTCGCTTCCATGCCGGTCGACGGGATGGCAGCGCACCGTGTTCTGTCGCTGCTGGAACTCGTGGACACCGATCTCGACGGACTGCCCGATTCGCTGGAACTGCTGCTGGGGCTCAATCCGAACCATCACGACTCGGACGACAACGGAACGCCGGACGGCCAGGAGGATGCCGACCGAGACACCCTGGGCAATCTGGAGGAACTGATGCTGGGCACGGACCTGGAGAGTGTCGACAGCGACGGCGATGGCTGGGACGACGCCACCGAGATTGCCGAAGGCCTCGATCCGCTCGATCCGTTAAGCGGACCACTGGTCGAAATCAGCGCCCTGCCCGCCGGATACCTTAACGGGGTGATCGAGGTGCCCACCGGCAACGTATCGATCGCAACGTTGCCGGCCTCATTTCTCAACGGCATCATCGGCAGCATAACGGGCACCGCGTTCACCGCATCGGCCCCCATATCTTTCGAGAATCAATAGCAGAAAAGGAATCCGATCATGATCAAGAACAAAGCGAATCGACTGGGGATGGCCATTGCCGCCGCATATGTTGCGCTGAGCTCGGGCGCGGCGGCACAGGATCTCCCGTTCAACAGCGGATCAACCGGCGCCGACGGACCGCTCCTCCTTGTCAAGCAGCCGGGACCGCGTTCCGAACATGCCATGGCCTACGATATCGCCCGCGACCGGGTGGTGATGTTCGGAGGCCGCGACCGGAGCTTCGCGACACTCGATGACACCTGGGAATTCGACGGGACCAATTGGGTCGAAGTGATCACCGCGTTCGTCCCGCCCGGCAAATACGAACATTCGATGGCCTATGACGTGGGCCGCGGTTTGATCGTGATGTATGGAGGCGGAGGCTCGGGGTGGAATATGACCTATGAATATGATGGGACCAACTGGACGGAAATCGTCACCGCCGGCGACCCCAGTTGGCGCCAGGACGCAGGCATGGCGTACGACGTCAATCGGGGCGTGGTGGTAATGTACGGCGGTGGTTTGATCAACCCTGACAACGAAACCTGGGAGTACGACGGAACGAATTGGACAGAGGCGGTTACGGCCACCTCCCCCCCGCCGAAACTTCATCATACCTTTGTCTATGACACCCAGCGCGACGTGTGCGTTGCGGTTGGCGGATCGACCAATCACAGTATTCTGGCGGTGGAGGACACCGGCGATCGCTGGGAGTACAACGGGATCGATTGGACGAACGTCGGCCAGGCGGGAACCACGTTGATTCGCGAGGGAATGGCCGCGGCCTACGACGCCTTTCAGGATCAGGCAGTCTACTTCGGCGGGTTGACCGATCCGAATCCCGAAACCTTCGGCAGCGCGGCGACCTACGGGTACGAAGGCACTTCGATGGACGAGTTGGCCTCTGCATCGGCGTTCAATCCCGGCGAACGCACCGAACACGCCATGGCGTACGACAGCCTGAGCAGGCGCACGGTCCTCTACGGCGGTGAGAACGAAGCCGGGACCATTCTTGGCGATACCTGGGTGTGGACCGGGACGGATTGGAACATGAAACCGGCGACGACGTTCGACGTGAGCGCGAAATCGGACGGCATCTGGAATTTCACCACCATCGACATCCAGGCGGGCGCCGAAGTCTATTTTTCTCAGAACACGAAAAATACACCGGTCTTCTGGCTGGCAACCGGCAACGTAGACATCGACGGGTTTCTGTACCTCAACGGCGAACCGGGGTCCTCCGATCGTCTCGCGACCGGCCCCGGGACTGAACCCATCGGCGGCCCGGGCGGATTTCGTGGCGGAGTCGGAGGGATCAACGGCAACGCGTCAGGGACGTTCATTGCCGACGCAGGCCTGGGGCCCGGCGGCGGCGCGGGCGGCCTCAGCAAGAACGAAGATGGCCAGGGTGCAACTCATTCCGTGACGTATGGCAACGCCTTTCTCCAGCCCATCAACGGGGGGTCCGGCGGGGGCGGCGGCGCATCCAATGAAAGTCTGAACGGCTTGAACGGCGGAGGCGGAGGCGGCGCCATCCTGATCGCGTCGTCTCGTGACATCACGGTCAACGGCACCCTCACCGCCAACGGCGGAGCCGGCGGCGCCAACACGATCGGACCGGGAGACGGCGGTCCCGGAGCCGGCGGCAGCATTCGCCTGGCGGCCGACCGGGTGACCGGAGATGGATACCTGGAAGCCATCGGGGGGGGTGGAGGCGGATCGAACACTGCCGGCCGCGTCCGCATCGAAGGCTTCTTTCACAGCCCGTTCAACACATCGCAACCGCCACCCATCCTGGCCGCGCCCACCACCAACCTGTTCGTGGGCAGCCGACCGGAACTCGCAATTACGCAAGTCGACGGAAACAATGTCGCCTCCCCACCCACCGGGAGTCTCAGCGTGTTCGACGTGACGTTCTCATCGACCGGCACGGTGGATATCGTTGTGCAGGCAAACAGCATTCCCAACGGCAGTCCGGTCGACCTGCGCATCACCATCGAGGGCCAGATCATTGACCTGCCCAGCCAGCCCCTGGCCGGCGGACAGACAACGTTCAACACCACGGTGCCCGCCGGCGCCGGCCGCATCCAGGCTTTTACCGAATTCACACCTTAGAGAGTGTAGGGGTCAAGACCGTCTACTTTCCCGGCCTCCATAGGCGTACATCCACGCCCGGTGTTCGACCTCTACGAACGTCCGCTCCGTGCGGGCCTCGGCAGATGCATGGACAAGAATATCAGCGCGCACCTCGGCGCCGACGCTGGACCTGCACAGGGGCGCCACAGGCGTGCGCGGCGATGGTCAGGAATGCTGGAAATGTGAAATCGAATGACTCTACCGGCCGTGATTGGCCGGGCGTGAGAAGCAGGTCCCGCCCACCCGCAATCAATGTCATGTATATATAAGTTCTTACGGGGGGCGGAACCGGGTGCTATGGAAAGCAGGAGGGGTGCCAACCTTTTCACCGGATCGGTTCCGCCGTCATCGGTCTTGACTTGTGCGCCCGGTGCAGGCAGTATCCGAACTCTGCTTGCTGAAACAGCCTAACCCGAACACCGCCGTCACGATACGCTAACATGCACACGGAAAGGTGAAACACATGAACCGCATATCTATTCACAACCCTGGATGCAAAGCCCTGCCGGTGATCCTCCTCGCGGGACTGGCCGTCGCAACGTCGCACGCACAGTTCTCGATCGACTGGCACACCATCGACGGCGGGGGCGGGACAAGTTCGGGGGGGATCTACTCCGTCAGCGGCACGATCGGCCAGCCCGACGCGGGAACGCTGATGACAGGCGGATCCTTCACCCTTCAGGGAGGCTTCTGGAGCCTCGTCGCCGTGCAAACGCCCGGCGCGCCGCTGCTGCACATCGAAATGACCTCACCGACCCAGGCGACCATTTCCTGGGACCCGGACGACCCCGGCTGGGAATTGCAGGAATCCCCGGTTCTCGTCCCATCCGCCTGGATAGACGCTCCCAGCGGGACCACAAACCCGGTGACCGTCCCGGCGGTAGGCCCGACACTGTTTTACCGGCTGAATAAACCTTGATGCCGGTCTGCGTGCGTCACAACAGTCGCAATACTTTCAGGGGTGACAGCAAAAATTTGGAGTGCGCCGGCAGAGCGAAGCCCGACGAAGCCACGCAGGGCGAAGTCGTGGCGCAGCGGCGACGGCGCTTTTGCTTCCCCGGGACGGGGCCGAAACCCGAGCAGGCTTTTACGGGGCTGTGGTCGAATCTTTACCAATCCCCGCTCGGCTCGTATTCGTCATATACGCTAAGGGAATCCGTCTTAAAACTGTAGATCGTCTTCACCTGCGCATCTCGCGCCGTTCGCTCGAACCAACCGGCCAAACACCAGGGATACTGGTTCGCGACTAGCACGAGTTTGTGTTTCACCGCGTTCTGATGTACATAATTGAGCCGCGCGAGGTAGGAGTTTTCAAAGGTCAATTTTGTTTCCCGAAAGTTGTGCCAAACTTTTCTACCATTCGTGCCATCCAGTTTATTCACCCACTTCGCCGTCTTTTCGTGAAGCGATCCAAGCATTTCGGAAATGCTCTCCGCCGATTCCTTGTTGACTGGAGAGTGTGCAATGAAATGGTAATGATTTGAAAACACAGCCCATGCCTCGAGTTCCCACATGAACTCTTTCGCAATCCTCAGGAGCCCGCGGTGCAACACGTCGATCCGATTTCGACCTCGAAAATGATGTTCTTTTCGGTACGTTCCCGCTGTAACGAAGTAGGTTCCATCTTCCGACAGCTGGTGCCGAGGCGCGTGAGGCCAGGAGGTTTTCTGCTTCCGGCTTTCTTCCGTCATTCTATGTCCCCCCCATTTAAATGATGCCAAATGCTAGCGCATCTAGATAGCGTCCGTAAACATCACACGGCCAGCCTCGGACAATTTGGCTTCCACGGGAGGGTTGCCGAACCCGCAGCGTAGGCTTCGGCGCGCCCCGCGCGGAGCCAAAGCGGTGTCGACGCTTCGCCACAACTTCGCCCTGCGTGGCTTCGTCGGGCTTCGCTCTGCCACCGCACTCCAAAATTGGCGCTCCCGGCTCATTTCATTGAACAATATTTGGAAGTCCACCGGACACATTAAATCGGGAAGACATGCCCCCTATCCGGTAAGAATTGATTGCGGCGAATTACGAGGCGAGAGGTTCCCCATCGCCTCTCCCCTTCGCCGTGGCCTTGTCGAGGCGCGCGAGGACCGTCGCTGCATTCGCGTAGCCAAGAGTGAGTGGGTCATAGCGGGACTCGCCTGTCTGGAGGATCAGGCTGGGAAACCGGTCGGCGCCGAGGGATCGGCGGAAGGCGAAATCGTCCTGTAATGATTGTTCAACTCCATCAGATTCGAGGTCACGGGCAAAGCGAACCGCGTCAAGACCGATCTCGTTCGCCAACTCTGTCAACGTGCTGCCATCAGATGGATTTCCGGCCTGCTGGTAGTATGCGCGCTGGATCGCTTCGAACATTTCAGGGACATGTTCAGCGCCTTGGAGCCGTGCGGCGATCACCGCGCGGCAGGCCGGGTAGGTCGAGCGGCGCGGCAGACAGACCTCCCAGAAATCCCAGTTGAATTCGGCTCCGGTCGTCCCCGTCACCTTTCGCCACTGTTCCTGAACATACGCACGGGTATCGTCCGGCATGGGTTCGTCCGAGTCCGGAGCCAGTCCCCCCATGACATACCGAATGCCTTCTCCCCGGAAGACCTCCCGGACGCGCTCCAGCACCGGCTGGAAGCCCCAGCACCAGGAGCACATCGGGTCGGCCACGTAAATCAGCCGAGTCATCGTGAAGATCGCCCGCCTCATGCCGGGGGCGGGTTACCGGGTTATGGCGTGTACCAGATCGGGCTGGTGTAGGCGCGTTCCTGGGCGATCAGTTCCGCCTCGTCCGGGATTTCCGCGCCGAGTCGTACCTTATCGTAGAGCACCCAGCGAGGGGTGGGAATCTCCAGCACGCGGACGTAGTAGAAGGCCCGTTCTTTCGGATCAAAATCAGGATCGGTCCAGACGACCATTAGTTCAGACGCCCCGATGGTGTTGGTCCAGTTCGCCGCTTCCTCATCTACCGTGTTGCCCACGGGCGTCCTGCACCGTCCATCCTCGCCGATCTCGCGGCCGTCCGAGACCGCCACGTCGTAGACCTTTTCGTGAAGCTCGCCTTTCGCGTCCAACCAGCCCTTGATCACCTGCATGCGGTCAAGATTCGCGCCGATCGGATCACGGAGCGCATAGATCATAAACTTCGGCGCATCCGCCCCCTTGGGCGCAGCGTGCAAATCGCCGCCCATGGGGACGCCCTTCTCGTATCCCTGGAAGGCCGGCGCGCGGGACCGCAGGTCATTTTCCTCGAAGTCCCAACCGCCGAAGAAACGCACCGCCATGCGCGGCCCGGTCGTTCCGTAGGTTTCCCGGCGCACCATGGCATCGAAAATGGCTCCGCGCGTGTTGTCCTCGGCCCACACCCCTGTGTAACCGGAGGCCACCAGCGTGTACCCCTCGATGCGTCCGAGCTTCGATTCAATAAACGGGTGCGTGGCGCGGGTCGCGGAGGGTTCGGCGCTGACGGACTTCCCGAAGTAGTTCTCCTCTTCCGCGGTAGACAGCGCGGTGTGGGTATCCGTGGCGCCGCCGAAGCCGAACTTATAGGGGTTAATGCCGAACTTCTCTTCCAGGGCCAGGCCCTGCTTCAGCGCTTCGCGGGCGTATTCCCCCTTGAGCATCTCCGGCTTCTTGAGTTCGGTCAGATCAAGATTGCCTACGGCCCAGGTTTCGTAGTCGGCAAACTCATCGTCCGGAGAGAGAACCGGGTGGGCTTCCCCATCTCCCTTGATCTGCGTGATCTCGTACTGCGGCTCCCACCGGGCCACCTGGCGGACGTAGTTCTCGTCAACCTTGCCGCCGTGATAGGTCTTCTCGGTCGGAAACAGCCAACCGTTCGACAGATTGCCGTTGTGGGACAGCGCGAAGGCGCGGCCGCCCGTCTTCGCCTCGTAGTCCTCCAGCCACTTAAACAGGTCGAGAGGATCGGTCGTACCGTAGGGCGGCTGGGTGGTGAGCGGCTGGACCGTTCGCGCGCGGTCCCCATCGTCGCGCAGAATCACGTTGCGGTGCAGGTTGAAGCCCTTGGGCACCGAGGTCCACTCGAAGCCGATGAAGGCGGTGAACTCGCCGGGGTCATTGTGTTTTTCGGCTGCATCGATGATCTGTTCCCAGATGCCCATGAAGGTAGAGGATCCCGGGCTGTAATCTTCCGCCAGGTCCTCGGGAATGGTCATTTGAGCAAAGTGGGTGATCAGATCGAACGCCGCTTTGCCGGCGGAATCGCCTCCCTTCTTGTACCCCTCGTGCCATTCCCTGCCCTTGGGGCTGGAGAGGATGTTGGGCGTGCCGGCCTGGATGTCCGGCGCAATGCCCATCAGGTCGGTGTGGTCGGTGACCACGAGCCAGTCCAGGGGCCGCCCCAGCTTCACCGGGAGTCCGGTAGAGGACTTGAGTTCCTCGCCCCGGGCAAAGCGGTAGGCGTCGTCCGGCGTGAGAGTGTTCCCGAACACCCCCGCGTCCAGCGACAGGCCGGTATGTACATGCGTGTCGCCCCAGAATACCCGGCTGGGGAAACTTCGCTTTGCGTAAGGCGAGTAGGTTTTCCCCGGGTACAGGCTTTCAAACGCTTCCTTCGACGGCACGCCGGCATCATTGGCCGTCCCGGGTGCGGCCGTAACGACCAGTGCCAGGCCCATTGCCAGCGCGATCCGTAGTCCGGTGATTGCTGATCCATTCGTACTCATAATTCGGTGTCCTCAGTTTCCTTGTTATTCGTCACGGCGTGAATGCCGGATGGGCTGCGTTCCCTCATGCGTAACATTGACGGAAGGACCATTCCAGCATTTTCTGAAGAGACAAAGTCGAATGCCGCTAAGATGAGATTGATTTGGGAAGATGGCTTTGGATTTTCCATTGCCTCAGTTTTTGGACTGCGCCGGCAGAGCGAAGCCCGACGAAACCACGCAGGGCGAAGGGGCGGCGACGGCGCTTTCGCTTCCCTGGGACGGGGCCGGAACCCAAGCAGGCTTTTGCGGTGGTGAAAGACAGGAAATACCGCGTACACAGGGAAAAAAATTTCTATCCTTTCCAAGCGTCGCGACAGTATAATGACCGCTACTTGGACGAGGCAGGAGTCTTCTGCCATCGCATGATTCGTTCCGCAGGAGAGTGGCTTGAGCACCGTCGAACACGTCGATTACAGCCTGGTTGGGGTGAATGCCCGGAAAGCGGTTGAACTCGGGTTGGCCGAGGCGGACTGGTACACCAGTCCCGTGCCGCGGGATGAGATGCGCAAATTGCTGGAACGGCGGGATGGGCCCGCGATTCGCGACACCTTGATCTGGTTCGGCATCCTGATCGTTTCCGGGATCGCCGGGTTCATGCTTTGGGGTTCCTGGTGGGCGCTGATCCCTTTCGCCGTGTACGGCGTCATCTACGGATCCACATCTGATTCCCGATGGCACGAATCCGGTCACGGCACCGCATTCAAGACCGATTGGATGAACAACGCGCTCTACGAAATTGCCTCCTTCATGGTATTCCGGGAATCGACACCCTGGCGCTGGAGCCATACGAGGCACCACAGCGACACCATCATCATCGGTCGCGATCCGGAAATTGCCGTTCCGCGCCCGCCGAAACTCTCCAACGTGTTCCTTTCCTTCGTCGCACTGAGAAGTACCCCGGGCACCGTCAAAAATCTGTTCATTCATGCCACCGGGCGCATGACCGAGGTAGAGAAGACCTACATACCCGAAAGTGCATTCGCCCCGACCTACAGGAAGGCCCGGATCTATCTCGCGATCTTCGCCGTGGTCATCTTTGCCAGCATCTACTTTCAGAGCCTTCTGCCCCTGATGTACATCGGCCTCCCCAGCTTCTACGGCTCCTGGCTCATGCCGGTTTATGGACTGACTCAGCATGCGGGTCTGGCGGAGGACGTGCTCGACCACCGACTCAACTGCCGCACGGTCTACATGAACCGAATCAACCGCTTTCTCTACTGGAACATGAACTATCATCTCGAACATCACATGTTCCCGCTGGTGCCGTATCACAACCTGCCGCGCCTGCATGAGCTGGTGAAGGACGATCATCCGAAGCCCTACCCGAGCATCTGGGCCGCCTTCAAAGAAATCATCCCCACCTTGCTCCGACAGCGCAAGGATCCCGGCTGGCACGTACGACGCGAGGTTCCCGAGACCCGGCAAGAACTCGAAGACACGAAATCGGCCCGGTTTTCCGCGGATCCCTCGGCCGTCGACACCCACGGATGGATCCGGGTCTGCCCGGCCAATGCCCTGCAGCGGGAAGATGCGATCCGTTTCGACTGCGGGGACCAAACCTTCGCCGTCTACAAGCTTCGGGACGACCGATTTCACGCCACGGACGGCGTGTGCACCCACGGGAGAACCCACCTCTCCGATGGATTCGTGCGCGGTCACCAGATCGAGTGCCCGAAACATAACGGCCGGTTCGATGTGCGGGACGGCTCGCCGCAACGCGCTCCCGTTTGCGTTGGCCTGCGCACCTATGACGTGAAGGTAGAGGGTAACGACCTCCTTCTCAACCTGGACTCCGCCGGCGGGGTCGGCGCCGACGATTCCACCCAAACCTGGACGTTCCGGGTGGTCAGCAACGACAACGTCGCCACCTTTATCAAGGAACTGGTGCTGGAACCCATTCTTGAAAACGACGGGTTTACGTTCACGCCGGGAGATTACATCCAGCTGGAGATTCCTCCTTACGAGCTGACTCTCGACACGGTCGAGGTCGCCGAACCGTACGCCTCGATCTGGCGCGCCCATCATTACTTCGAGTGTGAATCCGTAAACAAGACACCGACGCGCCGGAATTACTCGCTCGCAGGCAACCCGGACAAGGACCGGCTGCTTCGGTTTAACGTCCGATTTGCCCCACCGCCCGATGGGATGGCGTGCTTTGCCGGCGTCGGGTCATCGTACGTATTCAGCCTCAAACCGGGAGACACCGTGAAAGCGACCGGGCCGTACGGTGAGTTTCGCATCAAGCCCACGGATCGGGAAATGATCTACATCGGCGGTGGAGCAGGCATGGCCCCTCTGCGTTCGCACATTTCCCACCTCTTCGTCACCCTCCAAACCGGGCGCAAGGTGAGTTACTGGTACGGCGCGCGCTCCCTGCAGGAAATGTTCTATTCCGAATACTTCGAAGATCTCGCGGCAAGGAACCCCAACTTCACCTTCCACGTCGCCCTCAGCGAGCCACAACCCGAAGATCACTGGGCCGGCCCCGTGGGATTCATCCACGACGTGGTACGGCAAGAATTTCTCGAAAAACATGCCGACGTTGGCGAGGCGGAGTTTTACCTCTGCGGCCCGCCGGCCATGATCCAGGCCGCGCAGGAAATGCTGGCCGGGCTCGGCGTCCGCGACGATCGGGTCGCATTCGACGAGTTCTAGTACATCGTTCCGTAAATAAGTGTACAGTGGACGAGGGTATTCTGGATGAACAGGGGCCGCGGTTTGGAAAAAGGACTGGATCATCCGCTGTGAAGCTGCATAGGGGCCTATCTCGCTGACTCCAATCAACTTTCAGCCTTTCAGGCTTCCCCTAATTCCTCTCCTCCTTATGGCTTTCGCAAAAGAAATTTTGAATAGACCATATGACGATCTTTGAAGAGGGTGTAAACCTTGGAATCCTTTACACCGGCAAAGTCGCGGAAGGCGGAACGCAGAACTCGGGGCACCATGCGGTTGATGGAATCCTGCTTGGTCTCGCTGATGAGGTCCAGTGCGTGGAGGACCTGAGGCGTGATCTCGGCCTGGGATGTAATCTCGAACCCCGCCGATTCGAATTGGCTTTCGAGTTTCTTCGCAGGACCCACTTCGCGGAAGTCCGCCCAGGTAAAGAACCCTCCCGGTTTGAGAACCCGAAAGACTTCCCGGCAGAAGGTGTCCATGGAGCCGTAGCAGTGCGAGGATTCGACATTCAGTACGACGTCGAAGGCGTCATCCCCGAAGCAGAGCGACTCCGCGTCGCCCTCTCGAAAGACAAGGTTCTCCGCCCGGTGGATTTCTTTGCAGAAAGCGACCGCCTCTGCAGAGTAGTCGAGCCCGGTGACCGAAGCGGGGCCAAGACAGCGGGCAACATAGCTTGCCCCACCTCCCCGACCGGAGCCCACCTCGAGAATACTCGTTCCAGAGAGGTCCACCGCGGTCGCTACATGGTGGTAGAGCTGGATGAAGTAGCGATCCGACTCATCCGCCTCCGTCAGTGGAAGCGGCTCGCCATCTGGATCGGCGAAGCCGTAGTTCATGAAGGTCCATTCCCGCTTTCGGATTCGCCGGGCGAGAAACTGGTACCAGGATCGCCACAGATTTCGTCTGATTTTCGGCGAACGTTCGATTAGAAATCCAAATATGGCCGATAACATGATACCCGGTCACTCGTAGGGGAAAATCGCGGTTGCCCTGGTGTCCGATCTGCTCTCCGCCCGGACCAATACTCGGATCCCGTGCGCGACAGTTTCGGCGGCTTGCACCTCAAACGTCTGGCAAAAGGCCATCGGCATTCTCTCCGGCGCACCGGAGTGCGCCGGAGAGGAGATACTTATTGGCGATTTTCTATTCAATCTTCATCCTCATCGCAATCCTCATCCCAATCATAGTCGATTCCCGTTGCCGGTCGATGAGGATTGCGAATAAAATTGGGAGTAGGATTCCCAGGGTCATGCACGAATTCGCAGTGACCGGGTAGGTCGGGGGCCTCTCGGCCCCGTTCCCCCCTAAGAACCGTACGTGAAAGTTTCCCTTCATACGGCTCAAGCATTTCAAGAGGCAGCCCCTGTT
>Ga0315336_1005883_pt1 | contig 13019 bp, 11 predicted proteins | sample ASW5metaG_FD_204512 | JGI IMG/M metagenome (GOLD analysis project Ga0315336, IMG submission 204512) | Ammonia-oxidizing marine archaeal communities from Monterey Bay, California, United States - ASW #5 | ecosystem: Environmental > Aquatic > Marine > Intertidal zone | place: USA: California...
GGAAAAAGCGGGCATCCCAGTATGCCAAGTAACCTCAGTGGTCCCCATTGCCAAGATGGTGGGCTCAAACCGCATAGTTCAAGGAACCGGCATCGTCCACGTTTTGGGCGACGCCAATCTTCCGCCTGAAGAAGAGAAGGAACTCCGCCGGAAGACCGTTCTCCAAGCCATAGAAGCCCTGAAAGCCGAGGCTCCTGGCTCGTAGAGTCCTCTCTGGTTCTTAGCCTTACAAATAGAAATAACATTTTCCCGTTCGCCTTAAGCTTGTCGAAGGGTTCTTAGGCGGAAAGGTGGTTCGACAGGCTCACCACGAACGGGGTGGCGACGCTGATTTTCTCTAGAAATTATCACGGCTAGTGGGGAGAGCTGATATGTTCCGGTTCTCGGTCCGCCCCAATCAGGCGCACCTGATCGAATGGCGGGAGTGGGGACCGGAGGCTTTCCAAGAAGCTCAGGACCAGAACAAGCCGTTGATGGTTTTTCTTGCCGCTTTCTGGTGCGGCTTTTGCCAGCGTATGGACGAGACATCCCTCTCGGAAGACGACGCCATCACCCTGCTCAACGCCTTCTTCGTTCCCATCCGGGTGGAGGAGTCCCAACGTCCCGACGTAGACCTGCGCTACAACCAGGGAGGTTGGCCAACCATCGTGTTCATGGCCCCGGACAGCACCCACCTCTTCAGTGTCAACTTCATGGAGCCCGAGTCCTTCGTCAACCTGCTGGTCAAGATAGTCACACTGCACCAACAGGGAGAGGCAATCGTAGAGCCGGCCGAGCTTCCAGCGCACGCCCAAACCGATACCGGCGAGGGCACCGATTCGGCTCCCCTCGGCCCGGCCATTGTCGCTGAAATTGTCGGGATGGTGGAGGGTTTGTCCGACACGGTCAACGGAGGCTACGGCGCCCAGTTCAAGTTTCTGCATCCCGAAGCTACCGATTTCCTTCTGTATCTTTATGAGACCAGCGGCGAATCTTCTCATCTAGACCATGTCAGATTCACCCTGGATAAGATGCGCGAAAGCAAGACATTCCATGGGGAAGAAGGCGGGTTCTTCCGCTACTCCTCTAAAGCGGATTGGAGCGAACCCCATCCGGAGAAGCTGCTGGACGACCAAGCGGCCCTCCTCAGCAACCACCTTCGCACGTACCTACTTACCAACGACGAGTCTTACCAGGAAACCGCGGTGGGCCTAATCGAATATATGGATACCGTTTTGTCCCAAGGGCAAGGCCGTCTCTTCCAAGGCTGTCAGGACTACGTCAGAGAGGATCGGGACACGGCATCCTCGGCGATGCTCTCGGTGATAGATGAGTATCTATATTGCGATGCCAACGCCCGGGCGGTGTCAGCTTATCTGGACGCTTGGTGGATATTGGGACTGGAGGAGTGCCGCGACCGGGCTAAAGACGTGCTGGAGGCGCTGTGGGACACGCTGCGCAGCCCCGACGCCGGGATGTACCACTACTGGCACGAGCAGGCACAAGTCCCCGGTCTTTTAGGTGACGCTGCTGAAACCGGCCTTGCCTTGTTGCACGCCTATTCGATGCTCCATGAGGACATCTACCTACGGCGGGCCGAGACCTTGGCAGAAAGTATCTCCCAAAGGCACCGGGACATGGATGGAGGGTTCCTAGACATCAGCGTGTCCGGCCCAGCCAGTCTGAACCGGCCCATGAAGGTCCTTGCGCAGAATGCCCGGCTGGCAGCTTTCTTCGTTAAGTTGGCCGACTTATCCGGCGATGAATCCCATCGGCAACAAGCGGTGTGGGCGTTGAAGAGCTTCCCCAACGCACATCGGAATTACGGAGCCTTTGCCGCCGGTTTCGGCCATGCGGTGGCCCGGTTGTTGTCCTTGCCGGTTATTGTGACTGTGGTTGGTAAGCCCGGAGACCCTTCAGTGAGGGAAATGGCCCGCGTGGCTCTCAGCCAACTCGGATGGGGCGACCTGGTATTGCGATTTCGAGAGAATCATGACGTTCCAGTGACCACAGCCGAGATACAGGCCGGAGCAGGGCCAGCGCACTCGGTGAATCAATCGTCGGATCTGACCCACGATCTGATTATGGAGCTTAGCCGAAGCTGACTCGGGTCAGATGACCTAGATATCAAGATTGGTGGGCTTCTTGGGGATTAGCATAGAAGCTCTATCTGACTTTCTTTATCTCTTGGATAGCCCATTCTAGTGCGGCGCGGTCAACTCCCGGTTCTTCGACCTGGTCAACGTAGACCATCGCTTCCTTATCTTTTTCTAGGTGAGTATATGCCTATACCCGTCCGGGGTAGGAGTCCGCAAACAGGGGACCCAGGGTGATAGCCTGGGTATAGTCTTTCGCCGAAACTAGATACTCGCCTAGTTCATGCAGCAACTTCGCCTTGTTATGGTAGGCCGGAGCGAAACCGAATTTGCCAATCGCAGTATCAGAATCTCGAAACGCATCATCTAGCTGGCCCAAACCCTGATAGGCCAGCCCTCCGCTGTTGTAAAGCTCGCTGGAGGAATCCAAACTGATTGCCTGGTCAAAGTCTCTGATGGCCATTCGATGTGCATCAGCCACAAAATTTTCTAATCCACGGGCTTCGGATGCTGAGGCGAATCGAGAAGCATGGCTGAATAGATCACTACAATCTCTAAAGCCTACATCCTTCTGATAAATGTCGTCGTAGACTGCGCAGCGGGAGCGCACATTGTTCGTTATACCCAGACGGTGGTCTAGATTAACCGACCTTTCGAAGTCATGAATCGCCTAATCCCGTCGGCCTAGCTCAACATAGGCGCCGCCCCCGATTGTAATACGCAATGGCGAACCCAGAATCGCGCTTGATAACCTGGTTCTGCTCTTGAACCACCGGTTAGTGCTGGCCTAAGGACAATTAGGCATCGCCTAGCTTGGTCTTCAACAGGCTGGATCCAGCGTAAAGGCTTGCGGCCTGGCCGTAGTCATTCTTGACCGCCTCGAACCGGCCCAGCCTAAAGTTGGCCTGGCCGCGGTTGTGATAGGCAATATCCATGTTGGAGTCGGCGCCAATCGTTCCGTAGAATTCAACTATCGCCTCTTCCACTGCCCCTATAATCATATGGCTGACCCCGGCTTTATTTCGGCTGTTCGCCTCGCCGGAGCATGCCAGAGCGAGAATTGCGAACGCAGCCAACAACACAGCCAACGTTGCCCGGCCTATCGTTGGATGACAACTAGACCAGATTCCATATGTCGAGAACAGATGCCACCACGTGGTATTCACTTTAGTCGGTCCTTCACAAAATCCTATGATGTAACGCGGCGACTCCCAATCCATAACTACGGGTCGCCGTGCACGATAGATGCTCTAGGATAGTTCACCCCGCCAGACAAATGTCTCGGGTTTCGGCATTCTTCAGCATTTCACCATTCTGGTCGTAGCTCAAACGCTGAGCTTGTCCCAAGCTAAGGAATGCACGGCCGGCGGTGGGCGTCAGGCTTGGTTCAGCTTGACACCCCTAGGGGCGAATGCTAAAATTTCCCACGTCCCACAGGCGAGATTAACGCCCGTGGTGTGCTCGTTTTAGGCCAACAATTCCTCTGGCCGTACCGTTCCGATACCGGCCAGGCGAACACCAATTAGGAGGACACTCCATGCCGCCTGAGATTATTAAAGGACTCAAGGATGTCTATTTCGACACGACCGAGTCCAGTTTCATAGATGGCGAAGTAGGTAAGCTGCTCTACCGCGGCTACAACATCCATGACTTGGCCGAGAAATCGACCTTCGAGGAAGTGGTATATCTGCTGCTTTACGCCAAACTCCCCAACACGAAGGAATTGGCCGACTTCGACGCTCAGTTGCGAGCCAACCGAATCATACCCGACGGCATCATCCAAGTATTGGATGTAGTCAAGGCCAGCCATCCTATGGACGCCCTCCGGACAGGCATCTCCGCCCTAAGCGCCTTCGACCCCGAAGTAAACGACAACTCGGTAGAAGCCACCATCAGGAAAGGCATCCGCCTCACCGCCATGGGACCGACCATCGTTGCAGCCCACCACCGCCTGAGGCATGGCTTGGAGCCGGTGGCGCCCAACCCGGACCTTAACCATGCCGGCAACTTCCTATACATGCTATTTGACGAGCTTCCCGACCAAGAGACCACTGATCTTTTAGACGTGGACTTCATACTACACGCCGAGCACGGCCCCAACGCGTCAGCCTTCGCTGCCAGGGTGACCGCCTCAACTATCTCGGACCTTCATTCCGCCGTCACCACCGGTGTTGGCACCCTCAAGGGCCCTGCTCATGGAGGAGCCGCCGAAGAGGTCATGAAGATGGCCTTGGACATCGGCAACCCGGAAAACGCGGCCGAGTACGCAAGCAACCTCCTCGACAGCGGTCAGCGCATCATGGGGTTCGGACACCGGGTTTACAAAGCGGAAGACCCTCGGGCCAGACACTTACGCGACCGCTCCAAGGTCCTTGGCGAAAAAAGCGGCCACCCGGAGTGGTTCCAGATCCTACAGCATCTGGAAGAGAACACTATGCAGCCCTATCGGTCTAAAGGGATTTGCGTCAACGTAGACTTCTTTGCTGGTTCCATCTACTACCTTCTGGGAATCCCAGATGACCTGTTCATCTCCATATTCGCGCTGGGACGTATTCCTGGTTGGACGCTACAGTGCGTTGAGCAGTACCAGGACAATATCCTGCTCCGGCCATTGACAGAGTACATCGGAGAGATGGACTTAGAATACACATCCATTGACGACCGGTCGTAGACCCGCACACACCTAAACCAGCACAAAATGAGAGAGGCCATAATGGCCTCTCTCATTTTGTCACCCACCATCGAATCAAGCTTGCGTCTTATGAGTGCAGAATCTGAAGTCAGACGGCGCATCCAAGAACGAGGCAAGATAACCTTCGCCGAGTTCATAGAGATTGCCCTTTATTGGCCTCAGGGCGGCTATTACTCTGGCCGAGAGCCAGTTGGAGCCCAAGGCGACTATTACACCAGTCCAGCGGTTCATCCGGCTTTCGGAGCTCTTCTCGCGGTTCAGCTATTCCAGATGTGGCGTGAGTTGGGCAGTCCTGCGGTTTTTACAGTCCTAGAACTCGGATCCGGAAACGGCCTACTTTGCCGAGATATCACCTCTTACGCCAAAGAAATGCCTAGGGGGTTCGCTGCTGCACTCAGATATTTATGCCTGGACCGCCGCAGCCCGGAGACTCTAGAGGCTGGAATCACAGGCACAGGCCGCATACTATCCGACGGATTGCCTTTCAAAGGACTGGAGGGCTGCATACTATCCAACGAATACCTTGATGCCTTCGCGGTACACCAAGTCAATATGACGAGTAACGGCCTAAAAGAGGTCTATGTGAGCCTAGAAGGCGATGATTTGGTGGAGGTTACCGGTGAACTATCGGATCCTGCTCTGGCCAGACGCTTCACGGACCTGGGTGCGGTTCTCGTTGAAGGCCAGACCTCAGAGGTTAACCTCTCCCTAGACGAGTGGGCTCAAGACGTGTCAGCGGCGTTAGAATATGGATTCGTTTTGACCATCGACTATGGTAGATTGGCCTCGGAATTGTACTCGATGGAACTTAGGCCTAGAGGAACGCTCACCACTTTCCACCGGCATACCCAGACGGACGCGCCGTTGCAGCGGATCGGCCGACAGGACATGACCGCTCAAGTGGATTTCACCACGGTTATGCAGGCCGGACGCCGAGCTGGACTGGAAACGTTGGGCTTTACCACCCAGGGGCGTTTCCTTTCCAACCTAGGGTTGCCGCATCTCCGCCGCCGCTTGACAGGGTTGGACCTGCCCAGGAGTCAAATAGCCGCCAACAATACGGGCATGCTCGACCTTGCCCGTCCCGGAGGGTTGGGAGACTTCAAAGTTCTGGTTCAAGGGAAGAACGCCGGAACCCCAGCCCTCTGGGGATTGCAGGACACGCAGTCAGAAGATGCTGTCGTCTTGGAGACTAACGTGCCATTGTTGGACGTCAGCCATATAGATCTGATGGAAGGACGGTATCCCAACACAGCGCTTCAATTTGACTGGGACCCTATGTCCAGCGGTGATACCACGTAGGATCAATCGTAGTGATGAGCGGAGTCATTGATCTCGCTTCAAGCTCTACGGGATGGCCGTGGGGTGTGTGGAGATAGGCGTCTACCCAAGCTTCCTTACGCTCACTGAGGGAGGCCGGATCAGTGAGATTCTTGTCGGCCACCAGAAGTTCCAGGGCAGCGACCCAGTGCTCGAAGTATCGGGAGCCATCATCTTGTTCGAAGCGGTAGACCGCCGCTTGTAACTGCCCGCCAAGGGCTTCCGTCCATTCGGTCCACGTGAAGTGGCCCTCCGCTGACAACTGGACTGCCATGGCGAACGCCTGTGCTTGCCATGGCTCGGCAAAAACGGGCCCGTCCTCGTCCTGAGGCAACAGCGGCGACGCCTCGAAACGCTTCGCGGCACTGCGTGGGTCAGGCTGGCTCAAGGTAGTCCTCCCACATATCGATGTACACCGAGTCGTTTGCCGGGGCATCGTCTCCCCATAGCTCTTGGCCAGTAAATCGGACAAGATAGACGTGCTGTGGCTTAGGTTCGCCTGACGAATGCTCGCTGTCAGGCAGATTGAAGACGCCTCGATCACGCTCCACCACACCCGTCTTGCTGCGAGTGTAACGTGGCATGCGCGTGTGTGTTGTTGGGTTCATGTTACGTCCGAGCACGCTTTCCCCGACACGAAACCTCGGCGTAAGTTTCATATCCTTCTCTTCCTTGGGTGTGATCGAAAGATAGTCAACAGCAATCTCCGCCGTCAGAGCCGGTGTATCCTTCACCGTAACCGGGTCTGCTCGGCCACTATCTACTTCGGCACTGGTAACGAATCCTCTCTCTATGATTCGTGTAACGAACGCCGTATACCAGCGTTCGTAGTAGCTCATCCGAAGATAGTCTGAGGCTGGAATGCTTTCGATACCGGAACGCAAACTGCCCGTCCGCAGGGCCCGGACCATTGCGAACAACCTGGCTTCCCATGCCTCATGGAAACCAGGCTCATTCTCCCGGTATCCAATCTCACCCAGCCCCTGCATCCCGCCCATATCGTGGATGCCGTTCATGCGGCGCCTCCCACACTTGACACAGCCACTTTCGCGACTCCAATCATAGAATCTCGCGTTACCAACTCCGCAAGGTCAGCTTCGCCCATAGCTTCCGTTCCCTCAGGGCGCTCCGGCAGCACGAAATACCGGGAAGCCGCATTGCTGTCCCAGACCCGTACTTCAACGCCGCTGAGTAAATCCAACCCCATTTCTGTCAGCACGCCACGAGGATCAATCACCGTCCTAGAGCGATAAGCTGCGGATTTGTACCATGTGGGCGGCAAACCCAATACGGGCCACGGGTAGCAGGAACACAAGGTACAGACGATGACATTGTGAACCGATGACGTATTCTCCACCACGGTCAGCTTCTCACCCTGACCTCCTGAATAGCCGAACTCGGCGATGGCCGCAGTACCGTCATCCAGCAACCGTTGCTTGTAGTCCGAGTCAACCCAGGCCCGAGCGACTACCTTCGCCCCATTGCGCGGACCAACTTTGTTCTCGAAGGCATCCACCAGCACGTCCAGTGCTACCGGGTCCACCAGGCCTTTTTCTACCAGCAACGATTCGAGCGCTTTGACTCGTAGCTCAGGGTCCGAAGGGACATCCGTATGGTCTTCAACGTGATCGGAGCTAGATTGACTCATGTTGGCCTCCTCTATGTGATGAATCCTGCCAGACGAAGCAGAGCGATTGAGACATCATCGTCGGGTGTCTACCCCCTAAGGCTGGAAGACGTTCACCTGTCGTTGGTTTCTAAAGATGGCCTTTGTGGATGGAATAGTAGCGTTAGGACAGGGGATTTGTCCACGCCAACCACGAAATTCCCTGCTGGGCACGTTCAAACGTGATGTGGAAAGTGCTGGACGTGGTCTGAATCTCGTGCAACTTAGCGGGGCGCTTCGTCCTTGAGACCGAAGCCGGTGACGGGCACTAACACAGTATCGTTTTCCAGAATGACACCCTGCTTCATGATAATCTCGAGGCCAGCGAATGCGGCCGCCGATGTCGGCTCGGCGAAAATACCTTCCCGCTCTGCCAGATCCTGTTGCATCTGAACGATGCTAGATTCCTCGACCGCTACCGCGGTTCCATCTACCAGCCTCAGGATATCGATGATCTGGTCTTGCCGGGAGGGTGCTGCTATGGCGATACCGCCAGCGACCGTCCTTGAGGCTGCCCCTGCGTCCCAGCTCTGATCCGTGAAGGCAGCCACCAGAGGCATCACGCTGCGCGCCTGAACGCAATGAAGCCGGGGAATATCATCGATGATTCCGGCGGCCTTTAGCTCACAAAACCCCTTGTATGCACCTATGAACAGTGATCCGTTACCAACTGGGACGACGATGTGACCCGGAAGCGCTCCATCGAATTGCCGGGCAACCTCGTATGCAAAGGTCTTCGTGCCTTCGGCGAAGTACGGGCTCAACATGTGAGATGCGTAGACCAGACCGTGTTGCCGATGGTAATCCATGGCCGCTGCCGTTACGGCATCTCTAGTGCCTTCGATCGGGTGGACTTCTGAGCCATAAACCCCGATCTGCCGAAGCTTGGCCTGGGGAGCACCAGCGGGCACGAATACGTGGGCCTTTATGCAGGCCCGAGCTGAGTAGGCCGACACCGACGCTCCGGCATTCCCCGACGAGTCTTCGACCAGTTCGGTTACGCCGTGTTCCATGGCTACCGAGAGCATCACTGCGGTTCCCCGGTCTTTGAACGACCCCGTAGGATTCAAGAATTCCAGCTTCCCGTGCAGATTCCGCATGCCCAGACTCTCGCCGAGGACCTTTAGTTCTACGCTCTGCGTACCTCCTTCTCCCAGAGACACACCGGAACTTGGGTTAATCACTGGTGTCCGGGCTTCGTAGGCGCCTGATTGCCCACTTGGCTGATGGTCAGTTGTGTACTTTACATCCAGCGGCGCGGCGCAGTCGTTACAAACATCGACTGACATATCCGCTGGGCGAGTTCTACCGCATCGCGGGCAGCTCAACACGATGTGTGACAAACGATTGCTCCAATAACTAGCTTGCGAGAGGCGAATTCCTGGGCGATGTGGGAACGTTAGCACCTGCCCAGTACTCCGTCAAACGCATTTTGAGTACGTCATGGGATGAAACAAAGCGTGGCGTAGTTACAACGCCGCGCAGTATACTTCAAGAATCAGGTAGGCGGATAATAAGCGCTCCGCCTTTTAGCGCAGACGCTGTAGAGTAATTCAGGAACACCCATTAGGCTGGAGCACGGGACGTTCACAGAGAGAGGTTTTTATGAGCACCATCACGCCGGGCCGAGTTCACGTCATCGCCGGTGGTTACCCGCCCGGAGCTTTGAGCGGACACGATATGGACTACGTGCGGCTCAGGCTACTAGGTTTGCTCGCTGAGCAGGACATAGTCGCCACCACGGGCAACGACTTCAGTGACATTGACCGCTGGTTACCCTCGGCTCAACTGATGATAACCTATGTCGCCGGGCCGTATCTGGACGACAAGCAGAACCAGGTCGTGCGCCGGTGGCTTGACGACGGTGGACACTGGCTGGGTTTGCACGGTACGAGTGGTGGCAAGGCTACGCGGTTGGGAGAAGACCGAAGGCGGCGGATGGTCAAGACCAGCCACCACGACACTCTCGGGGGGTTTTTTCTCAGCCACCCACCGATACGCAAGTTCCGAGTCGATGTCGTTGACCCTAGCCACCCGCTGACCAAGGACTTGCCGGAGTCGTTCGAGACGGTAGATGAGCCCTACATGGTCGAGATTCAGCACCCTTCTGAGACGAAATTCCTGCTCACTGCGGAGCTGGGTCCTGACAATTCGCCACCAGGCTCCGGATTCGAGTATGACGAGGACACTGCGCTCCAACCAGATGGCAAGACGCGGATACTAGGGTTCACCCGCAACTTTGGCAAAGGTGGCGTGACCTATATCGCGCTTGGCCACCGTTCAGCTCCGCACCGGAACCAGCCCTCAAAGGATTCCAAATCCGAGTCCGCTCCAGTAACGCCAGCGGTGCTAAGTACTACCTGGGAATCCGACGCCTACACACAGTTGCTGCGCAATGCGATAGCGTGGGGTGTAGCCTAGCCGCAGGACACAGATTCATGGTAACTAATCCATTAGGCAACGCCATGTTAGGCGCCGCCAGCTATCTTCAGCAGAATCTCCGCCACGTCCTGGGGTTTAGTTATCATCGGGTCGTGGCCGGTGTCCAGTTGATGCAAACCCCAGTTCGACTGCCGGGCACGCTCGGCAACCGAATCGAACCCCGATTCGCTGGACAATATGAAGGAGCGGGGAATATCTTGCGCTTCGGAACTGCCCAGCATCACGGGTTGGGCAAAAGATGCGGACGGTTGAGGGCATAGGCGGGGCAATACCCAGGATTGGTCTTCCGGATCGGCGATGGCCCAGCGCCGCTGGATCTCATCGGCGGTGGAGGGCGGCGGCAAGAACCCCTCACCGTTGGAGATGGCCGCTCTTATCCGGGCGGTGAATTCGGTGCCTCGAACGGCATCAAGCTGGTCGACCATAGCCTCACCGTCCCTAGGCACGACACCGTTCACATAAACCAGGTGGTTTATCCGTTGCGGGCAAATCTCTGCCACTCCGGTTATAACCATTCCAGCGTAGGCGTGGCCCACCAAAACCACATCCTCCAGTCCCTCGCTTACCAGAAGTCCCTGAACGTCATTGATATGGAGGTCCAGATCGATGGCTGACGGGCCAATGTATCGAGCCAGGTGAGCACGCTCTCCCATGCCCGTGAGGCTGGGAGAGTAGACCGAGTTGCCGGATCGCCGCAAAAGCGGTTCCACCTTCGACCAACACCACCCGCCGTGCCAAGCCCCGTGAACCAAAACGAAAGTTGCCATTCGTCACCTCTCCATATTGGGGACAGCTACGCTTGTCATGATGTAATCGGAGCCTTCACCCACCGTAAATCAGGCCGGTGCGTGAATCATTTTGGCAGGCACTGACCTCCACATAGTTGCTCTTTACGTGGATGACGAGATGGGATGGCGGCCTGATCAGAATCTAGCGCTAGGTAGCTCTGCTTGTTACCGGAGGCGCGAAAACTGTAATCTCCGGAACCAGGCCCTCGTACGGCTCAATCTCCACCAACGCAGTCTGAGCGACCGAGCTTTGAGCCAGTTTAGATGTTCCTTTGTCCATGGTCAGGACATTGGGATTACCATGCTTATCCAGGCTCCCCTCCGCGCTGGGGTCCAGAGGGTCGTACCAAGACCCGGTGGACAGTTGCACAACGCCGGGCCGTATCTCAGGCGTGACAAAGGCACCGGCCAAACAAGCGCCCCTATCGTTGAAGATTCGGACCACGTCGCCTTCGAGAATACCTCGAGCTTCGGCATCTTGGGGATTTATCCACACTGGCTCGCGCCCTGATATTTTGCTCCTCCGGCTGATCACGCCAACATCAAGCTGGCTATGCAAGCGAGTCCGCGGTTGGTTCGAGATTAGGTGCAGTGGATGTTGCTTCGTTTTCTCGGAACCCAGCCACTCCGCAGGCTCGAACCAGGCGGGATGGCCCAGACAGTCATCATAGCCGAAATTGTCGATGGTCTCCGAAAATATCTCTATCTTGCCCGAAGGCGTCTTGAGGGGATTGGCATCGGGGTCTTCACGAAATTTCTCGAACAATACCGGAGGGTCTTCGGGAATGGGGAATTCGAAGTGCCCGTTTTCCCAGAAACGATCGAAGCCCGGCAACTCCATATCTAGCTCGCCCAACTTTTGCCGTGTCTCCTCGTACAGATGCCTCAGCCAGGCATCTTCGTTCCGTCCTTCGGTAAAGGCGTCCCCAAATCCCAGACGCTCAGCCAGAGCCGCGTAGATGTCGTGATCGGTCCGAGCTTCACCTACGGGGGGTATCGCTTGCCGCATGGCGTACCAGAACCGATCGGAAGACACGGCGCCGATGTCGTTACGCTCCAGCGTGGTTGTACAAGGCAGCACGATATCGGCGCGGCGGGCCGCAGCGGTCCACCATGGTTCGTGGACCACGATAGTGTCCGGTTTGCGCCATCCTTGCAAAAGCTTGTTGATGTCTTGTTGCTTATGGAAGGCGTTTCCACCGCACCAGTACACCAGGTGGATGTCAGGATAGGTCAACTCTTCGCCGTTAAAATCTATCTTGGCGCCAGGGTTCAACAGCATGTCGGTAACCCGGGCCACGGGTATGAAAGCCTCGACAGGGTTGTTTCCCGTGGGCAACTTTGGCGACGGCATGGCCTTCTTCGGCATGCCCCGTCCGTTGCTGGAACCGTACCCGTAACCGAAGCCGCCTCCCGGCAATCCGATCTGGCCAAGCATGGCGGCCAGAGTAGCTGCCATCCAGTAGGGTTGCTCTCCGTGGTCAGCCCGTTGCACCGACCAACTAACGGCGACCATGGTGCGGCCCGCAGCCATCCGGCGGGCCAATGTGCGTATCGTCAGTGCGTCAATCTCGGTTATCTGAGACGCCCAGTCGGCGGTCTTGGCAACGCCGTCAATTTCTCCCATGACGTAATCACGGAAGCGTTCGAACCCTACGCAATAGCGAGACAGGAAATCAGAGTTGTATAAGTCTTCGGTGACCAAGGTATGCATCAATCCCAACATCATGGCTGTGTCGGTGCTGGGCCTGATCGGCAACCAATCCGCGTTCAACTCTCCACCGTCGTCCCGCAACGGGCTGACGCACACGAACTCTACGCCGGCGTCTCGTACCCGCTTAAGCCAATCCGGGCTGTCGTGAGCGCCGACGCCATCCTTGTTGACTTGCGCATTCTTCGGAGACATACCTCCGAACAGAATCATCAGGTCCGTGTGCTGAGCGATGGTCGGCCATGATGTGATCTGCCCAACCACCGGCTCCATGGTGCCTAAGATCCGGGGTAAAATCACCGTTGCCGCCCCGAAACTGTAGTTG
>Ga0315336_1005884_pt1 | contig 13015 bp, 20 predicted proteins | sample ASW5metaG_FD_204512 | JGI IMG/M metagenome (GOLD analysis project Ga0315336, IMG submission 204512) | Ammonia-oxidizing marine archaeal communities from Monterey Bay, California, United States - ASW #5 | ecosystem: Environmental > Aquatic > Marine > Intertidal zone | place: USA: California...
GTTTAAACAGAGGAGGCATAATGAGTGAGCAGAAGGGTGGAGTGCTTGACACAAGGAATCAGATCGACGCGTACCGCCTTGTCTTTCTCAAGAAGGCAATGGAGCTGGAGATGGACGGATTCAAGATGTCGCGTGGAACCTCCGCGACTCAACGCGTACGGGAAGAGTACGGTATCAATAAACGCAAGAAGGTGGATGTCTATATCGCCTATTGTCGGCTAACCGATCAAGTCCCCGATGTAGACCTCATTAACCGTTTAAACAGACATCGAAAGACAAGCACAAAAACCTTGCATTAGACTAGGTTCTGTGTTATACTCCTTCTCAGGAGGTGACGAGATGCACATTCTCTTTGTCGAGGATCATATAGGTGATGTAGTAGATCATGTTGAGTTTTGTTCTGACGTGTGCCATACGCAATGGTGTATGTGGGTTGAGGATGTCGTCAAAAAACTCTCTTCCGCAGAAGTGGAACATAAGATAACAGATTATGATCTCCCTGAGATCGGTATTGTGCCACGCGAAGTGGTCATCAAGGCGCGACAAGGGAAGGGGTTGTATGAAGGGTGGAATGGATGTAATGAAGCATCAACGTCCACCTTGTGCAACGCTTGTGATGAGGTCATCGAAGGATTGGACGAAGGACTGGCACCTGCGGAGCGCGACAAGTTTATTCAAGAACTACGTGAGATATCGCAACGATCCCAAGATGAGGATGAAGCGTATATCTTAAATGTTCTGTACGATCTTAAGTGCCAGATAGAATAATGTTTAAACAGACACTAGAACATACTCAAATAATACTATCTTTATACTGTGTTGTGTGCTATACTGTTCTCAGGAGGTGACGATATGGGAAACGAAGAGCGACAAAAGTGGGAAGCAAGCAAGCGCGAAGTTCAACGCATTTTTATGGAGGCCGACAATGGCATCTTGCCTATGACTGATAGACGCTTGGATAAGGCGGTACATCTAGGCATCACCGCTTGTCAGCAACTCATCAAAGTTGGAGAGTATGATAGCAATAGCGTTATCAATCCAAAAGACGCACGTCGAATTATTCGCTCCGTTGTACGTTTAAACGAGGATGAATAATAATTCATTCATAATTATTATTTACTTGACTGATACGTGCTTGTTTGGTATAGTTAGCAAATTGGAGGTGACGAGATGAGCAAAATCGAAGGCAGTTTTGATGAATATCGGGAGATGATAAAAGAGCTTGCCAGTAATGCAGTAGACACTGATTATTGGCCTGTCGAGGAGTTTGAGGATCGTGACGTAGGGGATCGTATTCGGGAATTGGTGGACGGTGCGTACTGGCAGAACTACGGGCTACGGCTCCGTGTGTTAGAACATACTAACCACTTGGACGCATACGAGTACATGAAGGCGGAGATCGTCGAGGAGGAGTCCGTAAACGATGCCTTGTGCGCCTTCGCAAAGTGGGCAATTCTGGCGGATGTCGAGGATCAAGTACGCTGGAACGAGAAAGATCCACACCCCGACATGACTCCTGAACGGCTGGCTGGCTTGCGCGAGTTTAAACGGATCTATGGGTCAGGGTGGAAGCAGAAAATACACGAATTCAATAATGGACGCTATGACAGTCGCGCCGAACATATCGCGCACTTGATCCGTCAGATACGCAACCGCGTGACTGGCAACGCGGAGGAACTTGCCCGTTACGTTACCGACGAGTGAGCGAGGGTGTAGGAGGATGGATCGGAAACTAACCCACACAAGGGAAACCGATCCGCCTCCTGCATGTTTAAACACACACTAGAACATACTCAAATAATACTATCTTTATACTGTGTTCTATGCTATACTCCTATTCAGGAGGTGACGAAATGATTAACTTAGGTGAATTAGTTCAAGACAAACTTGACAAGATACAGGCGAAGTCCGACATGGCGCGCAAGCAGATGATCGAGTTACGGCGTATACATGCGGAGCATATCGCCGATGAACCAGAACCAGACAAGATCTATAGACTTACGGGTACGTCAGAACAAGCGAGTATTTTACGGGGTGATAGTTGGAAGGACTCCATTGTACGTTTAAACGAGGACAAATAATAATTATTATTTACTTGCTTTATACGTGATACTTTAGTATACTGTCTATATTGGAGGTGACGAGATGACAACCAAGTATCCCTATAAGCACTTTGCACGAGATATGACGTACACCGAGTTCGCAGAACAGTACTGCGAACTCCTAGCGCGCTGGATTAAAGAGCAACGAGATACTGCGCCCTATTGGAACCAGAACGAGAAAGATCGCGCTCCGTACGCGCCAGATCTTGAGTTACCGACTGATCATAAGGATCCCGATTCTCTAATTTCTCAACTCTCAGATCTCGTTGATAATCATCCAGACTATGAGAAGCAGTTCGAGAATATCTATTATTACAATCATCATGAGCAGTTTAAACAAGCACTAGCAAGCGTAGGACTCTCATAAATAATAATTATTATTTGCTTGACTCTTACGTGGTTCTTATGTTAAACTACGTTTAGAAAGTTGAGGTGACGAGATGAAACGCAAACCTTTTGAGACACGGGAGCAGTGGTTAGAACAAGCCGTCAAGAACTTAACAGACCGTGTGTTTAAACAACAACACATTCCAGTTCCGTTAGACGATATTAAAGTGAGTGTCGGTTGGTGTAAAGGTGATAGTGCGAACAGTAGCACACTCGGACAGTGCTTCAGTCGAGCTTGGAGTAGCAATAATAAAATCGAGATCTTCATCGCTCCAACAACCGAAGATCCGATAGACGTACTCGCAATACTCGCACATGAAATCAATCACGCTGTGGATGATTGCAAGTCTGGACATCGGCAACCGTTTAAACGACGCTGTGCGGCAATTGGACTGATTCCAGAGATGCACAAGCGAGGATGTCATACCACGCCGACTGTAGAACTAGCTCAAGAACTTGAAGATATGGCGACCAAATTGGGAGTCTATCCACACGCTAAAATCGTGCTGAATCCCAACAAGAAACAGACGACACGGATGAAGAAGTTAGAGTGCGAAAACAGTAATTGCGCGAGCGTATTTCGCGCCAGCAATAAAGTGATTGTCGGGATTACTTTTGACGAAGAAACTGGATTTACTATCTGCCCTGCTTGCAGACAGGAGACATTAGGTTGCGAGGATGCAGAAGTTGAGGACGTTTAAACATGCAATTGTCGGCTGGCCGACATTGTCGGCTGGCCGACATTGTTTCACGTGAAACAATTTATTTTTAACCCCTCAAAAAAAGTGCTTGACAAGTGGATTATACTTCTGTATACTGAGTATAGAAAGTTGAGGTGAACCGATGAACGACACACTTACTTTAAAAGACTTAATCGATACACAAGAAATTTATGACGAACCCATAGAGAGCCTGACCCGTGAAGCCGTCCACATTCTGTCAGATAACGAGGTGTTAGATGAATATGAATACAGCGATATGGATAGAGAACAAACCGAGACGCAAGAATTTGACACTCTCACATGATCAAATGATGGAGAGTTACGAGAAAGTTATCCATTCATTAATGCAAAGGATAGAAGAGCTTGAGAAGTCCGAAGACCGTGTGTTTCTAAACCAACGCTAGTAGCGTCAAGAGTTTGACGGTCGGGCTAGGGGTAAAACCCTAGCCCTTAATTTTGTACCTCAAACAAAAAAAGGATCCAGTCTTTGTATATGTCTCTGTTCTCTGTAAGTGATCACATAAAATTTTTAAAATTTTTGAAATTTTTTATTTTAGACCAACCCCTTTTTCTGACCTATGACGTCAAATCATTAGGAATTATCTCACTATGTGATAGCAACCCTATGGCGACCCTATAGCTATATACTTATACTTATACTTCTAAGTACAGAGAGAAGAGAAAGATGGTAGACTGCGTGGATGACAATTCGACCCAAAACGACCGTCCATGAAATCACGGGCGAAGAAGTCGAGTGTTGGGTGGCCGATGGGCTAGACGACGCGCTGATGGGCTATGGGGAGCAGGGGCAGCATACGGTAGCCGTCTACGATTATGACAAGTGTCTGGAGATTTTCATGCAGCGGGATGGCATGGATCAGGACGAAGCGCTCGAACACATGAGTTACAATGTCACCGGGACGAGTTTAGCGGAGAAGACGCCCGTGTTTCTCGAACGCTTTCCCACGGATCAGACACAGGATTGGCGGCGTCCGGCAGGGTGGGCATGATCGAGACGGTGCAGCCGGTGCTGGAAAACACCTTCGAGTGGCACCCCACATGGGAAGGGTTCCTCATTACGGTGGCGATTTGGCTGGCCTGCTTTTTCGGACTGGAGTGGCTCCGTGACTAAAGCGGAACGACGGGCGGCAGACGAAGCCAACGAAGTCTATACCAGTGCCTTGGCACATTTGCATGGATTAGATCGATCCATTGGACAGTTACAGGATATGCTGGAACAGATGATTGATCTCCGGGAGAATACCATTCGGCAGACCAGCCACGACGTGATTCACCAGTGGCGCACCGAACGGGGACCCGAAAAGATTACCGGGATTATCCGGACCTCATGGAGTGAACCTGATGGCGTGGTGGACGAATCCTAACGATCTGCGGTATCGGGTGATCGAAATGGGCAGTAAGGCCCTCCCTATTGTCCTGCTCTATGTGGCGACCAGCGGCGTCAGCCAATGGCACACCAATAGCGTCTTCGACGGCAACGAAATCCAGAATATTCTACAGGGGATTCCCGTCATTGGCGGAGGCTATGCCCTGATGAAGTGGTGGAAGCTCGTATGACCGACCAAGCATGGATGAGTTGGCTGGCCCTCGCGGATATTCTTGTGTTACTGGCCGTTATGGGGTGGCATGCCTCGATGCGGCGGGATGGCACCTACTGGTGGAACCCCCCCACCAAGGACTGGAAGGACTCTGATGGATGATGCGAGACGGTGTACCGCAAAAAGTAGTCGATCCGGAAATCGCTGTAAAAAAGCCGCCATTTTGGGTGGGATGGTTTGTCGTACACATGGAGGGTCGGCTCCGCAAGTCAAGAAGAAAGCTTTGGAGCGTCTCGAAGATCTGATTGATCCCGACCGCGCCTTACGGGAAGCGGCCAAACTCGCCTATTCCAATATTCAGGATGTGCTGGACGACGATGGCAATGTGCGACCCATTAAGGAGTGGCCGAGAGAACTCGCCGCCGCCGTCAGTTCGATTGATATGACCAAGAAAAACCTCACCGCAGGCGACGGGAAACAGGAAGATGTGATTCGGATTCGGCTGTGGGACAAACCCTCCAATCTGACCCTCCTGTTCAAGCATCTGAACCTCCTCACCGAACGCCTCCACCTCTCGGCGGATAAGGAAATTCTGGATCGGTTGATGTCGGCGCGACAGCGCTTGAACGATCAACCGGCGATTGAGGTAGAAATCGTCAAGGAGGACGACGAGGAGCGTGCCTTATCCTCCTGATGGACAAGCCTATAAACGACTGGCGCAGGCAGTCCTGTTGGCGGCAGTGCGGGATGCTGATCTGTGGGAGATTGGGAATCGTGTGGGCAAGTCGGTGAATACCACGCCAGATCGTCAGGTCTTTATGGCGCGACAGTTTCTCGTCACCGAAGACGAGTGCGGGGGCTGGTGTATGATGGCCGGACTCGACCCGACGCTCTTTACCGTGCGGATGAAAGCCAAAGTGGACGCGGAATGAAACAATCCGCCCAAGAAGCGCTGGCTGAAGAAGTCGCCAAGTGCTATCACGACCCGCTTCGCTTTGTGCAGATGATGTATCCATGGCGGGAACCGGGCTTTCTCCAACCCTATGACGGGCCGGATGTGTGGCAGCGAGAATTTCTCATAAAACTTGGAGAATCCGTCAAACAGCGTGGGTTTACCGGCCAAATGCCCGTGGCCCCCATTCGGATGGGCGTCAGTTCAGGTCACGGGATTGGCAAATCGACCATGGTGGCGTGGATTGTCAACTGGATTATGTCCACCCGCCCCCATGCCAAAGGCACCATTACCGCGAATACCTTTACGCAGCTCCGGGACAAGAGTTGGGCGTCGATTCAGCGCTGGACCAAGATGTCGCTCACCCGTGACTGGTTTACCGTCACCAGCGACCGGATGTATCACACCAATTACAAGGATTCGTGGTTCTGTTCCGCCCAAAGCTGCAAGGAAGAGAACTCTGAAGCGTTTTCGGGTCAGCACGCGGCGGATTCGACGTCGTTTTACGTGGTGGACGAGAGCAGTGCGGTCCCGGACAAGATTTTCGAGGTCGCGGAAGGGGGCTTGACGGACGGGGAGCCAATGATGTTTGTCTTTGGCAATCCGACGCGGTCTACCGGCGCGTTTCATCGGATCTGCTTTGGCTCCCTGCGGAAGCGGTGGCAGAGCGTCCAGATCGACAGTCGGGAATGTCAATTTACCAATAAGGCCCAACTCAAGGAATGGGCTGACGATTATGGCGAGGATTCTGACTTTTATCGGGTGCGGGTGCGTGGGTTGCCGCCTGCGGCCTCTGATCTCCAGTTTATTAGTAGCGAGTTAGTCTACGGCGCACAAAAACGGGAGGTTGTGAGTCTCCGCGATGAATCCCTCGTCTGTGGATTAGATGTGGCACGCGGAGGTGACGATCATTCAGTGTTTCGGTTTCGGTGTGGACAGGATGCACGAAGTATTAAGCCGATTCGCCTTGCTGGTGAAGAAACACGCGACTCCATGCGGCTGGTGACGCTGGCTGCCGATATTATGGAACGGGATTTTGACGGGAAACGGCTTGGCACGATGTTCGTCGATGGCACCGGTATTGGCGGTCCGATTGTCGATAGATTGCGTCAATTGGGACACAAAAATGTCGTCGAAGTGCAATTCGGGGCAAAAAGTCCTTCGACAAAGTTTGCAAATATGCGAAGTTATATGTGGGGGAAGTGTCGGGAGTGGCTGGCACGCGGCGCGATTGATAAAGCTCCCCGACTGGAATATGATTTGACAGGCCCCGGCTATAAGCATAATGGGCGCGATCAGGTGATTCTGGAATCCAAAGAGCAAATGAAAGGGCGTGGCATTGATTCGCCGGACGATGGAGATGCGCTTGCGTTGACCTTCGCGGCGTCCACTGTATTGCGGAATATTCCATTTCTTAATCGCAAGAAAAAAGCTAAGGGCTGGCGACAAAGCTGGATGAGTCACTAATTATGGCTTCTGATCGACGAGAAATCTCACGAACATTCTTAAATACCGCACTGGAGCGTTGGCGGAGTGCGGATACGGCTGAAACCATACAACGCGACGAAGGACAAAAGGATTTACGGTTCCTCAATCTCGAACAGTGGGACCCACAGGATGAACGGGATCGGAATGACCGTCCGACGTTGGTCATTGACCAGATCGGGGAACCCTTTCGCCAGTTGATTGGACGACAAAAGGCCGCGAAACCCAGTATCTTGGCGGTTCCGGTTGATTCCGGCGCGGATGTGGATACGGCTGATGTGTTTCAGGGGCTTATTCGTCATATTGAATCGAAAGGTCACGCCAAACATGCACGGGATGAGGCGTTTAAGTCGGCAGTAGCCGTGGGATTTGGGTATTATCGGTTAATTGCCGAATATGAAAATCAAGGCGATACGCAGGCACCCGTTGACGAGTTGTTTGATCAATCGATCCGCTATCAGCCCATTGAAAATCCGATGTCGGTCTTTCGAGATCCGTCGTGTCCTATCCATGAGCCTGAAAAATGTCGTTTTGCCTTTATTGTTGAGGATATTCCAAAATCGGAGTTTGAATTACGGTATCCGGATGCGATTGCGAGTAGCGAAGAAGCCTTTGAGAGTACCGGACTCACTATGCCGGAATGGTATCCCGAACATAGTGTCCGTGTTGCCGATTATTTTTATTTAGAGCCGGTTCAAGGGCGTGAAATTGCCCTTGTGCGTGGTTTAACGACTGGAGCTGAATTTACGGTATTTGCTGATGAGATACCAGAGGATACTGAAGTTATACAGAAGCGTCGATTAGAGTTTCATCAAGTCCGACTCGCCAAGATTAGTGGTACAGAAATTTTAGAAGGGAATGACGAGAAGACCGCTGGACAGATATGGCCCGGTCGATATATTCCGATTGTTCCAGTATGGGGAGAGTCGCTGATCGTGGATGGGAAACGGACGTTGCGTGGGATGGTACGTGCGGCCCGTGACCCACAGCGGATGTATAACTATCAGTGTTCAGAACTCGTGTACGAGCTTGCGCTGAGTCCAAAATCCAAAGTCTTGGCTTCCGTAGAAGCGATTGAGGGCTTGGAGGATATGTGGAAAGAAGCGGCACGGATGCCATTTCCTGCGCTATTGACCAAGGCGTTTGATGCAGAGGGTCGCACGTTGCCTACGCCAACCGTGGCTCAATTTACCGACCCGAATAAGATTCAGGCACTTGTCGTTGCTATTAACCAGCATAAGTCCGATCTGAGGACCACGACGGGCTGGTATGACGCGACCGACCCGAATCGACGCGGAGCCGATCAGAGTGGCAAGGCAATTCAGGCGCGAAAAGAATCGCAGGCCGAAGGGAATACCAATTATCACGAAAATTTTGGTGAAGCGCTGGTGTTTGAGGGGATGCTGTTATTAGACCTCATTCCGAAGATTTATACACGGGTAGGACGAGTGCTACGTCTCGCTGGATTAGAGGATGATACGCAATCGACGATGGCGCAGTTAGGGCAACCCTATCAGGGAGAAGAAGGTATACAGCGTATTTATGAATGGGGAGCCGGTCAATATGATGTAGCCATCAATATTGGAGCATCCTATAGCACCAGACGTCAGGAAGCGGCGGCATGGCAACTCGATTTGATGAAGGTCTTGCCTCCAGAAATGGCCGCAGCGATGGCTCCCTTGGCAGTTAAAAACTTGGATGGTCCGGGCAATCAGGAGATTTCCAAACGACTCAATCAAACACTTCCACCTCAGTTGCAGGGTGAGGAGGAACAGAATCCGGTGCCACCAGAGGTCCAACAGCAGATGCAACAGGCACAGGAACTTATTCAGCAGTTGAGTGGCAGGATTAAGGAACTCGACGAGTCTATTCAGCTTGATGAAGTGAAGGCGCAAAAAGATCTGACTCGGACACGAGAGTCTGACGAAATGAAGGAGCGCGTGGCGCGGATACAGGCAGAAACAGAAATTGCACGAACACGGATGGAGTTAATTAAAGAACTAGTGAAGGTGGATGCTGATGGAGCGAAGATTTTAGCACAGGAAGAAACGAAGCGATTATTAAAGTTTGCTGATTTAGAGGTGGCCTCGCAAATGTCTCCTCCAAAGGGTCCTGCTGGTCCACCACCGTCTCCTCCACCGATGCCGGGTGGCCCTCCACGAGGAGGACCGGGCATGATGCCACCGGGAGGACCTCCGGGACCACCTCCGGGACCACCGGGAATGATGCCACCGGGACCTCCTCCGCCGGAACCACCAATGGGACCGCCGGGACCAGAAGGTCCTCCTATGGGACCACCGATGCCCCCACCGGGACGACCGCCAAGAATGTAGGAGATGACGATGCCATTAAAAACTGGTTCAAGTAAAAAGGCCGTGAGTGATAATATTCGGATATTGAGTCGTGAGGGTTATAAGCCGAAACAGGCGCAAGCCATTGCGATGAGTAAAGCCGGAAAATCTCGAACACCAAGGAAGCGGAGGACAAATGCCTAAGCCGAAGAAACGACCAAAGCCGGGAACAGGAAAAACTCCTCGGTACTAATTTATAGCTTAGAAGGGAAACAGAAGGTACGACGCGTGCAATCCACTGTGTGAACCCTGAAACTGAAGAGGCAGGTGACACGACCCCTTCTAGGCTTCTTTTTAAGGAACTCATTATGGCAAGAAGAACGCGAAAGCAACCATCAGAAAGTGCGTATGGACGTGGTTATGATTTTAATAATCCAACAGGAGGACCCGGACCTGTAACCGCACGCAGTCCAAGACCGGTACAGCGGAATCCTAGGCCTCCAAAGTCCCCAAAAGAATTTACTACTGATATTGCTGAGCGTGCTGCCAAACCAATACCAATGTCGGGGGGCATAGGAACGGTTTTGGATCAGTCCCGGACACTAGAGATTCCTCCAACTTCCCCAACACCACTCACCGATGAGGAGTGGTCTAAGGCTATCTCCGTAAGACCAACGATGGATGCAGTTTCCGCGGCGAGTGAATCGTTCGCACAAGCAAAGAACTCAGCACTTCTCGATAGTCTGAATAAAGTAGAAGAAGCCTTAAACAATGAAACAGATCCAAAAAAAATAGAAGCGCTAGAGCAAGCTCGTGATGAACTAACGGCTGTTATAAAGCCGCCCAAATAAGGTGTCGCACCGACCAGAACGAGGTGCGGGAAAGAGAAACAATGGCTCCTGAAATAGAAGAAACAACGCCAGAAGCAGTCGAAACTACATCAGAGGCTCCTCCGGTTGCACCGGAAGAGACTGGTGCGGAACCATCAGAACCCGAAGTGAGCGTGTTAGCCGAGTTTCGTGCGGCGCGGAAAGCCGAAGCAGAAGGCATCGCTGCGGAGGACGATCCTCCTGTTGAAACACCTTCAGAAGAAGTTGCGGCAACATCCGAAGAGGAACCAGCGGTTGAAACTGCAACTGTCGATCCGTCGAAGCATGTTTTTGATCCTGATACGGGTGAGGTCTTAGATCGGCGTACGCGTGCTGCCAAACGGATTGAAGTCTTATTAAAAGAACGTCACGAATTACGGCGACAACTTTCAAAGCAGGCACCGCAGGCAGAACCAGTTGCACCACCTCAACCAACGGCTCCTCCAGCAGAGACGGCACAGGAGGATGAGCCTAAATTTGAGAATTTCTCGAAAGAAAAAGATCCCTATGCTGCGTTTTCTGCGGCAACAGCACGGTATCACGCTCAAGCTGAGTTTCAAAAACAAGTAGTCGAGCAAAAAAAAGTTGGACAGAAGGCACAGTTACATGCTGAAGTGCAGCAGGCACAAGACACATGGGATGGTAAGCTGGATGAGGTACGAAAACGACTTCCCGATTTCGATCAGGCATATACAGCGATGTATGAAACGCTGCCGAACGATGGCAGGCAGCGGCCTTTGGTCGAAACGCTCTTAACATCGTCCATCGGTCACGAGATGGCCCATTATTTGGGGACACATCCTCAAGTGGTCACGGACTTGTATAACAAGCCTTCGCTCAAGGCTCATATCCGAGCGCTTGGAAAACTAGAAGCGCAGGTCGAAGCAGCGATTCAGAATCATACTGCATCACCTGTATTAAACCCTGTAGGCGCACCTCCACCACCGATACGTCCGGTGGGGGCAGCAACTACTTCCACTAATTATGACAGTCGGTCGGCGACTCTGGCCCAATTCCGCAAACGTCACGGAGTGCGCGGTGGACGACGGAATGTCTGAGGTGGTTTTTTTATAAAGGTAAGTGATGGCGAATAATCTACCCACAATAGATGACATCACGTTAGCTGCTTTGGATGTATTTGAGAATAATCTCTATGCAGCTAAGTGTTGTAGTCGAAAGCTCGAAGGCGACTTCGGGTCGAAGGGTGGTCAGATTGGTGATACGATCCGGATTAGAAAACCGGCGCAGTTCACCGTTCGGACCGGCCAAGCGTGGGCGGGGCAGGACATTGAAGAGCAGTCCGATACGCTGACGTTAGATCGTCAGCAAGGTGTGGACTTTTCGATGACCTCAAAGGAGCGCAAGCTGGATTTGAACAGCTTGACACAGCAGGTGTTAAAGCCTGCGATTGTCCGACTGGCGAATGAAGTCGATGCGAACATCCTCGAAGATGTGACCAAGGCGACATTCAATGCCGTCGGCACTCCGGGAACGACTCCGACCACAATGGCAACCTACATTGACGCAGGCGTCAAGCTGACGAACTTCACCTGTCCTCGTGGCAATGGTGAACGGCACTTGATGGTCAATGCGGAGATGGAAGGCGATATTGCCTTTGCGTTGAGAGACTACTTTCATCGCGCAGGTAAAGTTAGCGAGGTGTTCGACAAGGCAGAAGTGTCGGATTATGTGGCAGGCTACAACTGGTATACCGACCAGAACGTCTACACGCATACCGTCGGCACCTATGCTGGCACCCCGTTGGTCAATGGTGCCAGTCAAACGGGATCAAGTCTGATCACGGATGGCTGGTCAAGTGGCGCGTCGAACCTAACAGTGGGCGACCGCTTTACGGTAGCAGGCGTGTTTAGTGTTAATCCGGTCACAAAGGCAACACTGTCTGATCTTCAGCAGTTTGTTGTGACCACGGCAGTCAGTGACTCCACCGGTGATATGACGATTAGTATTTCGCCATCCATCGTGGGACCGGGCGAACGGTTCCAGAATGTCAGCGCACTGCCAGCAGATGGCGCAGCTCTTACGGTGTTCGGGACCACTGGGAATGTCTATTCTCAGGGTGTCGCGTTCAACGAAGAAGCCGTGTCGTTGGCAATCGTGCCGCTAGAGCGTCCCAAGGGTGTGAATCAGGCTTCGATGAAGTATGACTCACAGTCGGGTGTCGGTCTGCGGTATATCGAATGGTATGACGGGGATTCCGATATCTGGAAGAGCCGTTTTGACATCCTCTATGGCATCAAAACCCAACGACCAGAGTGGTCGGTGGCGATTGCGGCTGCTTAACAGAAAAGGAAGGTGCAGTATGCGTAAATTCTTCTTTGTTCTGCTGGTGGCTGGCTTCTTTGTGGGCATGTCACAGCAGGTTGATGCACAGACATACATGACACGCACGACCCTTAGTGCAGCTATTAATAACTCTCAGGCGACGATTACGGTCGCGTCCGGGACGAATTTTTCGGCTGGACAGTTTGTGTGGGTCAATGACGAAGCGATGCAGATTTCGTCCGTGTCCGGTACGTCTATTCGCGTCATTCGCGGCATCCTTGGGACTCGCGCCCAAGCGCAGGCGAGTGGAGATGCGGCCTTTACGGGGGCTGGCAACCATTTTCAACAGGTTGATCCAGAAACCG
>Ga0315336_1005885_pt1 | contig 13015 bp, 10 predicted proteins | sample ASW5metaG_FD_204512 | JGI IMG/M metagenome (GOLD analysis project Ga0315336, IMG submission 204512) | Ammonia-oxidizing marine archaeal communities from Monterey Bay, California, United States - ASW #5 | ecosystem: Environmental > Aquatic > Marine > Intertidal zone | place: USA: California...
CTACGACTCGACCAAGTTCATCCAATCCTCGATCGACGAAGTCGAGAAGACGTTGGGCGAAGCCGTGATCATCGTGATCGTGGTCATCTTCCTGTTCCTGGCCTCGCTGCGATCGGTCATCATCCCGGTCGTCACCATCCCGCTCTCGATGATCGGCGTCTGCACCCTGATGCTGACGCTGGGATTCAGCTTCAATCTTTTGACGCTGCTCGCGATGGTGCTCGCGATCGGCCTCGTTGTCGACGACGCCATCGTCGTGGTGGAGAACATCCATCGCCATCTGGAAGAGGGCAAGACGCCGGTTCAGGCTGCATTGCAGGGTGCGCGCGAGATCGTCGGTCCGGTCATCTCGATGACCATCACGCTGGCCGCGGTGTATGCGCCGATCGGCTTCCTGGGCGGCCTCACCGGTTCGCTGTTCCGCGAATTCGCCTTCACGCTCGCGGGTTCGGTGATCGTGTCGGGCGTGATCGCGCTGACCTTGTCGCCGATGATGTGCTCGGTGCTGCTGAAGAACACCGAAGAAGGCCGCTTCGCCAAGCTCGTCAACCGCGTGTTCGGCGCGCTGACGCGTTGGTATGGCCGCAGGCTCGACCGCTCGCTCGACTACAAGGCGATCACCGGCCTTTTCGCGATCACCATCCTCGGGCTCGTCGGCTTCCTCTACATGCATACGTCCAAGGAGCTGGCGCCAGAGGAAGACCAGGGCATCGTGTTCGCGGTGACCAAGGCGCCGAAATACGCCAACATCGACTATGTCGATTTCTACGGCGAGAAGCTCGACAAGGAGTTCCAGAAATTCCCCGAGACCGATCTGCGCTTCGTGCTGAACGGCATCAACGGCCCGCAAGGCGGCATCGCCGGCATGCTGCTCAAGCCCTGGGACGAACGCAAGCGCTCGTCGATCCAGCTGAAGCCGTTGGTGCAGGCCGAGCTCTCCAAGATCGAAGGCGTGCAGGCTTTCGCGTTCAACCTGCCGCCGCTGCCCGGCGGGCCGGGCGGTCTGCCGGTGCAGATGGTGATCAACTCCACCGCCGGCTTCCAGACGGTCTATGAGCAGATGGAGAAGCTGAAGGACGCAGCCCGCAAGAGCGGCATGTTCATCGTCTCCGACAGCGATCTCAACTTCAACCAGCCGAACGTGAAGGTGACGATCGACCGCAGCAAGGCGCAGGACCTCGGCGTCAACATGCAGAACCTCGGTGCGACGCTCGCTGTGCTGCTCGGCGGCAACTACATCAATCGCTTCAATCTTGAAGGTCGGTCCTACCAGGTGATCCCGCAGGTGCCGCGCGCCAAGCGGCTCTCGCCGGAATCTCTCGGCGGTTACTACGTGACGACCAATACCGGCCAGCAGCTTCCGCTGTCGACCGTGGTGTCGATCGAGACCAAGACCGAGCCGAACTCCCTGACGCACTACAACCAGCTCAATTCGGCGACGTTCTCGGCCGTGCCGATGCCCGGCGTGACCGTTGGCGCGGCAGTCGACTTCCTCGAGGGCGAGGCCAAGAAGCTGCCGCAGGGCTTCAGCCACGACTATCTGGCGGACAGCCGTCAGTACGTGCAGGAAGGCAACCAGCTCGCGATCACCTTCGGCTTCGCGCTGATCATCATCTTCCTGGTGCTGGCAGCGCAGTTCGAGAGCTTGCGTGACCCGCTGGTGATCATGATCTCGGTGCCGATGGCGATCGTCGGCGCGCTGATCCCGCTGTTCTTCGGCGCCGCCACGATGAACATCTACACCCAGGTCGGTCTTCTCACTCTGGTCGGCCTGATCACCAAGCACGGAATCCTGATGGTGGAGTTCGCCAACGAGCTCCAGGTCAACGAGCGGCTCGACCGCCGTTCGGCCATCGAAATGTCGGCCCGGATCCGCCTGCGGCCGATCCTGATGACGACGGCCGCGATGGTGACCGGCCTGATCCCGCTTCTGACCGCGACCGGCGCGGGCGCCGCCAGCCGCTTCTCGATCGGGCTGGTCGTTGTGGCCGGCATGTCGATCGGCACGTTGTTCACGCTGTTCGTGCTGCCTGCTGTCTACACCATGATCGCGACCGATCACCGGGCAGCGGCGGATTCCGAGCGCGCCAAGGACATCGAGAAGTACGAACTCAGCCTGACCTGATACGCTGATGTGAATATCGCGGCGATTGTACGCTTCCTTCGCGAGAGTGTATGATCGCCGCGATCATGTTGACCGTTCGCAACCTCACAAAATCCTATTCCACGTCGGAGGAGCAGCTTGCGGTTTTGCGAGGCGTCGATCTTGCGCTGGCTTCAGGCGAGAGCGTGGCGCTCACCGGCGAATCCGGAAGCGGCAAGAGCACCCTTCTTCATCTGATCGCAGGTCTCGACAAGGCCGATAGCGGCGAGATCCGGCTCGACGGCACGTTGGTCTCCGATCTGTCCGACAGCGATCGCGCTGCCATGCGGCGCGACCGGCTCGGTCTCGTGTTTCAGCAGTTCAATCTGATCCCGAGTCTTCAGGTCGGCGACAATCTTGCGTTTCAGGCGCGCATTGCCGGCCGGCACGATCCGGCGTGGCAGGACGAGTTGGTGCAACGCCTTGGGCTAGGCGCGCTGCTGGATCGCTATCCCGAGCAGTTATCCGGCGGACAGCAACAGCGGGTCGCTATCGGGCGTGCGCTGGCGGTCAAGCCGTTGGTGTTGCTGGCCGATGAGCCGACCGGAAATCTCGACGAGAAAACCGCCGACGATGTGCTGGCGCTGGCGCGCGATCTTGTCGCGCGTACCGGCTGCGGTTTTCTGATGGTGACGCACAGCGAGCGGCTCGCAGCGATGCTTGACCGGCGCGTCCATCTCACAGCGGGGCGGATCACATGATGCGTCCGCTGTGGATTCTCGTGGGCCTGTTGAGCCACTGGAAGCGGCACCGGATGCAACTCGCCACCTTGCTGATCGGGCTGATCTCGGCCACAGCGCTGTGGAGCGGGGTGCAGGCGCTCAACCAACAGGCGCGCAGCAGCTACGACCGCGCGGCGGCGACCTTCGGCGGTGCCAATACAGCGATGCTGGTCGGCCGAAACGGTCCATCTTTCCCGCAGCACCTCTTTATCGATCTGCGCCGCGCCAACTGGCCGGTGTCGCCGGTGGTGGAAGGCCGCATCGCGATTGGCGGCCGGGCATTCCGGCTGCTTGGTATCGAACCGGTGTCGCTGCCTGCGGGCGCGGGAGCCGCACCCGATATTGGTCAGGCAAATTTGCAGACGTTCCTGATGCCGCCAGGACAAACGCTGGTTGCGCCGGAAACGCTGGCGGATCTGAAGCTGCCCGAAGGCGCTTCGCCCGTGATCGGCGAAGGGCTGTCGTTGCCGCCTTTAACTGTTCAGAACAGTCTCGCGCCGGGCGTGCTAGTGGTCGATATCGGTATCGCGCAACGCATTCTCAAAATGCCGGATCAGGTGTCGCGGCTTCTGGTTGGCGAGACGACCGGCGGAACGCGTCAGCCGCTCAAACAGGTTGTCGGCGACAAACTGCGATTGACGGAAGCAGGTGCGCCAAGCGATCTCGAACGTCTCACCAGCAGCTTTCATCTGAATCTGACGGCGTTCGGCCTGTTGTCGTTCGTGGTCGGTCTCTTCATCGTTCATTCGGCGATTGGGTTGGCATTCGAGCAGCGGCTGCCGATGCTGCGGACGATGCGCGCCTGCGGCGTGTCGGCGCGCGCGCTGACTGTTGTGTTGACGGCTGAGCTGGTGTCGCTGGCAATTCTGTCCGGCATCGTCGGTTTGATTTGCGGGTATGTGGTCGCGGCGTTCTTGCTGCCCGACGTTGCCGCGAGCCTGCGCGGGCTCTACGGCGCACAGATCCCCGGCCAATTGTCGCTGAAGGCAAGCTGGTGGCTCTCGGGCCTCGGCATGAGTATTCTCGGCGCGTTGCTGGCTGCCGCCGCAGGACTTTATCGTGTCTATCGTCTTCCCGTTTTGGCCGCGGCCCAGCCCTATGCCTGGCAGCAGTCGCAACAGCGATGGTTGAAGCGGCAGGGACTGCTTGCGCTCGTTGTCCTGCTTGCCGCCGCAGGATGTTTCGCGCTCGGCGATTCCCTTGCATCGGGATTTCTGGTGCTGGCGGGAATGTTGCTCGCTGCGGCGCTGATGTTGCCCGTGCTGCTCGGCATGGTGTTGAGTTTTGGCCAACGCGGCACGGTGCGGCCGCTGGTGAAATGGTTCTGGGCCGACAGCCGGCAGCAGTTGCCCGGATTATCTCTGGCGCTGATGGCATTGCTGCTTGCGCTGGCGGTAAATGTCGGGGTCGGCACCATGGTGCAGAGTTTTTCGCGCACGTTCACAGACTGGCTCAATGACCGGCTGGCAGCGGAAGTCTATCTCAACGCCACCAGCGACGCGCAAGGCGCCGATATCGTGGCGTGGCTGCGGCAGCGTCCCGAAGTCGAAGCAATCCTGCCGGCATGGCGCACCGACGTGACGCTCGACACGCTTCCGGTTGAGGTTCTTGGATTTGCCGATCATGCGACCTATCGCGAACGCTGGCCGCTGCTGCAATCGGTGCCCGGCGTTTGGGATACGGTCCGTGCGGGGCAAGGCGCACTGGTCAGCGAGCAACTGGCGCGGCGGCTGAAAGTCGATCTCGGTGATCGCGTGACGCTTCAAGCTACAACGGGGCCATGGCAGGTTGAGGTGACGGGGATTTATCCCGACTACGGCAATCCCAAAGGCCAGATCGGCATCGACATCGATGCGCTGGCGGCGCATTGGCCGCAGATTGCCCGGACGCGATTCGGATTGCGCGTTCAGCCTGCGATGGTGCCGGAGCTCGTCGCTGCCATTCGCGACACATTCGGACTCGATACCAGCCGTCTGCTGGATCAGGCGACGCTCAAGGCAGAGTCCACCCGCATTTTCAATCGCACCTTCTCGGTGACGTCGGCGCTGAATGCTTTCACGCTCGGAGTCGCCGGAATAGCGCTGCTTACGAGCCTTCTGACGCTCAGCAACAGCCGGTTGCCGCAACTGGCGCCGCTGTGGGCGCTCGGGCTGACGCGACGGCGGCTTGCGGGCATCGAGTTGCTGAAAACCATGTCGGTCGCCTTCATCACCGCGCTTCTGGCGTTGCCGCTTGGAATTCTGGTGGCGTGGTGTCTGGTGGCAGTGGTGAACGTCAAGGCTTTCGGCTGGCGATTACCGCTGCACGTTTTCCCAGCGCAATTGCTGGAGCTGCTCGCGATTGCAATGCTGGCCGCATTGCTTGCGACATGCCTGCCGATCCTGCGTCTGATGCGGCTGCAGCCTGCAGCTCTTGCGAAGATATTCGCCAATGAACGCTAGAATCCATACCAGCCGCCGCGCCTTTATCGGTGGGAGCCTGCTCGCTGCGTTTAATGGCGGGCTTGCGCGTGCGCAGGGTTTCGCAGGGTTGGGCGGGGAGAGCGAAGGATTTGCGGCTGTGGTGCCGGGGAAGGCGCTGGAGTTTCCGCGCGATCACGGGCCGCATCCGGATTACCGCATCGAGTGGTGGTATCTCACAGCAAACCTGAAAGATGCCAGTGGCGCGGAGTGGGGCGCGCAATGGACCTTGTTCCGGCAAGCCATGGCCCCCGGTGCGCAGCAGGATGGCTGGGCCAATCAGCAGATCTGGATGGGGCACGCCGCCGTCACCAGTGCGACCACGCATCGTTACGCCGAGAAGTTCGCGCGCGGCGGTGTGGGGCAGGCGGGCGCCGAGGCAAATCCCTTTCATGCATGGATCGATTCCTGGGAGATGCGCGGGCTTGATGGCTTCGTCGCGCAGAACGCGGCGCCGCTCACAGTCTCGGCGGCGGGCAGCGACTTCAGTTACGCCTTGAATCTCACCGCGGATCGTCCGCTGGTGTTGCAGGGTGACGGCGGCTACAGCCGGAAATCCGAACGCGGGCAGGCCTCGTATTATTTCAGCCAGCCGTATTTTGCGGCCTCGGGCACAATTACGCTGGGCGACAAACAGATCGCCGTCACAGGCCAAGCGTGGATGGACCGTGAATGGAGCAGCCAGCCGCTGGCCTCCGACCAGACGGGATGGGACTGGTTCTCGTTGCATCTGGATTCAGGCGAGAAGGTGATGCTGTTTCGCCTGCGGCAGAAGGACGGACGGAACTATTTCGCCGGCAACTGGATTGAGCGCGATGGACACTCAGTGCCGCTCGCTCCGAACTCCATCGCGATGACACCGACAGACTTTACCGTCATCGTTAACCGCAAGCTGCCGACATCGTGGACCGTTGCAATCCCCGAGCGCGGCTTAAAGATCGAGAGCGTGCCGCTGAATGCAAAAAGCTGGATGGGAACGCGCTTCGCTTATTGGGAAGGTCCGATCAGTTTCAAGGGCAGCCACAACGGTGTCGGCTATCTCGAAATGACGGGTTATTGAGAGTTTATCGATATGAAGCAGAAATCGTTCGGAAGCGCGGGACAGCACGCGTCAGTGATCGGGCAGGGCACTTGGTATATCGACCGGGGCAATCGCGCGTCTGCTGTCGCAGCGTTGCGTAAGGGTCTCGATCTCGGCATGAGCCATATCGATACCGCGGAGATGTATGACGACGCGGAGCTTGTCGTTACCGAAGCGATGGCCGGCCGGCGCGATGAGGTGTTTCTGGTCTCGAAAGTTTTGCCGAGCAACGCCTCGCGCAAAGGCACCGTGCAGGCCTGTGAGCGTTCGCTGAAACGGCTCAAGACCGATCGGCTGGATTGTTACCTGTTGCACTGGCGCGGGTCGTATCCGCTGGAGGATACGGTTACCGCCTTTGAGCAATTGGTGAGCGATGGAAAGATCCGCTCATGGGGTGTGAGCAATTTCGATGCGGGCGATCTTGCCGAAATCCTCGATGTCGCGGGTGAGGGGCGCATTGCCTGCAATCAGGTTCTATATCATCTGAACGAACGGGCCATCGAACATTCGGTGATTCCGTGGTGCGAGGCTCACGGTGTTGCCGTGGTTGCCTATTCGCCGTTCGGGCATGACGATTTCCCCGGTGCGCAATCGGCAGGCGGTAAGGTATTGCAGGAGATCGCGGGACAGCACGGCGCGACGCCGCGTCAAGTGGCGTTGAATTTTCTGACACGGTGGTCGTCGGTATTCGCGATTCCCAAGGCATCTTCATCCGGTCATGCTGCGGACAACGCGGGCGCGGGCAGCGTAATGCTGACAGATAGCGATATCGCCGCGCTCGACAAGGCGTTCCCGCTGGGACGCGAGCCGCGCAGCCTGCCGATGCTTTAGATCACCGCCGCCACGCCTTGCCACAGCAGCAGCAATGAGATGATGAACAGCAGCACGTAGGCGATGTTGTAGAATAATCCGGTTGGCGTTTTGCGGACCAGCCAGATGCCTGCGAAGTTCGCGAGCACTGCAATGGGCAGCAACAGCAAGGAGGTTGCGAAATTCTTTGCCGTAAATTGCGCAAGCGCGAAGTAGGGGCCGATCTTCAGCAGGTTCACCACCGCGAAAAAGATTGTGGTGGTTCCGACAAAGGTAAGCTTCGGCAGTCGCTGCGGCAGGACATGAACCTGAAACGGCGGTCCGCCGCCCTGCGTCATGAACGATGTGAATCCCGAAACGCCACCCCAGAACACGCCGCTGATCGTTGTCGCTGGATGCGGTTCGACCCTGTTGCGGCGCAGCCACGTATTGGCAACGAAGGCCAGTCCGATGACGCCGATAATGATACGGACGAAGGCGTCGGACAGGTGCGAGGCCAATAGCCAGCCGAGCGCCATGCCCGCAATCGCGCCGGGCAGCATGACTTTCAGATTCCACGCATCCCAGTCGCGCCGGTAGACGTAGACCGAGATCATGTCCTGCGTGATCAGGATCGGCAGGATCAGCGCGGCGGCTTCCAGCGGCGGAAGGTACAGCGCCAGCAGCGGCGTGGAGGCGATGCCGAGACCTGAAAAGCCGCCCTTCGCCAGCCCCAGCAGAATCACCGCCGGAACCGCTACAAAATAGAACAACGGTTCGGTGATGATGGCGTTCACGTCATGATTCCGTCAGATGCTCTTCACTTAGGCATCAAAAAGCCCACTCAGATCAACTGCTATTGCCGCGCAGAAATGCAGGCCGCCCTTGTGCCTTTGCGGTGTCAGTCCTAGATTTCCGTCATGCCCCGCTATTTCTTCAACACCCGCATTGGCGAGACGCTGATTCCCGACCCGGAAGGTGAGGAATTGCGCGATCCGGACCACGCCTGGGAGATTGCTCGCGCGACGATCCGGCAAATTCTCCAAGAGGAGGGCAAGGATCCAAGCCTGCTGTCGGCTTCTCTGGAAGTCACCGACACAGCCGGCGAAATTGTGCTCGAGTTTCCGTTTACGGAAGCGCTGGAGATACCGGACGAGCCGCCGTCGCGGCACTGACCTCGACCGCGAGAGCAGCGTCGCCTTCGTCCTGCGCGAGCTTGACGGCAAGATCGGCAACGAACTCGGCCGCAAGTGTATCTGGCGATGCGAGCCAGCTTGCGGCGAAAGTCAGCGTCGGCACCTGAAGATCGGTGGTCAGAAGCCGGAGCTGGCCTTCCGCCAGTTCGCGTTTCACGATCGCGGTGGGGATCACTGCAACGCCGATGCCGTCGGTCGCCATCCGGATCACGGTCGCCAACGATGCGCTGGCATGCAGCCGGGTTTGTGGCAGGTCGGGCCGGTTGAACAACGATCGCACCATTTCATACGGCTGAGTCTTGCGCGCGAAAGTGATGAGCGCAAATCGTGCGAGATCGTGAACCGTCAGTACACCGCTGCCGAGATCGAGCGACGGGCTTGCCACAAATGAAACTGGATAATCGCACAGCACGCGATTGCGCACATTCGGAAACGACAGCGGGCCAAGACAAAAGGCGAGGTCGATTTCCTGCGCCACCAAACGCGCGCGAAGATTGGGCGTGATATCGACTTCGACTTCCAGCGACAGATTTGGATGGATACTTGCGACGCGCTCAATAAGTTTCGGCAACCATGTGTGAACGATGGTTTCGGAGACACCGAGGCGCAGCACACCGCGCATCGCAGAGCGATCCATCACCGCAGCCAGCATTTCCGAGCGCAGGCCGATCAGCTTCTCGGCGTACTGCATCAACTGCCGTCCGCTCGGTGTCGGCATGACGGAGCGGCTGTCCCGTTGCAGCAGCTTGACGCCCATTTCGGCTTCAAGCTGAGCAATGCGCTGCGAGATTGCGGGTTGGGTTGTGTTGAGCTTTCGCGCGGCGCCGCCAAAGCTGCCCAGTGTTACCACCCAGAGAAACGTCTCGAGAGATTTGAAATCCACCATGCCCGTCACCTCACGCCTATTAGTTCAGCTTATCGTTTCTCATAAGAAAACGCGACTAGACTTTATCGTTGGGCAATGATCCACTCTTTTTGAAGATAACGGAGCGGTCTTATGCTTTCGGCAGCCCAACACGTGTCTCTAGACGTCAAAAGTCGTGGCGCTGATCTTCCAAGCCGGGATGCGCGGCTGGCCTATCGCTCCGGCAAGGTCGGCGTCACCGCCGGCGTTGCGCCCGGTTACGTTCAGGGCAATCTCGCTATCGTTCCCGAGGAGTTCGCATCTGCGTTTCATCGCTTCTGCCAGCTCAATCCGAAGCCATGTCCCATCATCGGCATGTCTGAGGTCGGCGACCCGCGCATTCCTGCGCTGGGGATCGATCTCGACATTCGGACGGATTTGCCGCGCTACCGGGTTTGGCGCGATGGGCAGTTGAGCGAGGAGCCCACCGACATCATGGCGCACTGGCGGGATGATCTCGTGGCCTTCGTGATCGGCTGCTCGTTTTCATTCGAGGAAGCGCTGATCGCGGACGGATTAAAAATCCGCCACATCGAGGAAGAGCGCAACGTCCCGATGTATCGCACCAATGTTGCCTGTGCGTCGGCAGGTCCCTTCGCGGGGCCGATGGTGGTCTCGATGCGTCCGTTCAAGCCTGCGGATGCCATCCGCGCGATCCAGATCACCACGCGTTTTCCGGCCGTGCATGGCGCGCCCGTGCATATCGGCAAGCCGGAGCTGATCGGTATCAAGGATATTGCGAAGCCTGACTATGGCGACGCAGTGAGCATTCAGCCCGACGAATTGCCGGTATTTTGGGCGTGCGGAGTCACACCGCAATCGGTCATCCTGCAATCGCGGCCGGCCTTCGCAATCACTCATGCGCCGGGCTTCATGCTGGTGACGGACGTTCGTAATTCGGAATTTTCCATTCAGTAAGTTTAGCCAATCCGCCGCAAAGCCCTTTGCCAGACAATGGGCTTCGTCAAACACAGGAGTATTGTTGATGAATCGTCGCGAAGTACTATTGTCCGGTGTCGCTCTTTCGCTGGCCGGAACGGGCGCGTTCGCGCAAGCTGGCAAGGAAATCCTGATCGGTTGCATCTGGCCGCTGACAGGACCAACAGCTCAGATCGGCGCCGATGCGCGCCACGCTCTGGAAACAGCGGTCGATATCGTCAACGCGTCGCACGATCTCGATTTGCCGACCGCAAAGAACGCCGGTCTCGCAGGTCTCGGTGGCGCCAAGATCAAGCTGGTTTTCGCCGATCATCAAGGCGATCCGCAGAAGGGGCGTGCCGAAGCCGAGCGCCTCATTACCCAAGATAAAGTCGTCGCCATTTGCGGGGCGTTCCACTCGTCGGTGTCTGCGACGGTCAGCGCATCCTGCGAGCGCTACGGAATTCCCTATGTGGCAGCCGATTCGTCGTCGCCCAGCCTTCATCGCCGTGGTTTGAAGTTCTTCTTCCGCCCCGCAGCCCACGACGAGATGTTCTCGCTCGCGATGTTCGAGTTCATGGATGCGCTCAAGAAAAAGGGCAAGAAGATCGACAGCGTCGGACTGTTCTTCGAGGACACCATCTTCGGTACCGATTCCTCGAACGTGCAGCGCAAGCTTGCCGCCGATCGCGGTTACAAGGTCGCCGTGGACATCAAGTATCGCGCCAGCTCGCCGTCGCTGACCGCTGAAGTGCAGCAGATCAAGAGCGCCAATCCGGACGTGCTGCTGCCGTCGAGCTATACCACCGACACCATTCTGCTGATGAAGACGATGGATGAACTCGGTTACAAGCCGAACAACATTCTGGCGCAGGCCGCGGGCTTCTCCGACAAAGCGACGTTCGATGCGGTCGGCGACAAGCTCAACGGTATGATCTCGCGCGCCAGCTTCTCGCTCGACCTCGCGGCCAAGCGTCCGTCGGTCGGCAAGGTCAACGACATGTTCAAGGCGCGTGCCAACCGCGATCTGAACGACAACACCTCGCGGCAGCTGACCTGCATCCTGGTCCTTGCCGACGCCATCGACCGGGCGAAATCCACCGACGGTGAAAAGATCCGCGCAGCGCTCGCCGCAACCGATACCCCCGGTGAGAAAACCATCATGCCGTGGAAGCGCATCAAGTTCAGCCCGGAAGGGCAGAACGACGATGCCGATCCGGTGCTGCTGCAATATCTCGGCGGCAAGTTCATCACCGTCTATCCGGCGCAGGCGGCAATCGCCGAGCCGAAATGGCCGATGAATGGCTAAAGCAAAAAGGGCGCTGTCGTTTCCGACAGCGCCCTTTTTATCAATGCCTATGACCGCTCGACGCGGATAACACCTCTTTTGACGGAATGAATTCACAGTGACAGCGCAAGCCTTTCTACAGGTGATCGCGAGCGGCCTCTTGATGGGGCTGATTTACGCGTTGATCGCGGTCGGCCTGTCGCTGATCTTCGGCCTGATGGATGTCGTGAACTTCGCTCACGGCGAATTTCTCATGCTTGCGATGTACGCGACATTCGGACTGGTGTTCATGACCGCGCTCGATCCCATCGTGCTGGCGCCATTGGTGGTGGCGCTGATGTTCGTGCTCGGCGTTTCGGTCTATGCGGGAGTTATCCGCTTTGCGATGCGCGCCAAAGCCAACCCAGGCATGGTTCAGATTTTCGCGACCTTCGGATTGGCACTTCTGATCCAGGGTCTCGCTCAGTATTTCTTCACCCCGGACTATCGCAACATTGCTCACACCTGGCTCGGCGGCAAAACGCTGAACCTTGGAGGCGTGTTCTTGCCATGGCCGCAGATTTTCGGCGGCGTTGTTTCGCTGGCGGTGTTCGCCGGACTTTACTGGCTGATTACGCGCACCGATTTCGGCAAGGCGCTTGAGGCGACGCGCGAAGATCAGGGCGCGGTGGCGCTGGTCGGTATCGACCGAAACCGCGTATTCGCGCTCGGCTGGGGGCTTGGTGCCGCACTGGTCGGGATCGCGGGCGCGGTGCTTGCGATTTTCTATTACATCCATCCGCAGGTCGGCGGGACGTTCGCGCTGATTGCTTATGTGACCGTTGCGCTTGGCGGCTTCGGCAGCATTTTCGGCGCACTGGTCGCGGGCATCATCGTCGGATTGGTGGAGGCACTGACCACGCTGATCCTTCCGGCATCTTTGAAATCCGTCGGCGTGTATTCGCTTTATCTTCTGGTGTTGTTCGTTAGGCCGAGCGGCCTGTTCGGGAGATTGTAATGACCCAGAGCGCTGCCGCCTCATCGATGTCTGCATTCGTTGCCAGCCGGCGGCGACAGCTCATCACCGCCTTTGTGGTGTTCGCGCTGATCGCGCTGGTGCCGCGACTGGTCACCGACGTTTATATGATGAACGTGCTGATCCTGACGTTGCTGTTTGCCGCGCTGTCGCAGAGCTGGAACCTGCTCGGCGGTTATTGCGGTCAGGTCTCGTTGGGGCACGCGCTGTATTTCGGAATCGGCGCTTACGCGACCAGCATTCTGTATGTGAAATTCGGTATCACGCCCTGGGGTGGACTTCTTGCAGGCGGGATTATCGCCGCACTGATCGCGCTGGCGCTCGGTTATCCGTGCTTCCGGCTCAAGGGGCATTATTTCTCGATCGCGACCATCGTGATCGCCGAGATCGGCCTGCTGCTGTTCCACAATTGGGATTACGCGGGTGCAGCGCTCGGCATCCAGTGGCCGTTTACGCCCGACTCGTGGTGGACATTGCAATTCGCGCGAGACAAGGCCCCG
>Ga0315336_1005887_pt1 | contig 13014 bp, 10 predicted proteins | sample ASW5metaG_FD_204512 | JGI IMG/M metagenome (GOLD analysis project Ga0315336, IMG submission 204512) | Ammonia-oxidizing marine archaeal communities from Monterey Bay, California, United States - ASW #5 | ecosystem: Environmental > Aquatic > Marine > Intertidal zone | place: USA: California...
ATGACGACACTTTCGGTGCGATGAATGGTTTGGGAATTGGCACTGAAAAAGTCCTGGCCGGAATCGACGCCGCACTGGAAGCCGGATTCGCACCCGTAAAGATTAACGTCGTCGTTCAAAAGGGAACAAACGAATCCGAGATCCTCGACGTGGTACGTTATTTTAAAGAACGCAAATGTATCGTCCGATTCATTGAATATATGGACGTCGGAAATTGCAATCATTGGGAGATGGCTGAGGTGATGCCATCCGCCGAATTACGGTCTCTGATAGAAACCGAGTTTCCCTTGAAAGCGGTTGATGCCGAATATAGGGGGGAAGTAGCGACCCGATATCGGTTTGAAGAAGGTGATGGCGAAGTAGGATTTATTTCGTCCGTGACCGCACCATTTTGCGGAGATTGCAGTCGCGCGCGAATCTCCGCAGAAGGCACGCTCTACACATGTCTGTTCGCCAGCAACGGAGTCGAATTGAAACAACCGTTGCGGGATGGTGCGAGCAAAGAAGAAATGATGGAAATCATTCGGTCCGTATGGTCTGCGCGCGAAGATCGGTATTCCGAATTGCGCGCATCAAATTCGAAAAATGGACTTACATCAAACAAAGTCGAAATGTTTCATATAGGTGGATAAATGCTCTCTCACATAAATGAAGATAACCAACCGCAGATGGTGGACGTAAGCGGAAAGTCTGTTACGTTGCGGACCGCCCATGCCCGTGCTTTTGTTCGATTACCGAATTCCGTGGTTGAGCTTTTTGCGGGGTCAGATTTGCAGAGCAAAAAAGGCCCGGTATTTCAGACAGCCATCATTGCGGGGATCTCGGCCTCCAAAAAAACGTACGAACTAATCCCTATGTGCCATCCCATCGGTCTTGAAGACTGCAACGTAACGATTCAATTGAACGATGATAACCGGGCTCAAATTGACTGCCACACCAAGGTCAGCCATAAGACCGGTATCGAAATGGAAGCGTTGGTCGGAGCTACCGTAGCTGCGCTGACGGTGTATGACATGTGTAAGGGCGTATCGCACGATATCGTGATTGAAGAAACTCGCCTGATAGAAAAACGAGGCGGCAAAAGCGACTATGACGCGAGAGGGTGATTCGCCCATTCGCGGATTGGTGCTGGCCGGAGGCGAGAGTCAGCGCATGGGGAAACCGAAAGGAGCCCTCGTTTATCACGATAAACCTCAATGTCAGGTGGTAGCCGAACTCCTCGATGAATTCTGCGTCGAAGTCTTTATCTCGATCCGCACATCACAAAAAGACTTGCCGTGGTTAGGAGCTTGGCCCGTATCGTGCGATTCTGGCGAATCTTTCGGGCCGATGAGCGGGTTGAGTTCGGCCATTGAGCGTCACGATGATAGCGCATGGTGGGTGGTAGGGTGTGACATGCCATTGATCGACCGTTCCGTGTTACAGGGGTTGTGCAACCACCGTAAAGTAGATGCCGAAGGAACGGCCTACGAAGCAAACGACGCCAAACCCGAACCGCTATGTACCATTTACGAGCCCTCGGCTTTTTCGCTCGTCCAACAAAGTTGGAAGGCAGGTAAATATAGTTTGCGAGAAATCTTGAAGAGCGTGAATACTCACGTGGTAAAGCCGCCGAGCGTGGATGCCCTGAAGAGTATTGATACCCCGACCGAATTTAGTCATTATATGAATGAAAAAAGGAAGTAGCACATGGATATTCAAATCCAATATTTTGCAATCTTACGGGAGCAGCGAGGTGTCAGCGAAGAATCGATTACGACAACGGCTTCGAATCCTCGCGATTTGTACACCCACCTAAAAGAGCAGCATCAATTTTCACTCGGCATTGATGCCCTGAAAGTCGTTATCAATGAAGAATTTTCAGATTGGGATAGCCCGTTGAATCAAGGTGATTCCATTGTCTTTATCCCACCAGTAGCGGGAGGCTAACCGTGTTTGAATTAGTCGAAACTCCTCTCGATCCCGAAGCGTTAAAAGCAACCTTGACGAATGGGGGTGCGGGCGCGTGCGTGACGTTTGAAGGATGGGTACGAAACGAAAATGAAGGGCACGACGTCCGACAGCTGGAGTACGAAGGGTACGCGGCGGTCGCGGTCAAAGAAGGCCAAGCGATTTTGGACGAAGCAGTCAAAAAGTTTTCCTTGCATCATGCTGATTGCCAGCATCGCGTGGGTACCTTGGCGATTGGCGATATGGCGGTTTGGGTCGGAGTGAGCTCGGGCCATCGAGGAGAAGCGTTCGAAGCGTGCCGCTATATTATCGATGAAGTAAAACATCGAGTCCCCGTCTGGAAAAAGGAACATTATGCGAACGGGGATTCCGGTTGGGTAAAATGCGAAACCTGTGCTGCGTCAGGCTCAGACGCCCACGATCACTAACGCCTACGCCGCATCGCTTTGATTAACTCCGGAACACGTCCATCGCATTCCACATAACGGACCACACCCTGTCGATCGATGATTACGGTTTGTGGAATGGTACTTATATTGTAAAGGTCGAACGAGACGAACGGGTCAGCGTCACATCCAATGGGAAACGAGATTCCCCACTTCGCGATGGTCTGTTGAATTTCATAGGGTTCCTGGCTGGCATCATGAATGGCGAGAAACACCACGTCATCCACATCTTTGTAGGCAGCGGAATAGCTTTCAAATTCTGTCATTCTGTCTTCACTATCGGAATCTTCTCCGAACCCGCCCCAAAACACAAGGACAATAACCTTTCCTTTGCAATCCTCCAACTGTAGAGATGTCATATCGTCGTCCAGATTGAACCACGCATCACATTCCCAAGTAGGAGCAGGCTTCCCCACCATAATCTGCAGCTTATTGGGGGAGCGCCAAGCTTCTTCCTTTAAATTAGGCCGAAAACTTTTCAGATCGATAGGTGGTATAGGCTCTCCGTCGAGAGCAGTTTCGAATTCAGCACGAAAGAACCGAATCGGATGTTCTGCCTTCCATTTAATCGTCGGACTATCAGGCATGTTTTCAAGTTTTACCGAGTAATGCCCGTCTGAATCGGTAGTCGTCCAAATAGGTGGTGTTGTATTCAGGCTAGTCACGATTAGTGGAATATCGGGAGAACTTTTTTTTACCGTCAGTTTTCCGGCGATGGTCGGCAATGGTTCGAATTCGAACGGGGGTAATTCTACAGACGTGTCGAGATCTGAAATGTTGACGATCGGGTAATCGACACTCATCGAACCCGGTGGTGGAGAAAAATGCAATTGACCATCGCCTTTCCGTGCGATGATTGAATACTCCCCTTTGTCGTTCGTAAGAGCTTCTCCGAAAATAGACTCGTCGGAGCGGTAGGATACCTGCACCCGCGATACAGGATTTTTTTCTTTGTCGAGAGTAGTACCAGTCAAAAAAAAGGGTTGAAGCAATTCATAATTCACTATCGATTCCTCGCTGGATTGGGAGAGCGTTACGAGTTTTGGATTCGGGATTGCAAAATCGGTGTGGCGAGCGGCGACCATAAACGAGTTCAACGGAGCTGACACTTGATAGAAGCCTTCTCTATCTGTCAGTGTTTCTGCGATCGTTACACTTCCCACCTCAAGTGGTCGAAATAGCGTTATCTGAGCTTGGGGAGCTCCGCGCCCGTCCGGGGTCGTGACGCGTCCGCGGACCTTTCCACCTCGCAGTAAGACCATCGGGATCGGTACACCCGCCGGGACCGTTGGGAGATAACCGTCCAGATATTTTCGATGATTGACTTTCACTCCACCGACACCGAACATGGGTAAATACGGAACGTTGATCACTCCTTTTTCATCACTCACGAAACTAGACAACCCATGAGGGGAGAGTAATTCAAAATTGACCGTAAACCTGTTATTGACTCTCAATTCTCTCAATAAGGCACCAGCAATAGGCGTGTTTTTGGGTGTGACAGTCTCGAGTTCCAGAGTTTGCGGTTTTCTTGAATAAAGCGCGATGGTTTCGTCCTGAATGAGATAACCTTCGTTCCCAGCGATCGAATGTCCTTCTTTGAGCGATACGACTGTAATGGGTGCCGCCCGAAGATTTTCCAGCGTCCAGAGTCCATTATCGTCGCTCAACCCTGTATATACTTTTCGGTCAAGTACTACCCAGATTTTCGAATCTGGCAGGGGGGAACCATCTGCCGTAAGCGTGCGAATCGTAATCGTATAGCGGGCTTGTTCTGCAGCTTCACATACGGTCGAAGTTAGTTTTTCCGTCATGAGGATTGACGGAAACAAAAATAGGAGAGTGGAAAGTATAGATCTTTTTGAAATCATCATGCTCTTGAATTAATGCTTTGAAAAACGAATTAGACTATTTGAAGAAGGAACGTGTATAGATTCGTGTCGAAGATTATTATTTTCATCGACAAAGAAATATCTGGAATAGTGTTCCGGTACTTCGGATTGAATCACCCGAACTTCCGATTGAGACGAAATGGAGGCCGGCGTAACCCAGATGACGTTGATATCATGCACTGATAGTTGTTGTTCGATCGTGCCCAGCAATTCGAGGATTACGGCTGGTTCCGGATGGGAGCCTACGTAAACGAAGGAAGGGTTCCCCTTTTTCTTGAGGAACGAATTCGATTTAACGAATTTTTGGAAGTCCCATTCGGGTAGCGGGCTGGACCAATTATTCGGGAGTGTAAATTCAGCGATAACATTCGGGCCCCCGTCTTCACCTTTAAGGGCACGCCATTGACTCGGCGCGCTTCCCAGCAGGCCGTAAAAAAACGGAATACCAATAGGCACATTGTGGAACTCGAATGTACCGTCAAATTGAGTCATGGTAGACTTGATAAGCAACGGTTGAGGAAGCTGATTGTTTCCATAATACATCCCCATCATCACCTGATCACCGTTTCCTTTGGCCACGGTTCCCGACACTGTGACAGCGGGAAAGAGGCTGATAACGGATTTCTTCGATTGTTTCTTCGGAATGGAAAAGAGGGACGCTTTTTCTTTGATTGGGTGGACGGCCAACCCAATCACGTTCCCCGTTTCAGGCAAGCGAGCTATGGAAAACTCGACTTCCCCTTTTTCGTCGGTTCGATGCCATCCGATTTGCATGGGGTCCAAGAGGGTGAGCGATGTATTCGGCAGTGGTTCGCCATCAATGCCCAACGCCAACAACGAATAGCGGGGGACCGGCGCTAGCCAGATTTCAGGGAGAACGGTCTTCTTGTCAGAATGGGCTCGAAACTCTATATTCGGTTTTTTCGGAAGCAAATACCCTGGAGCAGACAATATCGCTACGGAGTTTTCTCCTTCGGGAGCCATGAAAAAGAATTCTCCCGAAGGCCTCGAGTAGGCGGTTTCCTTGTCTTTTCCCGATACATACAATCGGAGTTTGGCCCCTTGAATCGGAAGAGTCGTCTTGGCGTCTATCACCATCCCCGAAACAGGAGTTTGACCCGCGACGAAGGCTGTGATGGATTGCTCCCGAAATTCCCCGGTAACGGTAATCTCGGATCGCTGTGGGCTTCGATAGCTCGAACCCAAAACTTCATAACTATATTGACCGGGTTTCACCCGCAGGCCGAAAAGCCCGTCTCCGCCGGAACGGGTCAGATAGGATTCGTGCGGCGGATGTAAATTTACCATTTTCAACCAAGCATTGGGCACCGGGGTTCTTGTGTTACGAAGGAAAATTGGTCCCGACAATAAGACGCCTGGATTCATGGATACGCGGCGAGTCGCGCTTCCGGGGCTGACAGCTGTCAAGACTTCTTGCGCATACTCGGCATGAGCAATTTTTAGATCTAAACTTTGGCCCGCGGAAAACAACTCGGCGTTCCAAACTCCCTTACGATCGGAAGCTGGAGGGTTCCAACCGAACTCTTGAAGCTTACCCAGTGGCACGCCCACTTGCTTATCGATCAAGACGCGCGTAACGCGGGCGTTCGCAATACCCTTTTTTTGATGGTTGTTTATGGTTACTTTCAGCGGAGTTGAAGTCGACAACACAATCGGCGAATTGATTTTAATCTCGAGTTTCGAAGTGTAATCAGTAAATCCGTTGAACGCGTGGCCACGTTTTATGGCAAAAACGCTGACGAAGCCGGGAATGATATCGTGAAAAGTGTATTTTCCATCAGGATTTGTTTTCGTCGCGGTGATTGGGCCGGTAATACCATTTTCCATGAAGACGTCGGCTTGAGAAATAGGTACATTGTTCGCATCGACCACGGTACCTGAGATAGTTACAAGTTCGCCCTGACCCAAAAGGGTGGTGAGGGCTAAAATTAAAGCTGCCAAAATACTACCTCCATGGCATCAGTTTAACGGATTCAATCGGTGACGATAAAGAAGTTACTTCAGTGATTTGATTGCATCCGCAACCGCTAAGTCGAGTGTTCGATAACTGAAACGGAATTGATTCCTTAGGGCTATTTCGGGATCGGCACCTTCGCCGAGGGCTTTCAACATGGCGTTGAACGACCGAAGTCCGTGTTTATTGCGAATATAGTCGACTGTCATGTGGGATTGATAATACGCCAGGCGTAGTTTTTCAGGGGAAAGTTTCTCTAGTTGAGACGATTCCATGGAATCCAATGAAAGTAACGTGTCATTTTCATACGATTCTTTCAACGTTCGAATTTCTGTCGGGGTGAAATCCTTCGACAATGTTTCGGCCAAGCCTTCATTCAGCCACCAAGGCGCGTTTTGTTGAGCAAGGTGACGAACCAATACGTGGACGTATTCGTGATACAGACGTCGTTTCAATTCGTCTTTGGGTAGAATATTTCCTTCTTTGTCCATGATAGGGCATCGGATTTTTGTTCCATCGAACAAAGCGCCGACATGCTCGCCCATTTGAGTCGATTCAGAAAAGCCATCCGCCGTATAAAGTGTCACCTGGACTGGGTTCGGCGGAAACACATTTCCCAATAACCGCCCGATGTCCTGATACGCTGATTCAAGAATACTTAAGACGTCTCGTACTTGGCGCCGTTCAGCTTCTCGGCTAAACGTTACGTTGAAATGCCGAGAAGAATCGCCCCTGAAATCGTACTCCACCTGTTCTTCGCGAAGAGCGGATTCCAATCGGTCCTTCAAGCCAGGCTTTTGGGGCTCAACCTGAAATACCCATTCCCATTGATCGATGGCCGATGATACATCGTTGTCTCGGTAATAGGCTTCCCCAAGAAGGTAGTGGGCATCCGTGTTTCCCGGGGCAAGTTCAATCCCTTCTTCTAAACGAAAGATTGCATCCTTGACACTGTTGTTTCGTAAATAGTACGCGCCGAGTTGGATTAGCGGCGAAACGTTCTTGGGTTCGAGAATAATAACCTCTTCCAACAGAACCGTCGCGTTGTAGTAACTTTTTTCATTGGCGAGTGCACTGGCCCAAGCCTGTAGGGCATTGGAAAAATTCCTCGTGATCGTTTCGTTCGTCGGAGAAAGTTGATGGGACTTGCGGAACATCTTGACTGCTACTTCCCAGTCCTGTCGATTGTAGGCGTCTACGCCTTTTGAATTCCATTCCAGTTCCGTTTCCGCATAAACGGGCGTGAACCCCACTGCAGAAGTGAGAAAGAGAATCAATATCAGTGTGTATCGAAAATTCATGGTGTACATGTAGTTCTATCTTAAAACCTCACGCCGTTCCAGCGAGCTTAACTCTTTTTCAATGCGATTACTTCAATTTCAACTTTAATGTTTCCCGGTAACCGTGCGGCTTCGACGCAGCTACGGGCCGGAGGGTGCTCCGGAAAATATTCCTTGTATACCTTGTTGAAGGGAAGAAAGTTGTCCATATCATCCAAAAATACAAGCGTCTTAACGACATCCTCGAGGCCAAGCCCCGCCGCTTTCAGTACCGTCTTGATATTCGCGAACGTAGAGTGGGTTTCCTCTTCAATAGTGCCGGAATCAATCCCGCTGCCATCCACAGCGAATGGTCCCTGGCCGGATAGGTATACGAACGGCCCAGCCTCAACGGCATGTGAATACGGCCCCAAAGCGGGTGGTGCACCCTCAGCATGTATGCAATTCTTCTCTGGCATTCTGGATTCCCTTGTTTGTTACTTGGTTACGACGAAAAACTACCATAGGTGGCTCAATCGTTCAAATTCCAACGGCTACCATCTGTCTGTGTAAAGTATATCATTTCCAGATGATTCTCTTGACGTGGTAAACGCAGTCTCTTTATAATACGGATTATCGGGGGATACGACTACGGTGGGGCCGGGGTTCTGTGAGTTCATTTGTTAATGATAGAATACAGCGCATTCAAGGATTGTTGAACAACTGTACGTCCGAACTTTCGGATATTCAACACGAGAAGACGATCCCTCAATCATCCGGGAACACGTTCAATGTGCCGGCCTTTTCTGTCGCAACCAACACCCAAACGACATCACCGAAAACGCAGCCGGATGAACATTCCGGTATCGATGCACTTGCCATCCATCGCGAATACACGCATAACTTCCAGATGCAGCAAAATATGTTGGGCGATGCGCAACAAACAATCTCACATCTCGAACGAACCATCAAGACGCTCGAAGAGGAAACTCGAATTCTGAGACTCGATGCAGCACGTGACGATGAATCGTACAAGGCCGCGCTCGTAGATCGAGATCTCCTCAAAGAACAATTGGTATCCGTGGAAATTGAATTGGATAAAACGGCGTCAGCGACATATCAGACTTTGGAATCGCACCAAAAAGAGATCATGCTGAGTGAATCTGAAAAAGAGTATGCGCGCCAAATATTGATCGAATCGCAAGCCGAAATAAAACAAAATCACGTTCAACATCGCGAGCTACAGGAAAAATTGAACGCTACATTATTGAAGCTCGGACGGCTCGAAAGAGACCACGAAGATTTAAAGGTCGAAGAGGCTCACCAAATTAATGCCCTCGATTCGTTGGGGAACAAGTTACTCGAAACCCAGGAGACGATTCCCGACTTACAGAGTACCGTCCGGGATACCCGAAAAGCGAATCAGCAATTAAGAGAGAACATGGAGTCCGCTCGATGGCGCACACACGTCCTCGAAGCAACCGCCGAAGCGATGGTGGAAAAAACGAGAGCCGCCGCTACGCAATATGCGGACGAAACGCAAGAATCCGCGAGGCTCAGAGATGAAATTCATCGTCAAGAAGTAACCTTTCAATCGATGCTTGAGGACCTGGAGGGCCGAACCAATCTCGAAGTAGCCCTCCGCTCCGAAATCGAATCGCTCAGGTCCGTTCTCGTTGAAAAGAACTTCCTATTGGAATATATACAATCTGAACTGGATTTCGTCAGCGAACGCGACTCGAAAGAAATGCACATTCTCGAAGAAGCGTTGGAAACCACGGTTCGCTGGCGTGAAGAAGTCGTACTTCAAAACCGATTAAACGAGGAGATCTCGGATACGATTGTATCCATGAACTCCTCATTGAAAAGTAAAGACTCCGTCATCAAAAATATGGGAAAACAAATCTTCGCGATTCGTGGTCAAGTCGACGAAATGGGCCAAAATCAGGTCATGGACGTCATGATTCAAGACTTGGACCGTTTGATTGACTTGTATTGGGAGAATGACGCGGCGTTATCAGCGGTTCGAAAGTCGATTGGTTTGAAAAAAGGTGTACTTTCCGAAACTGCTGAATCGAAGAATCCCTTGGAAGAACAATCTATGGATTTCGAAAAAGAAATTCGACGGGTTGAACTGATGCAGGAGAACGCCGAGATTCAACAATTGGTTGAAAAGAAATACGCTCGCAAAGCCAAATTCAATCCGTGGGGTTGGCTAAAGTAGGTCCCTTAGATTCGGCCCAATAATTCAGCGATTTCGGCGTGACCATTTTCCGTTGCGAGTTCGGCCGAAGTCTTTCCCTCAAATAACATTTCCGTGTCGGCATGATGTTCCAGCAATTTTTCGACAATTTCCTTGTGGCCTTTTGAAGCTGCGTAATGGAGCGACGTCTTACCGAACGTGTTTTGAGCGTTCACTGTCGCGCCGCGCTCGATCAACAATTGCACCATCCGGGTATTTCCTCCACTCGCTGCCATGTGTAACATGGTCCAGCCATGATGGCTCGTACGTGTCATCACGACCAGCGGTTTCACCAACAAAATCTGTTGTACTTTTTCCAAATTACCGGCGATTACCGCGTCCAATATTCCCAGGCTTTGATCCACGTACTCACACTTCTGGCATTCTTCACGCGCAAGCCGGGTTTCATGACCACATTGATGACAAATACGCATGCGTTCCGATAGTTCAAATTTTGGAAGCGACTCATTAATGGAACTAGGAATTTTATCTTCAACCGGCGCAACCGGTTTTGGCGTTTCCTTTGTAGGCGTTTCAACTTCCGAAATTTTCGAATCCGAGAGTACCTCAGGCAACGGCATGGACGTCATTCGCGTCTCTTGCGTTGAAGGAGGTTCATCTTCTACATCCACAACATGAATATCGAGGAAATCGTCATTAGTTTCTTTGGCTTCGAAAACAACCGCATCTGGAATGTCACAATCCCATTCATCGACTTCGGTCGATTTCTCGGCAACTACGTTTTCTTCGTCCGGAGCCGATAACTCCGAAACCTCGTGATGGACATTGTCGGATGTCGTAAACTCGTCCAACAATTCCATGATGGTTGCTTCTGCCGTTTCAGTTGACCCTGCATCGTCTTGTAGAGAAAAATTCGGGGCCTTTTGCGGCTGAATCTTTTCCGCCGGTTCGTTCCGTACGGGGGCATAATCCTGAACCAGTTCTTTCACCGAAGCCAGTGCAGCACCCAAATCGCCCAACCGCATAGCGGAAGAATTCCCCTGTTTCGGAGGAACGGTATTTTCTGAATCGTCGCGCGCCGATGTCGGTTGTTCAAGTTCAGGCAAAGGCAAAGAGTCTAAACCCGAAGTGATTTTTTGCGCGTCTGGTTCCGGCGATGAAGACTGAACTTCTACTTGCGTGTGGATTTCCTTTTTCGGTACCGACATTTCGATTTTAAATTCGGACATTTTCGGAGCAGGAATATTCTCCGGATTCGAAGTCACATCGGTAAACGAAATAGATTGTAATAAACTCATCGAAGGGGCAGCTCGTTCCACAATAGGCTCTGGCGCCGTTTCAGCCTCTACCTCGGAATCGCCCTTGGGGTGTTCTTCGATGTACGTGTCCACCTCACAAAAACGATTTGAAATGGCACGCATTTCACCTTCGTCTTTGCTGTCCTGATATTTTGACAACAACGCTTCAGCTTCTTCGCGAAGTTGATCAAATTTCATTTTGGTTAAATCTTTTTCCAAGTCTATGGGCTTAGACACGTTACCCCCTGCAATAGTCGGTCATTTGTCACGGAAACCGTACTTCTAAATTGTACCTTCGAATTCAAAATTTGGGCAAATGGCGATTCCAAAAAATTGACGTAAATATATGTTTTTGCTAAGGTTAGCCATAGAAAATTTTTCGCCACTGCGGGGGCAAAAAAATCTGCGTTTGGTAGGATGTATCGTTGTCAATTGGATGCATCAATGCTATACTCGCGCAAATTTATGGGGGATTACGCTAAAACCCCTTCTTTTTTGGGGTGGGGCTGCTGATATATGAATCTTCGTCGTTTTACATTTGGGGTGCTGTTGGTTTGTCTCTGCAATGGTCCCGCGATTTATGGGCAATCCCTAAAGAAACTCCCTATTCAAGGTAATTTTAAAGGCGGCTTGATCGATGCCTCCTCAACAATTCTCTACATAACAGACTACGACCAGGATAAATTGGTCAAGATTGACCTGAATACCAATGCAGTGGTCGCTGAACTAGCCGTCGGCGATGGACCTACCTCCCTCAAACTCTCCGATTCTGGGAAATACCTAGCGTGTATCAATCGATTGGACAAGAACGTGTCGATCGTCGAATTGTCCACATTTCGAGTGACAGCAAATCCGGATACCGGTGCTGGCCCATCTGCAATCACCGCGATCGATGGGGGAGGGTTTGCAATCACGAATGCATTTGAGGATTCACTACTCTTTATCGATGAAACCTCCGGAGAATCGAGCGGCGAATTGACCGGATTCAATGGGGTTCCCGTTTCTGTTGCGTCTTCCGGCATCCACTTGGCCGTCGCAGTTCGGGAATCCAACGAGATTGTGCTTTTCGACAAATCAAGTACAGAACCCTCAACGACTGTTCCGCTAAATAGCCCACCGCGAAAAATTGTGTCGCTTGGGGAAGGTAGATTTTTAGTTGACCTGTTAAGCAGCGAGCCAGTGGTGGTTACCGCTGCCACGGGAACCCTCGAACCATACACGGGTCAGACCGGCGTATCGTACGACCAAGCCGCGGATGGCCTTATCGTAAAGGGCGAAAACAGTGTTTATCGTTTAAACAATCAATTTGAAATCGTCAACACGTTTTCAACCGACCAAGCCGCGAATGCAGTGTTTTCCGATGGGGCATTGATCGCCATAGCGTTGGTTTCCGGCGATTTGCTTGTCCACAATCCCAATGAACCGAAAGATGCTTCAAGTACACTCGACAAGTCCAAGGTTGCTGTTGAAGTTGAAGACGAAGGGGTCAAGCCTGCAATAGAAAAAGAATCGGAAACGCCTCCGCGACCAGCCAGTCCACCAGTTGAATCAAAAAAAGCTCGAAATGTAGCACGGAAAAAGCAAGAACCCCGAGAAGAACTGGAAAAACCAGCGGAACAAAAAGAGATTCCAGGAGAACCTGAGGCCAAACCGAAAAAGAAGCGGAATTTCGCGAGGAAGAAGCTCGACGATCGGGAAGAACCCTCCAAACCCGAAGAGCCGCGTCAGAAAAAGGCAAAACGAAAAGCGAAAGAGGAAGAACCTCGAGAGAAAATTGGACTGAAAGAACGGTTTTTCCCGCCTGCAAGCACGGGAAGTAGAGCTAAACCGAGCCGGGCTTCCATTATGGGGCTTCGGCCACGTGCACCTGAATTGAGTGACCAAAGTGAGGGTGATTTCAGAACTACGTTGAGTAAAGCGTTGGGCATAACGGCACCCGGTAGTTTGCTGAATTTGGATTGGCAAGAAGTCGAAGTGGTGAATTCTGACGA
>Ga0315336_1005888_pt1 | contig 13012 bp, 11 predicted proteins | sample ASW5metaG_FD_204512 | JGI IMG/M metagenome (GOLD analysis project Ga0315336, IMG submission 204512) | Ammonia-oxidizing marine archaeal communities from Monterey Bay, California, United States - ASW #5 | ecosystem: Environmental > Aquatic > Marine > Intertidal zone | place: USA: California...
AAAGGTCTCTCTGAAGAGGAGTGTTGGGCGTTCGAGGACCTCCTTCTCGAGAAGGTGTTCCCGCAATACGAAGAGCTGGTAGAGGTCGGTGTGCAGAAGCTGGTCGAGCTCGTCGCGGCCGCCGTCAAGCAGAAGCAGCACTCCGAGTGGATCGACAAGGCCTATGGCGAGCTCAACCGCCGCAAACCTCTAGAGTTCCCGGCCCAGAAGGAAGAGTTTCTCGGCGAGCCGGATCCTCGGATTCCCACGACGATCACTCCCAAGAGGATGGAGCCACCACCCGAGTCGGAAGAAACTGAAGAAGGCGTGGAACAAGGTGGTGAAGACGCGGGTTCGGAGGAGCAGGAATGACACGAATTATCCCCCTGGTACTCGTTCTGACCCTCGGGTGTGGTCCCAAGACGACGCCCGATCCCGCCGCCGCGCAAAGCGATCCGGTCGATGCGGTCGATGAGGTGGCCGAGCAGCTTCGCGAGCCGGAGCCCGAAAAGAACCTCGACCCGATTCACGTAGTCGTCAATCGCGCAGTCGATCTTCTCGAGAAGGACGACACCGAGGCGAGCGCTCAAAAAGCCATCGGCATCCTCGAAGAGGCGGTCAATCGCGATCCGCGTTCCGCCGAAGCGCGATTCAACCTGGGCGTCGCGTACCATCGCGTCGGCGACATCGAGGCCGCCCGGCGCCACTACGAAGCGGCGGTGGGTGTGGACCCGACGGTGGGGCTCGCCTGGCTGCATCTCGGCTTCATTGCTGCGGAAAAAGGGCAATTTGACGCTGCGATCGGGAAATATCGGTCGGGAATCCGGAACGATCCGGAGAACATGGAGCTCCGCGTTGCGATCATCGACGCGCTGCGGCAGCACGGCCGATCCTCCGAGGCCATCACGGAGGCGAAAGCGGCACTGAAGGTGAACGCCAACAGCATCGAACTCTACAACAACATGGGATTGGCCTACCAGGACCTCGGCGAGTTGGTGCTAGCCCGCTTCGTGTACCAGAAGGCGCTGGCCGACATCGACGGAGCGGAGACCAACGCCTATCTACAGCTCAACCTGGGTTGGACCTACTTCCTCGAGGACGCGATCCCCGACGCCACCCACTACATGAAGAAGGCCGTCGAACTGGACCCCGAACTCGTTCCAGCCCTGGTCAATCTGTCCCGCATCTTCATGGACGATCGCAACTACGCCGATACAGTCGGCCTGCTGGAGCGCGCCTCTCGCCTCGATCCCGATGATGCTGGCGTGTGGATGAACCTCGGAATCGCCTATCGCGGCGTCGGCCGACTGGAGGACTCCGAGTCCTCGTACAAGAAGGCGATGGAGCTCGATAAGGCAAATCTACAGCCGCTCTTCAACCTGGGCATTCTCTTCGCGGACTACACCAAGGACTACGACGGCGCCGTCGATGCGTTCGAGGGCTACGTTTCGCAGGGCGGGTCCCGAGTCGACCTCGCCGAGGAGTACATCAAGGCCGTCAAGAAGGAAAAGAAGACGGTCGAGAAGCGCAAGAAGGCCGACGAGGAGCGCAAAGCGCGTGAGGCCCAGCGCGCCAAGGACAAGAAGCTCATCGACGAGGAGAAGAGGCGCCGCGAGGCCGACGCTGCCAAGGCGGCCGCAGAGGCGGCGAAGGCAGCGGCGACGCCTGCGCCCGCTCCCGAGACGACTGGGGGCGCGCCCTGGGGGGAGCCCGGTGTCGGCGAACCGCCCGAGACGCCCCCAACAGAAGGGGAGCCAGAGCCAGAGCCCGAACCGACCGCGCCCGAGCCCGATCCGGCGCCCGCCGTGGAACCGGAGCCGGCACCCGAACCCGCCGCGGAGCCAGAGCCCGTGCCCGCGCCCGCGCCAGCGCCGGTGTGGGGTGAGCCGGCGACGCCCGCTCCCGAGACTGCGCCTCCGCCAGAGCCCGCTGAGGAGCCCAAGCCCGCTCCGAGCGATGATCCGTGGGGAGAACAATGATCGCCTTCGCACTCCTCCTGATGATCGGTGGCGCCGACGCCGCGCCCATGCAGTTCGGCGAGATCCAGATCGACGGAGTTCGTCACGATCCGGGTGTCAGCATTGTGATCGCACGGGAGAACCTCACCAAGAAGTACGTTCTTCACTTCGATGAGAGGATGACCGACAAGATCGTGGAATCCGTGGAGCAGCTGTGACCCGTAGTTGGATTGTCCTGAGCGCATTGCTCGTTGCCGGCATCGCAGACGCCAAACCGATGGACTTCGAAGTCGTCGGTGAGGTGCAGAAGCCCGAGGTGACGGTTGTGATCTCCAGGGAGAATCTCAACAAGAGCTACGACTTGCGGCTCGAGGAGAGCTTCTTGAAGAAGATCGTCGACTCGGTGGATCAGCCTCCCTTTTAGTGCTGGCGCCCCGCGGTCCGCTCTCAAGGACGCGATCTCGACACCAGTCCGAGGGCAGCGTCGCGATCCGCATCGGCTCCGCGGAATGTGGGTAAGGATGGCTGCCCTGACATCCTCTCGACACGCTTTTGCTCAAATAGGCGTCAGATACGCCGATCCGATCTGACGTGACCTCTTCTTTACGAACCCAAAGCCCACAACGCGGTCATACGTGATTGTCTGGGCCCGCTTGTACAAAGGTCTGACAGCCTCCTCACACTTCTCGCAGGAAACGCGAGGGCAGGGGGAGTAAGTTCGCATGACGCTCATGCTGTGAAAACCCGGCCATTTGGCCACGCAGCGAAAATCCCCCCCGGAGGTACTGAAATGGTCGATCCAGTAGTTATGTTCAAGGACGGCGGCGCGTTCATGTACATCATCTTGATTGTCGGCGTGTTCGCGATGGCGATCGCTTTCGAGCGACTCTTCTACATCGTGTTCCGCGCAAACATCAACGCCACTGCGTTTATGGCGCAGGTCCAAAAACTCATCATGGCAAACAACATCGATCGTGCGATCAAGCTCTGCAATGCAGAGCCGCACGCCGCACTTCCCAAGGTGGTGAAGGCCGGTCTTACCCGCGCCAATCGCACCGAAAAGGAAATCGAGAATGCCATCGAAGAGGCAACCCTCGAAGTTGGCCCCCTCATCGCCAAGCGCACCGCCTATCTGGCCATGCTCGCAAACGTTGCGACGCTGACCGGACTGTTGGGAACCATCATGGGTCTCATCATGGCGTTCTCCGCGGTTGCTAAGGCCTCTGCCGAGACGAAGCAGACCCTGCTGGCAAACGGTATCTCCGTTGCTATGTACACGACGGCTGGTGGCCTCATCGCCGCCATTCCGACGCTGGTGCTGCACTCCATCATCGTGAACCGCTCCAACAAGATCCTCGACGATGTCGACCAGTTCGGCCTCAAGACGGTCAACCTGCTTACCGCGCGTCGTCGCGGCACGCTCAAGGAAGACGCGGCGGAAGGGTAGGGAATAACTTCCCTTTCCCTGGCTGACGTACCACCCTTAAACGGAGACCCACATGGGTAAGAGCAAACGAGCTGGTGAAGCAGAGGACCTCAACCTGGTTCCGATCATGAACCTGGTCACGATCCTCATCCCGTTCCTGCTGATGGCATCGTCCTTCGTGACGCTGGCAGCCATCGACTCGACGCTGCCCGCCATTGGCGCGCCGCCCGAGGAGAACGTCGATGATGACGAGGAGAAGTTGAACCTCTCCATCGTCATCACCAACGAGGGCTGGACGATCGCAGGTGCCGATGCGGTGCTCGGATCGAGCGAAGAAGGCGAGGATGCTGGACCGACGGTCCCGTGTTCGAAGCCGGGCTGCCCGGGTCCGGACAGCTACGACAGGAAAGAACTGACACGCATTCTCGGCCAGATCAAGGACCGGTTCCCGGATGAAGAAAACGTCATCCTGGTACCCGAGTCTGAAGTTCCGTACGAGGTCCTCATCCTCACGATGGACAGCACGCGCGACGATCCCGACACGAAAGAGGACGGCAAGGCCCGTCTGCTCTTTCCATACGTCGTGATCGCCGGCGGCGCCCAGTAAGGAGTTCAAAGTGAAGAAGTCCAGTAGACGCAATAGCTCCGATGGCGGCCTGAACATCACGTCCATGATGGACATGATGACGATCATCCTCGTGTTCCTTCTCAAGAACTACGCCACTGAGGACATCTCCGTGGCCCCGTCCGACGATCTACAGATCCCCATCTCATCGGCGCAGAAAGCACCGAAACTGGCTGTCAACGTCGTCGTGTCCCGCAAGGACGTGACGGTGGATGGCGAGTGGGTGCTCGATCTCGAGCAGGGTGTGGACGAGGAGACCGGAGACACTGAGATGATGGTGCCCGCCGATGACAAGCGCGGACAGCTCATCAGCAAGCTGTACGACGTGCTCCTCGAAAAGGCCGAAGCCGCCAAGGATCTTGGACAGCGCACCGGGAACGCGGATTTCGAGTTCAAAGGCGAGGTCCTCTTGCAATGCGATAGGCGCCTTCCGTTCTCTGTCATACGCGAAGTGATGTTCACTGCGGGGCAGGCTCAGTTCGGCAACTTCCGATTCGTTGTCATCAAGGGCAGCGGGTAGAAAACCTGCAGACAAGGACCCTCACCTCGGCTTCTCGATTCAGGAAACCGGGTGGGGGTTTGTTCTGTTTGCATGCAATCGGGCCGCGACTTTGCCGCCGTCCATCAACTACGCTTGTCACGGTGCGGATCTTCGGACTATCGTACCGGGGTGTTGACGCTTGCAGAGTGCCTTGGAACACCTCGTTTCAGATGCCCATTGAAAAAATGAGCAAAAGGACGAAAAGTGAACCGGGCCGGAGACCGATGGTCAAAGAGAACGAATGCCGCTTGATTGAAACCCTGCCCAGGGCAATCGAGCCTGCCAGCCTCTTGGAGACCTGACTCTATGGCAGCGAAAGCGACTGACAAGAAGGTCCTTCGGATCGGAATCATCCAGGACGGCAAGATCGTCCAAGAACGGATGATCAAGGCCAATGAGACCGTCACAGTAGGCGAGGCCGCAAAGAACACCTTCGTGTTCCCGAAGACCACGCTGAAAAACGCCGAGTTCACGCTCTTCAAGGCGACCCGCAAGGGATACGATCTCCACTTCACCGAAAAGATGAAGGGCAAGATCAGCTCTGGGGGCGCCGTCGTCTCCATCAGCAAGCTCAAGAACGATCCCTCGGTCAAGCGAAGTGGCGGGGCCTTCGTGCTTCCGCTCACGCAACAAGATCGCGGCAAGGTCACCATCGATTCGGTGACGGTACTGTTCCAGTTTGTGGCCCCACCGCCCGTCCAGGCGGTCAAGTCCATACAGGCCATGGACTTCAGGCCCCGTCTCATCGAGGACGACGATCCGGTCTTCTTTGGATTCCTGGGCATCTGGGTGGCGCTAGCCTTTGTGCTCCTCATCTGGGTCTGGAACACCGAGCCGCGCGAGTTCACCCTCGAAGACATGCCCGATCGGTTCACCAAGATCGTGGTGAAAGAGGCCAAAGAGGTCTCCGAAGTGGAAATCGAGGAAGATCCCGACGCCGAAGGCGAGGCCGTCGAGAAAGAGGCTGAGCCCGAGCCAGCCGAGAAGGAAGAGAAGGCTCCGAAGACCGAGACTGAAGAGGCCCAGCGCAAAGAGGACCTCAAGAAGGACGTCCTCAAGAAATCTGCGCTCCTCGCCAAGATCATCGGCACAACGGGTGAAACGACTGGTGGCGTGGTCGCCAACATGTGGTCCAACGAGGATCAGGGTCTCGGCGACATCGACGCTGCGCTCTCCGACGCTGGTGGCGTGACATCGGACGCGTCCAAGTCAGGCCCTCGTGGTGGCACCGACGATGGTGGAGAGGCGTCAGATATCGGCGACCTCGGCGGTGTGGGTTCAGGGAACGCCGACGCAGGCGGTTCCCTGCAGGTCAAGGTCGTGGCCAGCGTCAACGCTGGGTCCGGCACCATGGACGAAGACATCGGCGACCAGAACAAGGTGAAGGCGGTTGTCACGCGGTACTCCGGGCAGCTGACGTACTGCTACGAGAAGCGCCTCAAGGCCGTGCCAGGCCTCGAGGGACGAATCGAGATCGGTTGGTCTCTGTCGGGCGGTGCCGTGAGTGGTGTGTATGTCGTGTCCAACAGCACCGGTGACTCCGAGCTCGCGACTTGCATCCAACAGAAGATCAAGCGTTGGAAATTCGATGCGGCCCAAGACGGTGACGTTTCTTGGCCCTTCGTCTTCCGCGCCAAGCAGGGTTAGCAGACCCCGGGCTCTCTTCGGTGTGACGGACCGCGGGTGTCAACGCGTTGAAAGTCCTCTAAAGCATTGGCATTGAGGTGCCGATGTGCGTTGACAGTGGTTCTCCGCCTGGGATAATCATGAAGGATGGGGACAGTGTTCACCTTGTCCACCGGAGGTCGCGCGATGACACTTCGCAGAGCCGCCATATTTGGCACCTTTACGCTTCTCTTTGGCGCGATCGGGACTGCTCTGGCTGACGGGCCAGGAGGCATTTCCAGCGAACTGGAGCGCACAGCGACCACGACGCCCGCCGAGAAGGCGGCCTACGCGGACTCCTCCACGGCAGAAATTGCCGAAGCGGTGTCGACTATCTCGACACTTTTTCAGTCCGCTGCGAAGGACGCCGACATCGAGGCGCAGCAGTGCCTCAGTGGTCGGCTCGCCTCCGCCAAGGCACTCAAACAGGTGAGCCAGCGCGCGTCAGCGGACATGAAGAACGCCATTTCGGATGGCAATTCCGAGCGTGCCGACCACGAGTTCCGAAAGATCGCCGTCGCAGTCAGCAAGACCCGGACGCTCCTCGCTGAGGCCCAACAGTGTTCGGCGGACCAGACCACCGAAGACGGCATCACCAACGTGACGTTCTTCGTCGAGGACGACGTGGTGATCGGCGGAGAAGACGGCAACGACATTGACGATATCGACATCGGTTTTGACCCTCCCGACGTGAGCCCGTTCTAATTCCATGAGTAGCCTGCTCGCAATCCTGCTCTCGGCAGCTTCCATAGCTGCGCCCGGCGACCACATTCGTGCCGGCGACGCCGTGCTGGTGCCGGACATCGACATCGGCATGGAATACCGCACCAACGTCTACCGCAAGGACCAGAATCCGGTCCCAGGCGCCAACCTTCGCGTCTCGCCCGGTCTGAATCTCAAAGTCGACAACCCGATGAACGCCTTCAATATCGGTGGCGAGTGGGAGCTTCGTAAGTTCTTCTTCGTCGGCGATGCGGGCAGTGGCCCGGTGAGCGCGTCCGAACAGATCCAGAATCTCGACCAGTTCAACGAGGTCAGTCTCGACGCAAATCTCGACGCCCTGAAACAAGAGGTCGTCGGGATCCAGCTCTCGAACGGCGCCGCAGTCAAGAACAACCTCACCGACGCATCCCTGAACAGTGACGCCTTCAACACCCGCATTCGGAATCAGTTGAGTGGTGGGTTGCGGATCTCCCCCGGCCCAGCACTGGCTATCATTCCCGGTGGAACCTGGGTGTACGACGATTATCGTGCGACTGGCTCGCCGGACAAGCGGTACAACCAGCGCCAGAGCTATGGGCCGACGCTGCAGACGACGTGGGACTTCTTCCCGCGGACTTCGTTTGTCTTCAGGGGAGACTACCTCCTGTACTCCTGGAGCGAGAACGTCGTCAGCGACGGCGTGGACCCCTCACTCGGCGGTGGCACGATCGAGCTGCCGAACTCCCGGCACCTCAAGTTCGACACGGGACTGAGCGGGCGTTTCTCCAACAAGCTGTTCCTCGACACGCTGTTTGGCTATGGCTTTGCGGTCTACGATGGCGCCGATCTGGCCGACAACCTCAAGGGCTTGGATGGCTTTAGAACATCGCTGCAGCTGCGGTACGCCGTCAGCGAGAACGCCCAGGCATCGTTGGGCTATAAGCGCGACTTTACGGATTCGTTCTTCACCAACTGGATCGCGTACGACAACCTCTACGCGTTGTTGCAGGCGAATGTGGCAGATTTCCGCCCGTCGGCGAAGTTCTCCGGGCGCTTCGAGGAGTACGCCGGGGGGAACCAACGAAACGACCTCTTGTTGCGCTTCGACCTGAACGCCGCCTACGACATTCAGACCTGGGCGTCGGTGAGCAGCGGCTTCGGCTGGCAGCAACGCGCCTCGTCGCTCAACACCGTCGAGTACGACGACTACCAGTTCCGTCTGTTCGGGACCTTCAAGTACTAGGCAGCTCTACTGTAGGGGAGCGCCGCGCTTCCCCTCGGCTTCGCCTTACCCTCCTGCTTCTCGGATCCGGCATGTGTGGTCGCCGACTGCTGTGGCGCGACTCCAGGATCGGGCGATCCTGAGAAACTCCTTTAAGGGGTTCCGTGACATGTCAAGGGATGATAGTCTCGGGGGACGGAGGAGACCCCTTGGGCACCACCACAACCTCGACCACGTTCTATGACAACGTCACGGCCGCACTTTCGGATCGACAACGCGAGATTGCGCTGTTGTTGTCGCTCCTGGCCTGCACGTTCTCGATGCTGGCCCTGCTCGGCTACGACCCGCTGGATCCGACGTTCCTGACGGCAGGGGAGGGGGCCGTCGCCAATCCGTGTGGCCCGGTAGGTGCTTTGCTGGCCGATGGGCTCTTTCGCGTCGTAGGGAACGGTGCCTGGGTCATGTTCCTGGCGATGATCTACACCGTGATGTCCCTGGCGGGTCGCACGCGTCTCAACTGGGTTGTCGCGACGGCGTCGGCGGTCCTGTATCTCTCCGGGCTGCCGCTTCTGGAGCTCCTGCTCGGTGGCCGCGGTTGGTTTCCGTACCCTCCCGGCGGGCTGATTGGCAGTATGGAGGCCGGATTGCTGGAGGCCACCGTCGGTACCGCCGGCGCCTGGCTGGGTTTGTTGGGCGTGGCGACGCTCGCCATCACGATTCTGGGCAACATCCGCTGGAGTCAGGTGGCGACTCGAGGCGTCGAGACTGCGGAGAATTGGCTTCCCCGCGCTGGAGCCGGAGCGCGGTCGGGGTTGGTTCGCGTGCGAGGCTGGTCGATGACGGGACTTCGGTTCGTCGGAGGTCGGGTGGCCTCTGGTGGCCGCGCTGGCGTCGCCGGCGGCTGGGGCGCGATGCGTCGAATGTTTCGGTCCCTTCGCAGAAATGAGGGGGACTACATCGAAGATCAGGACTTCACGAGCCCCTCTCACCTCGAAAGTCTGCACGGCGATCCCTTTGCCGCCCCTGAGCAGCCTTCGGATCCGACAGCAGTGGGCTCACCTATCGTGGCTGTCGCCGAGGTCGAGTGGGAGCCCACGGCAGAGTTGTCGTCGTCGTCGAGCGAACTGCTCGAGATGTTCCCCGACCTGGCGCCGCGCCAGAGCACTGCAGAGCCGAGCAGCGTGTCTCCACCGGGCCCCGGAACGTGGGTCGACAAGGACATCAAGACTTCGCCATCGGACGCGCCGCCCTCCATGGTTGCCAGCGCGAACGTACCGCCGGCTGTAGTTTCCGTTCCGGCCCCCGCGCCCGCGGCAGCCGTGGTGACGCCTCCGCATGCGCCAGTCGCGGCGCCTCCCAACGCGGCGGTGCCCACCAGCGGTGCTCCTGTGCACATCGCCGCGGCCTTGAATCGCGGCCCCGTCAAGGACGACGGGAAAGCGTTGAAGCGAGCGAGGCGTGGCGAGTTCCAGCTACCGAAGCTGTCTCTTCTCGATGTCGTTCCTCCGCAGGAGGCGATGTTCGACGGTGACCAGCTTCGAGAGCTCGCGGCCACGGTCGAGGACACCCTGTCCCACTTCAAGGTCAAGGGCGAAGTCACCGACATTCGCGTCGGCCCGGTCGTTACGACCTTCGAGTTCCTGCCCGTCAAAGGTACCCCGGTCCGTCGAATCGCCAATCTCGGTGATGACCTGGCGATGTCGCTCAAGGCGAAGAGCGTCCGGATCGTGGCTCCAATCCCCGGAAAAGGCGTGGTTGGTATCGAGATCCCAAGCCCACAGCGCATGATGATCTACTTCCGCGAGCTCATGGCCAGCAAAGAGATGCGCGAAACGCAGATGGCGCTGCCGTGCGTGATCGGAAAGGACGTGGAAGGCCGTCCCGTCGTGGCTGACCTGGCCAAGATGCCGCATCTGTTGGTGGCCGGCACGACCGGGTCGGGAAAGTCAGTCGGTGTGAACGGCATGCTGATGAGCATGATGTACGCGCGCTCTCCGAGTGAACTCCGATTGCTCCTCGTCGATCCGAAGGTCCTTGAGTTCAAGATGTACGACGACATCCCGCACCTCATTCACCCCGTGGTCACAGACCCCAAAAAGGCGGCCGCAGCACTGGCGTGGGCTTGTCGGGAGATGGACGACAGGTACGAACTCCTGGCGCGCTGGGACACCCGAAACATCGCGAACTACAACAAGAAGGTCGAAAAGGAGCTGGCCGGCGGTTGGTCGGCTGAAAAGGCCCGCAGGTACGCTCCCAAGGACTGGCCCGAGTACGACGCGCCGCCGGCTGCCGAGAAGCTGCCCTACATCGTCATCGTCATCGACGAGCTCGCTGATCTGATGATGGTCGCCAAGAAGGACGTCGAGACGAGCATCGCCCGGATCGCCCAGAAGGCTCGCGCCTGTGGCATCCACCTCATCGTCGCCACCCAGCGTCCGTCGGCCGATGTCGTCACCGGGCTCATCAAAGCCAACCTGCCAGCACGGATTGCCTTCACACTCCGGTCGGCACTCGATTCCCGCATCATCATCGAACAGGGCGGCGCCGAGCGGCTGCTCAGCATGGGCGACATGCTCTACCTGCCCAACGCCGGCGACGTCATGCGCTGTCATGGCGCCTTCTGCTCTGACGAAGAGGTTGGCCGTGTGGTCGCCCATCTGCGCGAGCAAGGAGAGCCCCAGTACATCGAGGACATCACCAAGGAGCAAAGCGATGGAGGCGCCGTTGCCGAACAGGACCGCGACCCGCTCTACTTCGAGGCGGTCCAGATCGTGCAGGATGCCAACAAGGCATCGACCTCGATGATCCAGCGCCACCTGAAGATTGGCTACAACCGCGCCGCCCGCATCATCGACCAGATGGAGTTGAGTGGAGTCATCGGACCCGCTGATGGCGCGCGTCCGCGAGAAGTCTTATAGCTGGGGAATGTTCCGTTTCGCCGTAGCTTTGCTTCTAGCCCTGCCCATTTCTGCCCTCGCCGCTGATGCCGGGGCCGTCATCCAACAGATCGAGACGCGCTATTCCGAGGTCGGCGTCATCGACGCCAAGTTCATTCAGAAGACGGTGTCTTCGCTCTACGGCGAGGACATCCAGAACGGGTCTGTCACTCTGAAGCGACCCCTGAAGATGCGATGGGATTTCGGCGACCGCCAGTTGGTTATGAACGGCAAGAGCCTGTGGATCTACACCATCGCCGACAAGCAGGTGCTGGAGTTCGACACGAGCAAAGGCCCCATTGATCCGATGTATTCACTGCTGGGCTCTCTCGATAAACTCGGTGCATTGTTCGAGGTCGAGGTCATCGAGAGCACAGAGACCGGACTGATTCTCGACCTCACGCCGAAAGGGCAGGCGGAGTTCAAGAAGATTCGCATGTCCCTGGACGGCGACCTGATGCTCAAGAGAGTCTCGGTGACCAATCCAATGGGCGACCCCGTCGAGTTCTCCTTCAGCGACGTGAAGCTCGGCAAGGATACGCCTGACGAGCAGTTCGATTTCGTCGCGCCCGAGGGTGTCGAGACCATCAAGCCGGCAGAGTTGGGGCTTTGATTTGAGTACGACCACGACGTCGTCGAAGCCGATCTTGACTGTCGGCGCCTATGGTGGCGAACTTCAGGCGCAGAAGGTCCACCTGATCAGCCTCGGCTGTCCGAAGAATCGCATCGACTCCGAGGTGATGGTCGGCAAGTTGCAGGCAGGGGCCTATGAACTCGTGCCCAATCCAGCCGACGCCGACGTAATCGTCGTCAATACCTGCTCTTTTATCCAGCCGGCTACCGAGGAGTCCATCGACACTGTGCTCGAGATGGCGAAGTTCAAGCGGGCCGGAACCTGCAAGAAGCTCGTCGTGACGGGTTGCATGGTGCAGCGCTATGGCAAGACGTTGGAAGGAGAGCTGCCCGAGGTCGACTACTTTCTGGGCACCGGCGAATATCACCGCATCACCGATGTACTTCGCGCCCGTGACGGCGAGTCGCCGAAGAGCCACGTCGACGTGCCGATGTACATCCACGATGAGATGTCGCCTCGGGTGAACTCCTGGACGAAGGCCAGCGCCTACCTGAAGATCAGTGAGGGCTGCAACCACACCTGCACCTTCTGCATCATTCCCACGCTGCGCGGAAAGCTGCGTTCTCGGACCATCGACTCCTTGGTCATCGAGGCGACGAATCTCGCCGAACAGGGTGTGGTCGAGCTCAACCTCGTCAGCCAGGATTCAACGGCCTACGGTCGCGATCTCAAGGACGGAACCGGCCTCGGTGAGCTGCTTCAGCGCCTGTCCGAGATCGAGAAGATCCGGTGGATTCGGCTCCACTACGCGTATCCGCATGGCCTGCCGAATGGCCTGCTGGATCAGCTCGCAGACAATCCAAAGGTGTGTAGCTACCTGGATATTCCCCTCCAACATGCGTCGGGATCGATCCTCAAAGCGATGAAGCGGGGCGTGACCCGAGCGGGCCAGGAGAGAATCCTCGCTCGCGTACGAGAGCGCATTCCAGATATCGCTGTCCGCACGACCTTTATCGTTGGTTTTCCCGGTGAAACCGACGCCGACTTCGCCGAGCTTTGTGATTTTGTGCGCGAACAGCGCTTCGATCACGTTGGCGTGTTCACGTTCTTCCAGGAATCCGGCGTCCCCGCTTCGGAGTTCGCCAACCAGGTTCCTGACGAGGTGAAGGAGGCGCGGCAGGCCGAGCTCATGGCGCTCCAGGCCGAGCTATCCCGGGAGCGTCTGTACGCACTGATAGGCCAGGTTCGACCTGTGCTCATCGAGGGGGTTGCCGAAGAATCGGAGCTCCTGCTCAAGGGCCGACTCGAGATCCAGGCTCCCGACGTCGATGGGCAGGTCTACATCACCTCTGCACCGCCCGATGTGGAGATCGGCCAGATTCGA